>Ga0114918_10001273_pt1 | contig 22517 bp, 17 predicted proteins | sample LantaG_FD_87015 | JGI IMG/M metagenome (GOLD analysis project Ga0114918, IMG submission 87015) | Deep subsurface microbial communities from Baltic Sea to uncover new lineages of life (NeLLi) - Landsort_02402 metaG | ecosystem: Environmental > Aquatic > Marine > Oceanic > Sediment | place... | reverse complement strand
GAGGCCGACGTGGACGTGCTCTTCCTGCCCGACTACTACAACAAGGTCAACGTCATCGCCAAGCAGGCCAAGGACAAGGGCATCACGGCCACCCTGCTCGGCGCCGATGGCTGGGATTCGCCCGATCTGGACCTGGAGGCGGTGGATGGCGCGTACTTCAGCAACCACTACTCGGTCTACGACCCGCGCCCCATCGTCCAGGACTTTATAGCGGCCTTCGACGCCGAGTACAGTATGACGCCAGACTTCGTGGCTGTGCTGGGCTACGACGCGACCAACGTCCTGTTGCAGGCCATCGAGAATGCCGGGGTGGATGACCCCGCTGTGGTCAGGGATGAGTTGGCGGCTATCCAGTTCGAGGGCGTGGCCGGCGAAATCAGGTTCGATGAGGTCGGCGACCCGATCAAGAAGGCGGCCATCAGCCACATCACGGGCGGCGAGATCGAGTTCGTGAAGTTCGTGGCTCCCGCTGGCGCGCCGGCGGAGGAACCAGAAGAGGCAGCGGTTCCGCCTGCGCCTGGCTTCCCCATCAAGGTCGGTATGCTGTTCCCGATGAGCGGGGACGTGAAGACCTACGGCGAATCCAGCGCCAACGCTGTGAACCTGGCCTTCGACGAGGCACGGGCTGCCGGGTGGGAGATTGAGACCACCCTGGGCGACACCAAGTGCGATGCCCAGGAGGCAGCCAACGTGGGTAACAAGGCCATCACCCAGGACAAGGTGCACTACATCCTGGGCGCTGTGTGCTCCAGCGCCTCAATCCCCATCTCGGAGATCGCCAACCCTGCTGGCGTCATACAGCTCAGCCCCACCTCGACCAACCCTCAGGTGACGATCAACGAGGACGGCTCCAACAAAGAGTACATCTTCCGCGCCTGCTTCCTCGACCCCTTCCAGGGTGAGGTCAACGCGGCTTTCGCCATCCGTGACCTGGGGGCCAAGACGGCGGCAGTGCTCTACGACGTGGGCAACGACTACGTCAAGGGCCTGGCCGAGTACTACAAGGCTTCCTTCGAGGAAATGGGCGGCGAGGTGCCGGTCTTCGAGGCCTACACCAAGGATGACACCGACTTCGCGGCCCTGCTGACCAAGGTGGCCGACGCCGACGTGGACGTGCTCTTCCTGCCCGACTACTACAACAAGGTCAACGTCATCGCCAAGCAGGCCAAGGAGAAGGGCATCACAGCGATCATGCAGGGCGGTGATGGCTGGGATTCGCCCCTCCTGGACGTGGAGGCGGTGGATGGCGGTTATCACAGCAACCACTACTCGCCGGCTGACCCGCGCTCCATCGTGCAGGACTTCGTGGCCAACTACGAAGCGAATTACGGCGCGCCGCCGGATGCGCTGGCCGCGCTGGCCTACGACGCGGCCTGGGTACTCTTGCAGGCCATCTCCGAGGCTGGGGTGGATGATACGGCCGCGGTGAAGGATGCGCTGCAGAACATCCACTATGAAGGCGTGGCTGGCGAGATCGTCTACAACGAGTTTGGTGACCCGCAGAAGACGGCGGCCATCAACCACGTCACAGGCGGCAAGGTTGAGTTTGTGAAGTTTGTGGCTCCTTAGTCCGCCGCAGTACAGCGAGGAGGGGGCTGGTGCTCCTGCCCCCTCTTCGCCTCTATCAGACTTCGGAAGTCTCCAGGGTGCCTTGTCAAACCAGGAGACGCCGAAAGCAAGACGGTCTCGCCCAGAGATACTCTCTGTAGACTTCCGAAGTCTTATCGTGAGAGGAGAACGTGGCATGAAAGACAACATCGTTAAGGTGCTTCTCAAAGCACTTAGTTGGGGCATACTCGCAGCCATCGCAGGAATGATCATCTCGGTCATCGGCGGCTGGGTTGCCAAAAACCCCGTCACCTTTATCCAGCAGATGCTCAACGGGCTGCAACTGGGCTTCGTATACGCCATGATCGCGGTGGGATATACGCTGGTCTACGGCGTGGTGAAGTTGATCAACTTCGCCTACGGGGACCTCTTTATGGTCGGGGCATTCGTGTCGTTTTATGGCATCACCCAATACGGCCTCTCTTTCCTGCCGGCTCTGCTGCTGGCGACGGTGGCCTGTATTTTCCTGATGGTGATCATTGACCGTGTGGCCTACAAGCCCCTGCGCGATGCCCCCCGCATCGCGGCACTGATCACTGCCCTGGGCATGTCCATTTTCCTGGAGTATTTCACCGCTCTCAAGTTCGTCTTCAGCCCCGACTACATCGCTTTTATACGCCCGTTCGAGTTGGTGACCTGGAACGTGGGAGGGGTGACGTTCACCAACATCCAGTTGGTCATTGCCAGCGTCTCAATCGTGTATTTTCTTGGGGTACAGTACATCGTAGGGCGCACCAAGATCGGCAAGGCCATGCGAGCCAGTGCTTTCGACAAGCCCACCGCCCGGCTGATGGGCATCAACGTCAACGCGGTCATCGGGGCCACGTTCGCCCTGACCGGGGCGCTGGCGGGGACGGCGGCCATGTTGTACGCCACCGCCTACCCACAGATCTTCACCTTTATGGGCATCCAGCCCGGCCTGAAGGCGTTCGTGGCGGCGGTCATCGGCGGTATCGGCAGTATTCCAGGGGCTTTTGTGGGCTCGTTGATCATGGGGTTCGTCGAGGCTATGACAGTAGGTTACGTGCCTCTGGGCTCTACCCTTAAAGATGGCATCGCTTTCATATTGCTGATCGTTATGCTCCTCATTAAACCCACCGGCATCTTCGGCGATCCGTTCGAAGAGACGAAGTAGAAGGGGACAAACAATGAAGATTCGCTCACTACCTACCTGGCTGACAGCAACACTATTCTTTCTGGTCGTCGGCGTTGGGTTTCAAATTATTTCTAGCCACGGGTGGCTCAGCGGGTACTGGCAGCAGGTCATCATGCTCGGGACGCTCATGGCTATTTCGGCCCTGGGCCTGAACCTGAAGTACGGATATGCGGGGCTGTTTGCCCTGGGCCACGCCGCTTTCTACGGCATCGGCGCTTACTCCTCCGCCCTGATCACCAAGGACTGGATTGTGGGGTGGAGTGGAAACCCTGCTGGAGGGCTGGCTGGCGTTCTGGCCATCGAAGTGGGATTCATCCTGGCTGTGGTCGCGATCTCCTACTTCAAGATCGGCCACCTGCGCAACCTGATGCGAGATAAACTCTCCAGGTGGCTGACTCCTTTCGAGGCCTCGGTGCTGGCGACGGTGGCCATGCTTCTGGCGGGCGGGCTGACTATCGTCGTCGTCGGCGGGGGAAGCGGCTGGTTGGTGCGACAGGGCGTGTTAGCCCTCGTGCCTCCGGTACTGGGGGCCCTGCCCATAGCCATGTCGCAGCAGGTGATCTTCTTGCTCGCGCTGCTATCTGGGGCTGTGCTGGCCGGGCTCGTCGGTTTCCTCGTCGGCCTGCCACTCCTGAGCCTGACTTACGACTACCTGTGCATCGCCACGCTGGGCTTCGGGATCATTACGTATGTGTTCTTCAACAACGCTGACAAATTGATCCCCACGATGAAGGGCGCACGAGGCATGGTCAATATTCCCAACCTGACTACCTGGCCGTGGGTGTTTGCCTGCGCGGCAGTGGCACTCGTCGTCATGCGCAACTTCATCTACTCGAGCACAGGACGGGCCATACTTTCTGTCAGGGATGACCCTATCGCGGCGGAGACGATGGGCATCAACGCTTTCAAGTTCAAAACGCTGGCCTACGCCCTGGGCTGTGCGTATGCCGGGTTGGCCGGTGCTTTGTACGCCCACCTGTACAGTTTCCTGCATCCCTCAAACTTCACCTGGCTTAAATCGGTGGACCCCTTCGTGATGGTGGTCTTCGGCGGGGTGGGAAGCATGACCGGCACGGTTCTGGGGGCCTATACCTTCGAACTCCTGCTCGAGGGGCTGCGCGTCTTGCCGGCCGAGTTCATAGACTGGCGCTACGTCATCTACCCCCTGATTGTGCTGGCTGTGATGTTGTTCCGGCCCCAGGGGCTCATGGGTAACAAGGAGTGGGGCTTCCTGAAACTCCCCAAGATAGCCAAGAAGGAACACGGGCAGGGGGAAGCCTCAGCCGGAATGTCCAAGGCCGAGGCTCAGGCATCGGAGAACTAGAGGAGGTGAAACAAACAATGGCACAGTCAGACATTCACGGCCCGGACCCGGGCACCGACTCGACTGTTCTGAAGATTGGCGGCCTGACTAAGTTCTTCGGCGGGTTGCGCGCGGTTCACAATTTTGACGTCGAGATCAAGAGAGGGGAACTCGTCGGGCTCATCGGGCCCAACGGCGCTGGCAAGACCACCATTTTTAACATGGTCACCGGCATCTATCCGGTCAGCGCGGGCAGCATCGCCTACAATGGACAAGAGATTACGGACAGACCAGCCCACGAGATCACGCAACTGGGCATCGGCCGCACCTTTCAGAAAATCCGCATCTTCCCCAACCTGACGGTCCTGGACAACGTCCGCGTCGCTTATCACCCTCACGCACGGTACAATTTATTCGATGGTGTCCTGCGCTCGCGCCGTTTCGGCCAGGGCGAGCGGGAGATGACGGAGAGAGCGCAGGAGTTCCTGGCCGTGTTCGGGATGGAGCATCTTCAGGATACGCTGGCCTCGAACCTGCCCTACGGCGCACAGCGACGCCTGGAGATCGCCCGCGCGCTGGCGACGGAGCCGGACTTGCTCCTGCTGGACGAGCCGGCAGCGGGGATGAACCCGCGTGAGGTCGTTGAGTTGATGGAACTGATCCACTTCATCCGGGATCGTTTCGACCTGACTATCTTCCTCATCGAGCACCAGATGCGCGTGGTGATGGGCATCTGCGAGTGGATCACCGTCATTGACTTCGGTGAGATCATCGCCCGTGGGACATCGAAGGAGATCCAAAACGACCCCAAGGTGATCGAGGCCTACCTGGGCAGCCAGGCGACAAGGATGGTGGCATAATGTTACTGGAAGTCAAAGACCTGAACGTCTACTACGGAGCCATCCACGCATTGCAGGGCATATCCTTCCACGTGGAGAGAGGCGAGATCGTCACCCTCATCGGAGCGAACGGTGCTGGCAAGTCAACCACGCTGAACACGATCTCGGGCCTGGTCAGGGCACGTTCCGGGGGCATCAAGTTCAAGGGACAGGAGATTACGACCACGCCTCCCTACGAGATTGTCTCCATGGGAATCGTCCAGGTGCCGGAGGGGCGCAAGATTTTCGCCCCTCTGACAGTGCAGGAGAACCTGGACATGGGCGCTTTCTCGCGCAATGACCGGGCAGCCATCAAACAGAGCATGGAGCGGGTCTTCGAGAGTTTCCCGCGCCTCAAAGAGCGACTCGATCAGTACGGCGGCACCCTGTCCGGTGGTGAGCAGCAAATGCTGGCCATAGGACGAGGGTTGATGGCCAACCCCGAACTGCTGCTGCTCGACGAGCCCTCGATGGGACTGGCGCCTGTGCTGATAGAGGAAATCTTCGACATCATCCAGGAGATCCACAATCAGGGCACCAGCATCCTGCTGGTGGAGCAGAACGCGCAGATGGCCCTCTCCGTTGCCAGCCGTGCCTACGTGCTGGAGACGGGGCGCATCGCGCTCGAAGGCCCAGCCCGCGAAGTGGCCGACAATCCGGAAGTGAAGGTAGCCTACCTCGGCGGGTAAGTGAACAGATTGAGTGGTCGGTCAGTGGACAGTAAAAGTCTCCCGCCGGTGAGTACCGACGGGAGACTTTACTTTGTGACGAGAGCCACACCCAACTTGACAGGTAGGCAAATCGCCCGTATCATACGCGCGGCAAGGCCGCAACCAACGTAGAGCGGATTGGCATTCCGCTGTACAGACTGGAACCGGCCTGGGTATTCAGGCCAGAAAGGAGGGCGCATAAGACAAATCGGCACAATACAAAGCGACGTATAGCCACATGGTCCGGCCACGAGCCGGACCACCACTCACAATCCAAAATGGAGGAGAATAGTCATGTGTAAAAAACTTGCTCTGCTGTTCCTGGTGCTCGTTTTGACCCTGCCCCTGCTCGCAGGCTGCAAGAAAGAGACTGGGACGATCAAGATCGGCCTGGAAGGGCCTATGACTGGCGACTATGCCTACGAGGGCCAGGGCTTCGAGAAGGCCGTCCGCCTGCTCGTTGACCAGACGAACGAGGCCGGTGGCCTGCTGGGCCGCCAGATCGAATTGATCGTCGAGGACGATGCCGGCGACCCGACGCAGGCGGCGCTGGTTGCGCAGCGACTGGTGGATGCCGGGGTCGTGGCCGTCATCGGTGCTTACAACTCCACCGCCACCGAGCCCGCCTCGGAAATCTACAACGAGGCCGGCCTGTTCCACATCACCCCCTCCTCGACGGCCACGCGGCTGACTGAGAAGGGCTTCCAGCGCTTCTTCCGCGTCTGCTTCCTGGACGACCGCCAGGGCCTCTTCGCCGCCACGTTTATGAAGGACGTGCTGGGTGCGGCGAACGTCGGCATCCTGCACGACAACTCCACCTACGCCCAGGGGTTGGCCGAACACACCAAGCGCTACGCGGAAGAGATGGGGCTCAACGTGACCTTCTACGACGCCATCAACCCCGATGACCAGGACTTCAGTCCCATCCTCACCAACATCGGGGCCGCCGGGCTGGACGCGATCTACTTTTCCGGCTACCACGCCCAGGGCGGGCTGCTGCTCAAGCAGACCGGCGAACTGGGGCTGGATATCACGTGGGTCGTGGGCAACGCCTGCAACAACCCCGAGATGATCCAGATCTCCGGGCTGGAGAACGCCGTGGGCGTCTACGTCACCACCGAGCCGCTGCCCAAGGACGTGGACTATCCCGAGGCAAAGAAATTCGTGGCCGACTTCGAGGCCGAGTATGACATGTCGCCCGACAGTGTGTGGTGGATGATGGCGGCTGAGGCCTTCAACGTCATCCGCTACGCCATTGAGCAGACCGAGTCCACCGACTCGAAAGTCCTGGCTGAATTCCTCCACAACGAAGTAAAGGACTTCCCTGGCCTCACCGGCCCCATCCTGGGCTGGGATGAGAAAGGGGATCGGCTGGGCACCATCCACGTGGCCTATGTGATCAACGAAAATGGCGAGTTCATCATGAACCCGCAGCAGCCGTAGGCCTGACGACAGAATGGGGGGAGTTCGAGGGGCCTCGAACTCCCCCTTTCCCACAGTTTACTACCCTTGCGAAGGTTGCGAGTAGGCTCTGTAATGCAGTGACTTCCGATTGACGTAAGGTGCTTTTGGCCCGAAATCTGTCACCTAACCTTCGCAAGGGTTCAGCCATTGGGGGGCAAACCTCATGCAATTCATCCAGCAGATGATCAATGGCATAACCATTGGCGCATTTTACTCGCTGGTTGCCCTGGGCTACACCATGGTCTACGGAGTGTTGAAGTTGATCAACTTTGCCCACGGCGACCTTTTTATGTGGGGGGCCTACCTGGGCCTGACCGGGCTGAACGTCCTGCTGGCCCTGCTGGCCCAGGCGAGCGCGTGGGCCATACTTCCGGTCGTCATCATTGTAATGGTCACCGTGGCCCTCGCCGGAGTCCTGGTGGAGCGCGTGGCCTACCGTCCCCTGCGCACGGCCGGGCGACTGGCGCCGGTGATCTCGGCGCTGGGGGTTGCTTTTATCCTGGAGAGCCTGGCCCGCAACGTCTACGGTGCCAGTTGGAAGACCTATCCGGCCGGGATCACGCCGGCGGGGGGCATCACGATAGCGGGAAGTGTGCGGGTCAGCGTGATGCAGATCGTCGTCCTGGCGGCCTCATTCCTGATTATGGGTGCGCTGTATCTCTTTGTCCAGCGCACCCGCATCGGCACGGCCATGCGCGCCGTCTCGTTGGATCATGACGTCTCGCGGCTGATGGGGATAGACGTTGACCGCATCATCGCCATCGTCTTCCTCATCGGCCCGGGCCTGGGCGGGGTAGCAGGGATGATCGTGGCCCTCTACTACGGCTCATTCGACTTTACGCTAGGATGGGTCTTCGGGCTGAAGGCGTTCATCGCTGCCATCCTGGGCGGCATCGGCAACGTCCCCGGGGCGATGTTAGGCGGCATGCTCCTCGGTATCATCGAGACACTGGGCTCCGGGTACATATCGCCGCAATGGAAGGACGTCATCGCCTACGTGATTCTGATCATCATCCTGATCGTCCGCCCCACCGGGCTGCTCGGCGAGCGGGTGGCGGAGAAACTGTGAGGGGGCAACCATGAGAGAATTGCTGACACGCCTCCGCAAGGCCTCTTCACTCCGGCCGCTCTGGTGGCAGGTGGGCCTCGTCGTGCTATCTGTCCTGCTGCCGCTGCCGCTAAACGACTACTACCGCTCCGTGCTATGGCGCACCGGCCTCTACGTTATGTTGGGCCTGAGCCTGAACATCATCGTCGGCTACGCCGGGCTGTTCCAGTTGGGCCACGCGGCCTTCTACGCGCTGGGAGCCTACACTGCCGCTCTCCTCAACCTCTACCTTCATATCCCGCTTCTCCTGACGCTGCCGCTCAGCGTGGTCGTCGCGGCTCTCTTCGGCTACCTGATTACCAGGCCGATCCTGCACCTGCGGGGCGACTATCTGTGCATCGTGACTATTGCCTTCGGCGAGGTAGTGCGGCTGGTGCTGGTGAATAATCTCTTTGGCATCACCGGTGGGGCGAACGGCCTATGCGCCATTGACCGTCCTGTTCTGTTCGGCTTCGAGTTGCGCCGGCCGATCTACCATTACTATCTCATGCTGATCTTCCTGGTCATCACCATCTTCGGTATACAGCGGCTGGAGCACTCCCGCCTGGGACGAGCCTGGATGTACGTGCGTGAGGATGAGATAGCGGCCGAGGCAATGGGGGTTGATACCACTCGTGTCAAACTACTGGCTTTCATGCTGGGTTCCGGCTGGGCCGGGCTGGCGGGTGCTCTCTACGCGGGTAAGATCACAGTGATCTCGCCCGATATGTCCAAATTCATGGAATCGGTGATCATGTTCTGCATCGTCGTTCTGGGCGGCACAGGTTCCATCCCTGGCGTTTTCGTGGGTACGCTGGGCATGATCACCCTGCCAGAACTCTCCCGCCCGCTGAAGGCCTGGCGGGATGCCTGGCTGGGCGTGGCGATGGTGGTTATGATGATCGCCCGCCCGGAGGGGCTGTGGCCAAGCCGCCGCGTGCGGTTGGAAATGCGGGGCGAGAAAGAGGAAGCCCTTTCAGAGACCGCCGCACATTAGGCGTGTCAAGGAAATCTCGGAGATCTTCAGCATTCGGTGAGGGAAGCACTATGGCACTTCTGGAAATCCAAGACCTGACCAAACAGTTCGGCGGCCTGGTGGCTGTTGACCACGTTGACTTCGGGATCAACCAGGGCGAAATCCTGGGATTGATCGGCCCCAATGGCGCCGGGAAGACCACAATCTTCAACATGATTACCGCCGTCTACCCGCCCACGGCGGGCGAGGTTTACTTCCAGGGCGAACGCATCGCCCGTCCTCTCTATACCTGGCGAGAGCGGCTGAGCACCCCCGTCTGGTGGGCCAGTTGGCTGCCCCTCCGCCCTGTGCAGAGGGCGTGGGACGCAGTCAGGTCCCGCCGTCCTCACGAGATCACCGAGCGCGGCATCGCCCGCACCTTCCAGACGATCCGCCTGTTCAAGAACATGACTGTCCTGGAGAATGTGATGGCTGGCCCGCATTGCCGCACCAGGGCAGGTGTAGCGGGGGCAATCTTCCGACCCTCGTCGCAGCGCGAGGAGGAGACGCACATCATCGCGGAGGCCGAGCGTTACCTGGAGTTTATGCAGTTACATGAGTATAGAGATGAACTGGCCAGGAACCTGCCTTACGGTCACCAGCGACGGCTGGAGATCGCCCGCGCACTGGCCACCGGGCCCGCCCTGCTCATCCTCGACGAGCCGGCCGCCGGTCTGAACGAGCAGGAAAGCCTGGAGTTGATGGCTCTGATTAGAGAAATCCGCGACTCTGGTATCACCATCCTCCTCATCGAGCACGATATGAAGGTGGTGATGGGTATCTGCGAGCGCATCGTCGTCCTCGACTACGGGGCGAAGATTGCCGCAGGCACGCCGGCCGAGGTGCAGGCAAACCCGCGTGTGATCGAAGCCTACCTGGGCGAGGAGGAGGTGTGACCATGGCGCTGCTGAAGATCAAGAACCTGCATACCTACTATGGCCACGTACACGCACTGAAAGGCATCAACCTGGAGGTGGAGAAGGGGGAGATCGTCACGCTCATTGGGGCCAACGGGGCCGGCAAGACGACGACGCTGCGCACTGTCTCCGGCCTGATCCGCCCCCGCGAGGGCCGGATTGAGTTCGACGGTCAGGACATCAACGGACTTCCGGCCCACCGTATCGTTGACAGGGGCATCTCCCACGCGCCCGAGGGCCGCCAGGTCTTCTCCACCCTGACGGTGATGGAGAACCTGAACATGGGGGCCTATACCCTGGGCAAGGATAAAGAGGCCATCGAGGAGAATCGCCGCCGCGTCTTCGACCTATTCCCCCGCCTGGAGGAGCGGAAGAACCAACTCGGCGGCACGCTCTCCGGCGGCGAGCAACAGATGCTCAGTATCGGCCGCGCGCTGATGGCACGGCCACGCATCCTGATGCTGGACGAGCCCTCGCTGGGCCTGGCTCCTATGCTCGTCAAGGCTATCTTCGAGATCATCCGCGAGATCAATGCCCGCGGGGTGACGGTCCTGCTGGTGGAGCAGAATGCACGCATGGCGCTCCGGCTCGCCCACAGAGGCTACGTTCTGCAGACAGGGGAGATCGTCTTGAGCGACACGGCCGAAGCACTTCGGCAAAACCCGATGGTGCAGAAGGCCTACCTGGGGATGGAGTAGTTGGTCAGAATCCCTCCAGCCGGCTCAGGTCCACGATGCCATCGGCCAGTGCGGCGATGTGCTGTAACTGCGCCAGCCGGTTCTCCCGCAATGCCCGATCCTCCGCCATCACCAGCACCCCCGACTCTCTGGCGAAGTAGCGGTCAATCACGTCCACCAATGGCAAGAAGGCGGTGAGGAACTCGTCCACCGTGCTCTGCGGCGTGGCCCGCGCCCGCGCTTCCTGGTAGGCCGCATGCAGTTCCTCCTCCGCCGGCTGCACGAAGCAGGCCGGGTCCAGTATGAAGCGCTCTTTGAAGTCACGGGTGATGCGCACACAGCGGGCGTAGTTGTCGAGGATGAGGCTCCAATCGTCGCGGGCCACCCAGCGGGAGAGTTCTTCGACAGACTGGTGGGCGCGGAAAGGGTCATCGCCCCGCGCCGCTAACACAGCGTCCACTACATCATAGCGGAAACCCTGTTCGCGCATGGTGCCCCGCAATCGCTCGACGACGAAATCCAGTGCCGCTGCCACGTACCCCTCCCCCGGCTCCTCCCCGATGCGGGGAGGAGGGGCAACCTCCACCGGCAGCAGACGCGCCGCCGCCGCCAAACCTTCCTGTACCGAGAAGGGAATCTGGTGGGCGATCAGGTTCTGCACCAGGCCAAGGGCGTCCCGGCGCAGGTGATAAGGGTCGGACGAGCCGGTGGGGGCCATCCCCACCGCAAAGAGGCCCGCCAGACTGTCGAGCCGGTTGGCCAGCCCCACAACCAGGCCGGGCCGGGTCCGGGGCAGCGTATCGCCAGCGAAGCGGGGCAGGTAGTGCTCGAGAATCGCCTCGGCCACAGCAGGGTCCTCCCCCAACCTCAGAGCGTACTCCCGCCCTATCATCCCTTGCAGGCTGGTGAACTCGACCACCATATTGGTCGCCAGGTCAGCCTTGCAGAGGTGGGCCGCCCGCCTGGCGATCTCCGCTTTCTCCTCGCTCAACCCCAACATCTCGGCCAGTTGGCCCACCAGTTGTTCCAAGCGGTGGGTCTTATCGAGCATCGAGCCCAGTTGCTCCTGGAAGGTAAGTGTCCCCAGGCGCGGCAGGAATTCCTCCAACGGCTTTTTGGTGTCCTCGCGGTAGAAGAAGTCGGCATCGGCAAATCGAGCGCGGATGACCTCCTCGTTGCCACGGCGCACGATGTCCAGGTGTTCGTCGCTCCCATTGCGGACGGCTATGAAGTAGGGGAGCAAATTCGTAGATTCGTAGGTTCGTAAATTCGTGGATTCGTAGATTTGGGAATCGGGAATCGAGCCTCTGGTTTCCGAATCTACGAATCCCGAATCTACGATTCCCGGATCACGAATCACGGGAAAATACCGCTGGTGCTTCTTCATCACCGCCACGAGCACATCGGCGGGCAGCCGCAGGTACTCCTCCTCAAAGCGGCCCAGGAAAGGGGTGGGCTGCTCGACCAGGTTGGCGACCTCGCCTAGTAGGGACAGCCCTCTGTGGCTGTCCAAGAAGTCATCCGGGATGCGCCCGCCCACGCCCTGGGCCAGATGCGTCGCCTGCTCGGCGATGAGGGTGCGCCGCTCCTCGGGGTCGGCCACGATGTAGTGCTGTGCCAGCAGCGCCAGGTAGTCCTCCGCCCGCGCGATCTCGAACCTGGGGGAACCCTCGGGCCGGGAGCCACGGCTGGCACGGCCGCTTCTCACGCCAGCGTACTCGAAGGGAACGACCGCTTCGCCCAACAACGCCACCAGCCAGCGGATGGGCCGGGAGAAGGCAACGCCGCTCTCGTTCCAGCGCATGCTCTTCTGAAAGCGCAAGCTGGCGATCAGTTCGGGCAGCAGAGCGGTCAGCACCTCAGCAGCCGGTCGCCCTTCTTCGCGCCTGATGGCCACCGCGTACTCGCCTCCGTCCACCTCTCGCACCTCCAGCGCGCCCACGCTTACGCCCTGCTTGCGGGCGAACCCTTGGGCAGCCCTCGTCGGGCGGCCCCCGGCATCGAAGGCCACGCGTGCCGGCGGCCCTTTCACCACCTCCTCGACCGGCCGCTGGCGCGGGACCATGCCCTCGACCAGCGACACCAGCCGTCGGGGGGTGCCCAGCACACGCAGGCCCTCGTAGTCGAGCCGCTGCTCCGCCAGGCAGGCCGGGACCAATTCGCGCAGTTGCGCCAGTGCCGCGTCCAGGTCGCCGGCGGGCAACTCCTCGGTGCCAATCTCCAGCAACAGGGTTTCAGGTTTCAGGGTTTCAAGTTTCAGGTCAGGCAAAGCACCTGAAACCTGAAATTTGAAACTTGAAACTTCTCCCTCATCCAACCAGGGATATTCCAGCCGTTTTCGCTGCTCCACATACGCCTCCGACACCCGCCGCGAGAGGTCGCGCATGCGGCGGAAGTAGGTCGCTCGCTCCGTCACGCCGATGGCTCCTCGTGCGTCGAGCAGGTTGAAGGTGTGGGAGCAGCGCAGGACGTAGTCGTGGGCGGGGATGACCAGCCCTGCGTCCAGGCAACAACGCGCCTCGGCCTCGTAGAGGTTGTACACCTGGGCCAGCCGTTCCACATCGGCCAACTCGAAATCGTAGCGGCAGTGCTCGACCTCCGGCTGGAGAAGGACGTCGCCATAGGTGTGCGTGCCATCCCAGTCAATCTCCCACACCGAGCCCACGTTTTGCAGAAACATCACGATGCGCTCCAGTCCGTAGGTCAGTTCGACCGAGACAGGGTCGAGCGCGAAGCCGCCCGCCTGCTGGAAGTAGGTGTACTGGGTGATCTCCATACCGTCCAGCCACACCTCCCAGCCCAGTCCCCATGCCCCCAGGACCGGGCTCTCCCAGTTGTCCTCGACGAAGCGGATGTCGTGCTCCTCGCGGCGGATGCCCAGCGCGTACAGGCTCTCCAGGTAGAGCGTCTGCGGGTTGCCGGGATCGGGTTTGAGGATGACCTGGAACTGAGTGTGCATCTGCATGCGGTTGGGGTTCTCCCCATAGCGGCCGTCGTCAGGCCGGTAGGAAGGCTCGACGTAGGCCACGTTCCAGGGCTCCGGCCCCAGGACGCGCAGGACGGTGGCGGGGTTCATCGTCCCCGCGCCAATCTTTTCGCTGTAGGGTTGCCATAAGAGACAGCCCCGTTCGGCCCAGAACTCTTGCAGGCGGAGGATGACCTCCTGGAATGTCAGCGGTTTCGTCAACTGGTCCTCCTAACTCTTCAAGATAATTTTCTGCAGGTAGATTGGCTTTCCTCTCGCTTCAGTCGCTGCAAGAACGCATCGGACTTCACACTTCGTTCCAGGTGATAGGTGATGTAGTGGCGCATCACCCGCTCCGCCTCTTCGTGCAGCGCGGGCGCGATTCGCTGGGGGCGCAGCCTGGTGTAGGGACGCCGCTGGCACTCCTGCAGAAACCACAGCCCGCCGGACGAGAGGAGCACGACCTGTGGATGCCTCCCGCGCCCGGCGTAGCAGTTGCGACACAGTGCCCCACCCCGTTCCGGATCGAAGCCGTAGGGCCGCTCGTCCTCTGTCAACTCGCGGGGGTGGAGCGAAACGTGCCCGTCGTGCTCACCCACGCAAGCGTTCAATTCCGGGCGAAAGCCCGCCAGCCCCAGCAGGTGTTGCTCGTAGAAGCGAGCGATCAGAGCCAGGTCATCGTCCTGGCACAGCCAGGTGAGCGTGTGGTTGAGCAAATCAAAGAGCGCCGGGCCGCCTTCCCCTGCGGCGAAGAAGCGGTCGAGCAGTTCCACCGCGTAGCGAGCGTACGTCCCGCGCAGCAGGTCGCCGCGCAATAACTCGTGCGCCTCGACGGTCTCGGCCTGGCTGATGATGTCCCAGGAGTTCTTCACCCGTGAGATCACGAAACTGGAGCGGGTGAAGAGTTCGATGTGGCCCGCCTTCCGGCTGCGCAGTTTGCGCGCTCCCTTGGCGATGACCTCTATCTTGCCCAAGGGTGTGCACAGAGTCAGGACGCGATCGGCCTCGCCCTGGCTGCGCCGACGGATGACGATGCCCTCGGTGCGATATAGCCGCTCTGTGCTCACGTCCGGCCTCCTCGCGTGTCATTATACCATCCCGTTCACGGAGTGCAAACAAAAGCGGCCCGACGCGGTACCGCGTTGGGCCGTTCACCCACTGCACAATTTCAGTTCAGATCTGCCGCGCTGAAACCATCCGGCAGCAACTCCGCTACAGTTGTCTCACGGTAGGCACCGGTGACGTCAACGACCAGCACCATGATGTCCTCGCCGAACTCCCGCAGCGTCTGGCGGCAGGAGCCGCAGGGGGTGGCCCCGTTCTCGGTGACGACTGCTAAAGCGATGAATGCCCTTTCCCCCTCGGAGACAGCCTTCACCACGGCCACCCGCTCGGCGCAGGTGCACAAGGGATAGACGGCGTTCTCCACGTTGCAGCCGGTATATACACGCCCCGACTTCCCCAGCAGCGCTGCCCCCACCCTGTAGCCGGAGTAAGGGGCGTAGGCACGTTCACGTGCCCGCATTGCCTGGGCTACCAACTCCTCCCGCGACCACTCCTTCATCCCTGCGCCTCCCACTGTCTATCTCCGCGTCCCCTTGTCCTCCTGTCCCCTTGTCCTCCCGTCTCCTTGTCCCCCTGTCTCCCTGTCTCCTTGTCCCCTCGTCCTCTTACGCCCCCCACCCTCCCCTCGCACTCGCGCCGGCACGCCGTAGGCCACTGCGCCATCGGGCACGTCGTGCGTCACTACCGACCCAGCCCCCGTCTTGGCTCCCTTGCCCACCCGCACTGGCGCAACCAGCATCGTATCGGAGCCAATGAAGGCACCTTCCTCGATCACTGTTTTATGTTTGTGCACACCGTCGTAGTTACAGGTGATGGTCCCCGCGCCAATGTTCGCCCCGGCTCCTACCTCGGCATCGCCCAGGTAACTGAAGTGGCCCATCTTCGCCCCGGGGCCAAGCGTCGCATTTTTCACCTCGCCGAAGTTCCCCATATGCGCGCCCTCGCACAGCCATGCCCCCTTCCGCAAGTGACCAAATGGCCCGACGTCGGAGCCATCCTCCATCACCGCCTGCTCCAACACCGAGGCCCACACCCGGCAGCCGTCGCCGATCTCGCAGTCCACGATGATGGTGTTGGGGCCGATGTGGCAGTGCGCGCCGACCGCCGTTCGCCCGCGCAGGTACGTGTTGGGCCAGATCGTCGTATCCTGTCCAATGGTCACGCCGGACTCGATGTACGTCGTCGCTGGGTCCACGAACGTGACGCCGGCCAGCATCCAGCGCTCGTTGATGCGGCGGCGCAGCACCATCTCCGCCTCCGCCAGGTGCACCCGCGTGTTGATGCCCAGGACCTCCGCTGCGTCCTCAGTGGCAATCGCATCAACCCGCAGGCCCTCGGCGACCGCCATCCCGATCAGATCGGGCAAGTAATACTCCCGCTTGGGGAGACTGAGCGGGATACGATCTATGTGAGGCCACAGCCAATCGGCGTCGAAGCAATACACGCCAGCGTTGAGTTCCCGGATCGCCAACTGCTTCGGCGTAGCCACTGCCTCCTCGACCACCTGGACCACAGCGCCGCTTTCAGCTCGCATCACGCGCCCGAATCCGCGAGGGTTGTCACTCACCAGGGTCAGAATCGTCATCGGCCCGGGGTTTTCCCGCTGGCGCTCCTCCAGTCGGCGCAGCGTCCCCACGGTCAGGAGCGGCATATCAGCGTAGGTGACCAGCACAAGATCGCTCCGGCCCTGGAGCACCTCCCGTGCCTGAAGCACGGCGTGGCCTGTGCCTCGTTGTTCGGCCTGCTCGACGAAGATGACGCTTTCACCCACCGTTTCTCGCACCGCCTCGGCTCCGCGCCCCACCACCAGCACCGGCCTGGCGGCTGTCAGCACCTGCGCCGCCTCCACGGCATAGGTGACCAGCGGCCGCCCAGCCAGCGGGTGCAGCACTTTGGGCAAGTCAGATTTCATACGAATTCCCTGGCCTGCCGCCAGAATCACGACCGCCAAATCCACGTCTTGTCTCCTTCTATGACTAAAAGTGGCCGTGGTACGGACCCGCGAGGGGTGCACCACGGCCACCGAATTACGAGCCGCATTCAGTCATCTGGCGAGAGGGTCCGATGGCCCAGGCTGGGGCGGTAGGATTCGAACCTACGATACCGGGATTCAAAGTCCCGTGCCTTACCACTTGGCTACGCCCCAGAGAAGAAACAAGTGGGCCCACCAGGATTCGAACCTGGGACCGACCGGTTATGCATCCTACTACAGCTTTCGCTGCCCCTTTCGGGTTTGTAGGCTGGACTATCCCTTCACCCCGTAGGGTGCCTGCCGTCTAGTCTCTACACCTTCCCTTACGGGCTTGGCTCGGGATTACCATATCTGCAGACTTAGGCTTCCCCGAATTTGACAGGTATCACCTGAGGGTTTCCCCCCAGGCAGCCCTTGACAGATCAGCATATCCTACCACACCTGGACTTAGCTGACCTTATCCCCTGAGCCGGCTGCTCTAACCGCTGAGCTATGGGCCCAACAACAACGGATTTGGAAAGGAACGGATATAAGGAGCGGACAGAGCGGGCGACGGGGATCGAACCCGTAACAGCAGCTTGGAAGGCTGCGGCAATACCATTTTGCAACACCCGCAGTCGGGGCGGCCGGACTTGAACCGGCGACCTCTGCGTCCCAAACGCAGCGCGCTTCCATCTGCGCCACGCCCCGCTCACTATAAGTATACCGCCTTTGGCCCCTTCCGTCAAGGTTACGGAGCCCACGAGAGCCGCTGGCTCGTCCAGTTGGGGAGGCTGGGACCGAGGGTGAGAATTTTGTGCGGGTCTTCCCCGTTCGGCCCCATCAGGTAGAGGCCCCAGGCCCCGTCCCGGTTAGAGACGAAGGCCAGGCCAGAGCCATCGGGAGCCCAGGCGGGAAGGCCATCGGAGGCCGGGTCGTCGGTGAGCACCACGACGCCACCGCTGATGCTGAGCAGGTAAATCTCCCAGTTGCCGGTGACGTCGGACATATAGGCCAGCATCTCGCCGTTGGGGGCCCAGTTCAAGCCGACGTCGTTGATACTGGCGGTAAGGCGGGTCGGTGGCTGATCGTCGTCGGGATTGTCCGCGAAGATGCCACAGACCCCATCAGTATCACAACCGGTCCAGGCCAGCAGACCGGTGGGTCCCCACGCTGGCCCCTTCCCCGCTGCGTGTACTCTCGGCTCAGCCGAGCCGTCCGTCGGCGCGATGTAAATCTGCCAGGCACCGGCCACGTCTCGCGCGGCGTAGGCCATACGGCTGCCATCGGGCGAGAAGGCGGGCCAGGCCAACCCAGCGCCCACAGCCAGTTGCCGTGGCGTCGCCTCCCCAGGCACCAGCAGCGAGATGCCCGGCGAGAGCAGGCTGCGATACCCCAGGGACCCACTGCCCCACAACCAGCAGGGCTGGTCGGCTCCACCGGCCATCCTCGTCAGGCGTCCGTCGGCGAAGAGAGCGTAGACGTCGTAGAGGCCAGTCTGCGTGTTGTAGATTGAATAGGCCAGCCGGCCCGTGGTGAATCCCGGCGGGAGTTCGGTCAGCGTGATGGGTAGCGTGCCGGTGATGGGCGCGATGGGGGTCGGGGTGGCGATCAGGCAGATTTGGGCTGCCTCGACTCGCTTCTGCTCAATTTCGGGGTCGGCCATCAGTTGCGCTGCCTGTGTGTATTGCACTTCGGCCGGACACATCTCCCCCTGAGCATACCAGGCATCGGCATAGATGACGTGGGCGCGGTACAGTCGCCGGAAGACATCTTTGTAACCGGGCGCGAGGGCGTAGAGTTGCTCGAAGCGCTCAATGCAGCGATCCCAATCCACCCCCCAGTAGCCCAGCGCGGTCATGTACTGGATGGCCAGGCTGCGCTGGGCCAGCGCCTCCTCGTCCAGCGGGCGGAGCGCCACTGCTTGGTCGAGGTAGAAGATGCCCTCTTCGAAACAGTCCTCATCCAGCAATGCTACCCCCGCGTTGTAGAGGCCAGTGAAGAGCATCTCCTCGACTGCTTCCGCCTCGTAGACCCGGTCAAATACACGCAGTTGGGTAAGCACAGCGGCCGCGTCTTGCCACTGCTCAGCCTCGTAGTAGGCTACGGCTTGCTGGTACAGGTCGTCCACGACAACTTCGTGGGTCTCCGAGGTGGGGGTAGGACGGGCAGCGATGCGCGCCTGTGCTTCAGCGACGCCTTGTTGGGCGAAGGGATGGTCGGGGTCAAGTTTGAGCACATATTCGAACTCGGCGATACCCAGTTCATACTCACCGGCTTCCAGCCGTTCTATTCCGGCGCGGTAGTGCTGATCGGCCTGATCGAGGCGACGTTGCTCCCGGTCACGTTCTCCCCAGTTTACACCATAGTAAGTACCGCCACCGATGCTCAGTGTCAGCAGGCAAAGAAAGCCTACTACCCAGAAGAGGATCGGTCGTAGGCGTTGCCAGCGCGTGGGCGCGGCCGTGCCCGGTGCGGGCGTTGCTGCGGCAGAGGCAACCCGATTGGACCGCCGGGCGCGCGTAGGTCGCGTCTCCTCCACCATCGTACCGCATTGCGGGCAGAGGAGCAAGTTATCTGGGATCTGGGCTCCACATTCGGGACAGCGCATATATTCCTCGGACAGAGGGGAGAAACGGAGAAGATTATAGTCCTTTTGGCTCGACTTGTCCAGTGATGCGTATGCGTGCGAGGCGTGGCATGTGCTTGGCGATCCGCTACATTCGTGCTATACTCCTCGCCCAGGGAGGGCACGATGGAAGAACACAATCTATTGATCGTGAGCGACCTGCATCTGAGCGAGGGGTTGAATCCGAAGAGCGGCAGGTTCTCCCGCCTGGAAGATTTTCTGTTTGACGATGCCTTTGCGCGCTTCCTGCGCTATCACGAGGAGGTCAAGACGCAATCCCGCTTCGGCGGCCGCCCGTGGCTGCTGGTCATCAACGGCGACCTGTTCGATTTTCTGCAGGTGGTCTCGTTGCCAGAGGACGGGAGGCTGCTGCGGACTGTCAAGGGAGTGGAACGCCGGAAGGAACTGTGCATCAACGAGCGAGACTACGGGCTGGGGGCGACTGCCGGTGAATCGGAGTGGAAACTGAAGCAGATCGCCCAAGGACATCAGCATTTCTTCGCTGCACTGGGCTGGTTCATGGCGCACGGAAATCACGTCGCCGTCGTCAAGGGCAACCACGACGTTGAACTCCACTGGGTCAAGGTACAGGAGCGGCTCACAAAGGAAATAGAGCGGGCTTACACTCGGGAGCGGCTGATGCTTGACCAGGGTCCGCCTGTCACGTTGGAGGAACTCAAGGCACGCATACACTTCTATCCCTGGTTCTACTACGAACCCGGGCAGGTCTACGTCGAGCACGGCGGGCAGTACGAAGCGGCTAACCATTTCCGTGATTACCTTAACCCGGTGATCCCCGGCGATCCAGAGCACATTGAGTTGCCGTGGGGAAGCCTCTTTGTGCGCTACCTGTTCAATAAGGTAGAGGATGTGCATCCCTTCGCCGACAACGTCAAGCCGGCCACGCGCTACCTGGCATGGGCCTTCAAGAAGGATCCGGTTCAGACCATCGAGGTATTGGTCACCCGAGGCTGGGTCTTCTTACGGGCCTTCTGGAATGTGACGCATAAGACAGCGACCTCCGCTTTCCGGCATGCACGGGAGCAAGAGCCGCCCGTAGGGGCGCGGTCACCGCGCCCCTACGATCCTGTTCCTCTGCCGTCGCGCGTGACGCACAAGATCGCTGCATTGGCGCAACGGCGGGTGGACGCTTCGTGGCGGGAATGGGTCGCTTCAGCGATACAGAATTTACTCTCCCTGCTGCTGGCCCTCATCGCCGTCACCTTCATCGTCCTTGCAGGACTGACCCTTACCGGCGGTCCGGGATGGATGATGGCCATGTACCTGGGAGCGGCGGTGTTGGCTTACTTCCTGCGTCTCGGTCTGAAGCGCAGTTTTACCTATCTCTTCGAGAGCGATTACCTGCTGAGCATGGCGCGCGAGTTAGAGCAAGTTTTGAAACCCGCCCATGCGGTCCGCTATATCGTCCTGGGCCACAATCATCGGGCTGCCGTGGAGCGGTTGGAGCAGACGTGGTACGTCAACACCGGAGCCTGGGTGCCGGTCTACGAGGAGGAAGGACCGGTCGAGGGACAGGAGGAACTGGCCTTCTTCCGCCTGGCCTGGGGGTATGAGGGCACACCGGAGTTGCTGCACTGGGACGATGCGGCGGGTGCCCCGGCGCGAGTGCTGCTGCGGTAGACGCTCTTCCACTATCTCTCCCTGGCGATCAGGATGTCTATCGCTTGGGCCATCTCAGCTATTACCGCCTCAACCGTTGGCGGCTCACAAGGCTCGTGCTTGTGGGGATGTTCCAGTGGATGCCGGTGCCAGAACTTGTAGTTGTCATATCCCATCTGGCGCTGTTGTCGATAGATTAACGCATAGGCGTGTTTCTGTGTCAGAGCGTGAAAATAGACGTCAATGAACAAGTCGTCGCTCAGGTATACTCTGGCCTCAACAAGTACACCGCGCCGCACCTCGATGATCGTCTCGACGTCGGGGAAGTGCGTCCGCAAGGCCGAGTGCAGTTCGGCCTGAAACTCGTCGGCAGTCATCAGGTCAGTTTCTTGACTGAATGCAACAGTTTGAGCCAGTGCTGCTTCTCTGCTTGCAGGTCGCTCCAACGCATGGCATCTCGCTCCAGGTCGTAGGCGAATTCGTCCCCTAGTTCTCCGGCCTCAAGTTGGGCCTGAAACTCTTCATGGGTCAGGCCATATTTGATCTCCAGGTCCAGGGCCTCTCGCTCGCACGCTTCGAGGTTCTGACGCAGTTGACCGGCGAGCAGGCGAGCAAGTTTTTGTCGCAGGGTCTCCCCCCCTATGCTCTCCAGGGCTGTGAACAACGGGGGGGGCAATTCCAATGTTCGTACGTTCATTGATCATCTCTCCTCTGGTCAGGCCTTTTTGGGGGCCTCACAATATCCCCACCTGGCTGTGGTCGCCCAGGGTCAGTTTGTATGCTTTCGGCTTGATGGGTGAGCGGGTCAGGCTGACGCGCCGGCCGATGAGGCTATCCTGGATACGGGCCGGGATGTCGCGGATTAGACTGTGCTCCAGGACGATGGCCCGCTCGATCTCGCTATCCTCAATCACGACGTCGTGGTAGATTGAAGTGAACGGGCCGACGTAGGAGTTGACGATGCGGGTGCGCTCGCCGATGATAGTTGGGCCGCGGATGACGCTGTTGATGATCTCCGCGCCCTTTTCCACTGTCACCCGGCCGTCCACCTCGGAGTCGCGGTCTACGTAGCCCTCGATCCTTGGCGTCAGTTCCTCTAACACCAGACCGCTGGCCTCCAGAAGCTCCCCCGCCTCGCCCGTGTCAATCCACCAGCCCCGGTGGACGTAGGGGTAGATCTTGTAGTCGTGCTCTACCAACCATTGGATGGCGTCGGTGATCTCCAGTTCGCCTCGCCAGGAGGGGGTGATGTTGTCCACTGCCTCGTGGATGTGATGGTCGAACATATAGATGCCGACCAGCGCCAGATCGGAGGGCGGCTGCTTCGGCTTTTCGACCAGCCGCACGATGCGCCCATCCTCGTCCAGTTCGGCCACACCGTACCGCTCTGGATGTGGCACCCGCGTGAGGACAATCTGGCTGTTCCAGTCGCTGTCGGCGAATTGCTTGATGAGTCCTGAGATGCCTCCCTG
>Ga0114918_10001272_pt1 | contig 22523 bp, 15 predicted proteins | sample LantaG_FD_87015 | JGI IMG/M metagenome (GOLD analysis project Ga0114918, IMG submission 87015) | Deep subsurface microbial communities from Baltic Sea to uncover new lineages of life (NeLLi) - Landsort_02402 metaG | ecosystem: Environmental > Aquatic > Marine > Oceanic > Sediment | place... | reverse complement strand
GATGAGTTCTGTTACAAAGTAAATCGAAGAAATTTTGGCGATCAAGTATTTGACAGATTGTTAATCGCCTGTGTTACTACAAATTATCAAAATATTATTAATCATAACCGATAGTCATATAATTTTAATTGAATTCGGAATTAATCGCTCCTTTTACTTCAATTTCCAACACGCTTGCAATAGCGTCTGGAGCTATGGGTGGTAATTCAACTACCAATCCATTATCGGCAGATGAGGTTTTAACAGCATTACCATTTGCCAGAAGAGTGGATTTCAGAATTTTATTGGAGAATTTTGGCAGTACTAATTTCCCGTTGGCTGGCCAATTAAAAACTGAGAAATAAAGGATGGTATTCCCGTTTTTTTCCTTTTTTGTACATCGCCCCCACTCTACTTTTCCAAATGGACTGGAAGTCGTCCCATAAATAGCCTCGCCATTTACTTTAAGCCAATTCCCAACCTGTTCGAGACGGGCAACTGAGGGTGCAGGAATAATCCCTTCGCCAGTTGGACCGACATTCAGCAGAAGGTTCCCTCCTTTGCTGGCAATATCTATTAAACTATGCACCAATGAATCGGCCGATTTCCAATTTTCATCTGTTTTATGGTATCCCCATGCACCATTCAATGTCATACAGGTTTCCCATGGCCGTGGTTCGCCACCGGCAGGTATTTTTTGTTCCTGAACAGCGTAGTCTCCTAAACGGTTCCCAATCCGTTGATTGACTATGCAATTCGGATCGATATGATGGATCAGAGCTAAAAGTTCGCGGCTTTCCGTCAAAGTAATCTTTTCAGGAGTGTCGAACCAAATAATGGCGGGATGGTATTGGGTCATTAGTTCGGTGATTTGAGGTTTCACCTTTCGTTCGAAATACTTCGAATAATCCTTTTTTGCTTCATCCGGAAAATCCCAGGTATTGCTTCGATTGCCACTATTTGAGTTACAGTCAGGATCGTGCCAATCCCTTCCAAGCGAATAATAAACGCCAAATTTCAAACCCTGCTTTGCACAAGCCATGGTAAGTTCTTTTATCGGGTCACGCTTCCAGGGGGTTTGTTTGACAATGTTGTAATCATTACTGGGACTATCAAACATAGCAAAACCATCGTGGTGTTTCGAGGTGATAACCATGTATTTCATGCCGGCGTTTTTTGCGATTTTCGCCCATTGATCCGCATTGAAATTAACCGGGTTAAATTGAGCGGCGATTTTCTGATATTCGGTAATTGGAATCTCCAAAATTCTCATCATGTGTTCCGAACGACCATCCTGCCCATTCCAGAAACAACCATCATGGGCATATACGCCCCAGTGAATGAACATCCCAAAACGGGCATCGCTCCACCACTCCAGCCTTTTGGCAATTACTTCCGGCGATTCATCCGACTTTAATTTGGCATTGGCGTATTTGTCGCCGGTATCAATGGTTCCATCGGCGTTTACCTGGGCGAATATTCCCCCTGCCATAACAAGGGAAAGGCCAGTTATCAAAACTGCATTTCTAAGTATTCGAATTTGTATTATGTTCATTTAGTTAATTTATTTTGATTCACCTGTATACTCCAAAATCTGTCCGTCTGCCATCAATCTGGCCTTTATTTCATCGTAAGGTAACTCATGGATACCGATATTTTTATCAATCGCCAGTGCGGCTATGGTTCCGGCGCTTTGTCCCAGAATCATAAAAACAGGTTCCATCCTGATGGAGCCAAATGCGATATGTGAACTGGAAACAGCCGATGGAACAATCAGATTTTTACATTCCTCTTTTTTCGGAAGTATGGTTCCCAAATGAATCTGGTAGGGCTGTTTCGGTTCTACACCAAGATCGCCCTCATTCTGAACATATCCTTCAGAAGTAATATATCTTTGGACGTTGTGTGAATCCATGGTGTAAGATCCCATGCCAATTGGTTCTGTCACTTTGTTTTTACCAAGTATTTCATTCTCAGTCATTACAAATTCACCTATCATCCGCCTGGCTTCACGTATATATATCTGATAGGGCCAATAGCCATTATCCTGAAACTCATCTTTGGCAAGTCCCCATTTATTAATACTCTCCCTTAACTGTTCCGGCACACTTTCATCATGTCCCCAGAAATATAGAAGGCCTTTATGGTAACTTATATGTTCCTCCAAAATTTCTCTTCTTTTTTCATAGGATGCTTCAGGGTACTCGTAGTTCATTCCAATATTATCAGAACTAAAAGGGCCTACATTGTTAACATCCCTTTTGTTATTGGGTATTTTACCACCTCCAAACATGGATGTCCGCCCAGCTTTAAAAACCCTTCTTAGCAATTCATATTGCTCAGGATCATAATTTTCAGGTTTCTCAAAGGGCACTATATTACCTTCTGCATTGGTGGTGCATAATCTATAGTTGTAGGCTTGTACGCGCTTGTCACCAGAGCCTTGTTCTCCTTGCGGTTCTATTGAAATACGAGGAAGAACACCACTTGTAGAATCTCCTGTAATTATATATGGACTAATATTCAGATTACCAAAATTATGACTATGATGAAATACATTACAATGGACACCATTCCATTCTTCGTTATACACACTATTTGCCTCACGGCCAACATGATATTTTACACCTGCCGCAGCCATCAGATCGCCTTCATAAGTCGCGTCAACAAATATCTGACCTATGAACTTTTCGCCGGATAACATGGTAATGGAAACGATTTTTCCGTCTTTCATCTCCACGCCGTTTTCGCGGTCTAGCCACTTATCACGAAAAACTTTAATCTTGTTTTCTCTGATAAATTCTTCAAAAATTTGTTCGGCAACATGCGGTTCAAAAGTCCACATGGTTTTTAAATCGCCATCAATAGCTTCTGTACCTTGACCAACATTTCCAAATTCATTTTTTGGTTGCCATTTCCAGGCATCGTCTTTTTGATAATGATTATAAACGCGCTGATAAAATTCTCTTGATATTCCACCAATTACACTTTTATCACCAATGTCGGTAAAACCCAATCCGCTGGCCGACATTCCGCCCAAATGTTTTTCAGGACAAACAATGACTACGTTTTTATTCATGCGGGCCAATTGAACCGCAGTGGCAATTGCGGTGGAAGTACCACCATAAATTATTACATCTTCGCTAATTGATTTTCGTATATTCGAGTCTTTACATCCAAAATCAAAAATCAATAAGCATAAAGTAATTATTGCAATAAGTTTGATTTTTATATTCATAAAATATGTTTTTTATTATATACTAATTACCATAACATTACTAATATTGGTTCAGATTAAGGTGTAACGCCATTAGGCTTAACGGATTCCATACTCCAATTACCGCTTTTAAAGTAATAATAAATTCACGACCAACTTTCATCTATAGTTACTTTGGTGCAATAGCATTTGGCATTCCTGCAAGCTTCAGAACTATAACAGAAGAGATCGGATCAGGTGAGTCACCAGTAAGTTTCACAGAAATACCTTTCTCTCCGGTATTCGTGGTAAAATTTCGTTTTGGGTTAGTTAGCAGATAACATGATTCAACTTTGTTCTTTAATTGTACATCCAGTTGCCCGTAATTCACCCAATCAAATACATTCAGATAAAGGATTGCCTTACCATTTTGTGTCTTCATGGTTATTCGTCCCCACGGGGGTTCTGTGCAGGGGCCGGCCTGAGTTCCATAAATAGATTCACTGTTCAGATGCATCCATTGACCAATGGCCTTAAGACGTTCTACAGATACAGGCAGTAATGTTCCATCAGCCCTCGGACTTACATTAAGAAGATAATTTCCTCCTTTACTGGCAATGTCCACCAGATTTTGAACCAATTTTGAAGAAGTTTGAAAAACCGTGTCAACAAGTTTGTAACCCCAACTGGCACTGATAGGCTGGCAGATTTCCCAATAACGGTCTTCGGGCTTTAACTTAGGAATTCCCCGCTCAAAAGTTTTGTAATCTCCAGGGTAGCTATTGCCCAACCGATCATTGGTAATAATGCCGGGCTGAAGAATTCCAGTTATGCGATAAAGGCTATCGACGACTTCTTTTGACATTGCTCTGGGGGTATCCCACCAGAATATAGCGATGGGGCCATACTCGGTAAGGAGCTGATTAACCTCGGGAAGTGCCTTTTCTCGAACATACACATCAGTGCTGACACGTTGCATCTTCTTATCCCAGGTATTTCCAATACCTCCGGGATGACTCCAGTCCTGTGCCTGGGAATAATAAAAACCAAAGCGTATTCCCTGTTTCTGGCACTCCTCAGCCAGTTCCTTGAGGATATCGCGTTTAAAAGGTGTTGCATTAACAACATTGAAAGGATTACTCTTTGAGCCGAACATCGAGAATCCATCGTGATGTTTCGAGGTAATGACCATATACTTCATTCCGGCCTCTTTGGCCAAGCCCACAAAGGCCTTGGCATCGAAATTAACGGGATTAAACTGGTCAGAAAATTTCTGGTATTCGCACAGTGGGATCTGGCCTTTGTTCATAATCCATTCAGCACTGTTGGAAATAGTTTTCCCATTGTATTGTCCGGCAGGAACCGAATAAATACCCCAATGGATGAACATCCCGAAACGGGCTTCCTGCCACCATTCCATACGTTTTTCTTTCGAGATTTTCTCCGTTTTTGATTGATCTTGAGCATTTCCTGAATTGGATATCAACACCCAACATGTAAGGATCAGTACTAATTTTTTCATATTTATATTATTTAAGATTAAGTTGTTTTATATTTTATTGTCTGTTATTTTTTTGAAATTAGTTAAGCTGGATATCGACCATCCCTTTCACAATAATTTTAACCACAATTGCAATTGAATCAGGTGCAATTGGCGGCAGTTCAATCCTTAAACCTTCATCAGCAGACGAGGTTTTAACAGGTTCCCCATTTGACAGAAGCGTGGATTTAATGACTTTATTTGTGAATTTCGGTAGTACCAGTTTCCCGTCAGTCGGCCAGTCAAAAATTGAGAAATAAAGAGCTGTATTACCTTTTTCTACTTTTTGGGGACAGCGTCCCCATGATAATTTCCCGAACGGGCTGAATTTGGTACCGTAAATTGCTTCTCCGTTTACTTTTAACCATTTACTCATCTCAGTAGTATAATCAGAAATCCACTCACCATCGAACCACATAACTCCGATGTCACCATATTTGGTCAGTAATTCTTTAACCTGAGGCTTCAGGTAGTTTTTAAAATACTTTGGAAACTGCGGATTAGAAATGGATTGATCTTTCTGTCCTGCATTATAATCAGGATACAATGGCGCTTGTGCATCAGGATGATACCAGTCTGTTATCGAATGATAAAAACATAGTTTAATACCTTCCTTTTCACTCGCCATTTCCCCGCACTGTATTTCCTTTGTATACACCAGCGGGAACGAGATACAAGCCCCAGTGGATAAACATACCAAAACGAGCATTAATCCACTATTCCATACGTTCATTATCATTTAATTCTATTACTGCTGTTCTATTTTGTGAGCAGCCTGAATTGAAAAGCCAAACAAAGAATGCTGGTACAAATATTATATTCTTCATTTGTAGTTTATTTATTTAAATCTGGTTCCACCAAACTAATTTTAGATTCCGTTGGGAAATCCTCAGGAACCTTATAGGTAACTTTGCCAGTGACCAACCACTCAGCTGCCCGGATCAAAGTAGTTTGAAATCCGATGCATCTGAAGCTAACCGGATATGTTTCACCCTTCCAAAGATGCCCCATACTGGAATTATATACCCTTCCTTTTCCATAGGCTACAGTCCATTCAACAGGCCAGTTGATATTTGTTTCTGCATCCCTGGCATAGGATATTACGGTTAAATTCTCAGCAGGCCCTCTGGCATATTTGTAAAGTTCCATGTCAGGTGTTTTCCATGCGTTTGGAAAACTGCTATTGATGGGATGATTATTGAGAATATGTATTACTTCGTCATTCCTGGGGCCATGGTATGTAGCCATTCCCTCACGAGCGGGGATTTTTTCTATTTCTCCATTCTCTTTGACTTGCAGGGCAATCCCATACTCTTTTGCTCTCCATCCCAATCCGATCATCAAATTGTATTCAGCCCAATCTGAAAATGCATTATTGGCTGAGTGAAATACATACAATCCCCCGCCTGATCGCACATATTTCTCCAATCTTTTTTCCACTTTCTTTGGCCAACAGATTTCCTTATTATTAATATTATTTGTATTCTGAATAACAACGTCAAAGTTTCTAAAGACAGGATTCCATGAATTCCAGTCTTTATTTTCCGGTTCAGATGGAGCTGTTGAAACAGAGACTCTGAACAATCCACTCTTTTCCAGAATTGTTTTAACAACATAAGAAGTTTGTTTCCAATCGTGATTACTAAAACCGTCAACTATTAAAACATCAATTTTGTCTGATTTTGGCTGACAAAAAGCTAAATCAGACAGAACAATAAGGATTATCAAACTAATGCTCGTACGGATAATATATTTATTCATTTTAATTCCAAATTCTATTCCCATAGCTTTTAAAATTTAATCATAAATGTTCGAATCTGATCATGACCCATCTTAAAGCTGAATTGTTTTTCCTGAATTTTTATTTCACCTCGTGGTTCAATTGCCTGTTCCAAATGGTCACATTCCGTAACCGAAACAGCATTATAAGGCAACTGAACTGAAACATCTTCATCTCTTCCTTCGGTTTCCACTATCCGCAATATGAGAGGATTTAGTTCATATGCATCTTGTTTGGTTTTCAGGCTTGAAATAATTATATGGTCGCTTTTGATATTAAAAAACGATTTTCCCAATGGAAATGATGCTCCGGAATTCCCCCAACCAGATATTTCACCCGGATGTTGACTCTCTTGTTTCGAGATCAATGGCATGTTAAGTTCATCAGCTCTCAGAGGTATGTCAGCTTCCCTCCAATCGCCTTCATGTACAATTAACGCGTATTGAAATGAATGTTTCCCTTCATCCATTCTCGGGTCCATGTCTCTTGCTCCACGCACGACCGACATAGTTAAAATGCCTTCATTAATAGTAAATCCGTATTTCCCATTGTTCAGTAAGGAAACTCCAAAATCTTCAGTTGAATAATCAATCCATTTCTGAGCCGGGACTTCTCTATTTGATTCATCGCGTTTCACATAACCATATGGCTGATCAAAAAAAGCTTCTCCTTTTGTGATATTTGTCGGAAAAATAACCTTTAATAGTTTATTACCGCAATGCCAGTCTGTCTCCATCTCAAAATCAATTTGCCCCGAATTTGCCTTTACAATCATGTCGCGTGTAAATTTTGACGATTGAAAATAATCTTCCCACCGTACAACCACCTTTAAAGGTGAACTGTAAATTATTTCAGGCTTTGCCAGGTGTATAACCGGATATTCCTTTCCGGTTAAGTTTAAACCCCAGCTGCTTCCATTGTCTTCCAATAATTGCAACCGGTTTGCACAATTTTTCAGAACCTCTTTCTGAATCTTTTTACTAAATATACTGGTAACCCCATTTTCATCCCATTTAATAATGTAATTACTGTTTTCAATCTGATTTCCATTTATTTTTAAAGCTGAATCTGGTTTCTTAGGAGGTTCCTCAACAACCTGATAAACTTTATAGCCCATTGAAGGAATGTCAGTCGCGTCAATGTATATTTTGTATAACTTCTTATCGGCCGATTTTTCAATAATCGAAAAAAGAATATTTTTTCCTGAAGGATCTTTTAAACTGAATTCAGCCGGCTCTTTCACAAATTTGATTTCGGCATCAACAAATTGGCTAACATACCACGAATGAGGATTGTACACCACCAAAGGTATTCCTCCCATTTCAGTATTGATTCGGTTTCCTATGTTTTCGAGCCCGGCATTTAGTTGTTCCGAAGTAATTTGCCCCAGCCTGTCATAATCTTTGTAAACATCGTTTACAGCAAGGTCGGTAAGCGTTCCGGGGAGAATGTCATGGAATTGATTAAACAACAAAATCCGCCATGCTTCCAGAAAATCTTCACGCGGGTAAAATGGTTTGCCTTTGTGCATGGTACCGATAACCGAAAATATTTCTGAGGCAATTAATTGATTCTCATAATAACGGTTCAGCTTTTTGATTTTGGCTTGCGAAGTTATACAACCCGAGCGGATGCCACGACCTGGTTGACTTCCAATTTCCTGCTTTTGAACCGGCCACTTTTTGCCCGAATTATGAAGTTCACTAAAATAATTCTCAGGTGAGATGTGTTCAAATTCTAAAGAAGATTCTTTAGCAAGCCTCTGTAAATTTACCATATCTTCTTCACCCGGCCCTCCGCCATGATCTCCTTTTCCTATAGTAATCATAGGCAGATCATAATTTGCAATTTCAGTCCATTCTTTAATTAGCTCAGGTAAACTTCTGAAGCTTGGATTATACGATCCCGGGATTTTGTAGCCCAAAATCCTTGAACCGTCTGATGATTCCCACCAGAAAATCATTTTATCTTCCGGAGCTTCCCTGCTAAAAACGTAATTTTGAATGCCGCATCCCGCATAAATTTTTGGCAATGTAACCGGGTGTCCTGTGAAATTATCGGGTGACCATGCAATATTGACGCTTTCAATACCAAGATTTCTGGTGTAATAATCGTTTGCAATCAGGAACTGCCGGATAAGACTCTCTCCGGATGAGAGGGTTTCATCAGGCTCCACCCATTGGCCACCAACAACACTCCACCTTTTGTCACTTATACTTTGTTTAACCTCTTCGAATAAAGCAGGAAAACGTTTCTGAATGGTTGAATAAAACAAAAGATAACTTTGGGCAAAATGTAATTCAGGATATTTATCTAATGAATTAAGTACGTCAGAAAAAGTTTTAGAAATCTCCCGGTTTTCAATTTCGTTCCATCTCCATCTATAAACAGGGTCCATGTGGGCATGACCAATAACCTTAACTTTCTGAGTATCTATTTTGTCGGAAAAAGTTTGGCCATACCCATTTAGATTGAATAAAGAAATGACAATAAAAAGAAGTTTCAAATGTTTCATTTTATTGGTCTTTGTTGAGTCTAATTCTTCGCCGGCTCTACTATAATCTTCACAACGGTTGCAATGGTGTCAGTAGCTATCGCTGGCAGGAATACAGAAACACCGGAATCATCTGTCTTAAATTTTAATTCTGTTTTCGGATCTGATAATAGGCTTGCAGATTTCACCCTAATGTCTTTATTCAAAGCCAATATCCCATCTTCAGGCCAATTAAAAACATGAGCATAGATCACGCCCGGTTTACTGGTATATCTTCCCCATTCAGGCCTGTCATATGGGCTGGCTTTTGCCCCGTAAATTGATTCGCCATTGGCTTTTGTCCATTCGCCAATTGCCTTCAGGCGATCAATACTTTCAGGCGGAAATAAACCTTCGGAACTTGGCCCCACATTGAGCAGGAAATTTCCACCCTTCGAAACAATGTCAATTAAATTGCGAATGAGCGCTTCACTGCTTTTCCAACGATGATCGGATGGTTTGTAGCCCCATGAACCATTCATGGTCATGCACGATTCCCAATCAGCACTAATTCCGGTAGCCGGGATTTCCTGTTCAGGAGTAAAAAAATCACCGGCATATACTCCTTCGGAATCTAAACCTGACATTCCTTTTCTTCCTTTGTCAACTCTATTGTTTATAATGGTATTCGGTTGTATTTCGCGAATGAATTTGTAAAATTCTTTACCCATTTCAGTGGTGTAATCGGCAATCCAGTCGCCATCGAACCAAACAACACCTATATCGCCATAGTTGGTTAATAATTCTTTAACCTGAGGTTTCAGGTAGTTCTTGAAATATTTCGGAAATTCCGGATTCACAACAGTTTGGTCTTTCTGACCTGCATTGTAATTAGGATATAAAGGAGCCTGTGCCTGTGGATGATGCCAGTCGACAATAGAGTGGTAAAAGCAGAAAACAATTCCTTGCTTTTTACAGGCTTCTGAAAGTTCTTTTACGATATCACGTTTAAATGGAGAAGCATCCATAACATCGTAATCTGTAATTTTAGAATCCCACAAACAGAATCCATCGTGATGTTTCGATGTCAGTACGATGTATTTCATACCCGCATCTTTGGCCATAGTAACCCATGCGTCAGCATCAAACTGAAGCGGATTAAAATTCGCAACAACTTGTTTTTCGTAATCTTCAACTGTATAATCTAATTTATCCATCACCCATTCGGCACCCCCGCCACAGATTTTTCCATTACGTTCACCACCAGGAACTGCATAAGCACCCCAATGAATAAACATACCAAAACGGGCATCACGCCACCATTCCATGCGTTGGTCATCGGTAAGTTTTTTCGCGCTTGAGCTATCTTTGTTTTGGCACGCGCTAAAAAGAAAAATAAGTGTTGAAATGATCAGAACTATTTTTTTCATCTTCATTTTTGTAAGTTGGTTAAAAAAACATTCAGTTTCCAGTCCATAATTTATCCTGAATTACAATCGTATTGATTGATGTTGGTTGCAACTGCACTAAAAGAACCGATTTCCCAAAATTCACGTGTATTGATTCTGTAGATTCCTTTGGGTTATTTACAAGAAGAATGATCCGTCCGTCCTGTAATTGAAAAGCCAAATGGTTTTTACCAGCTGAAGATTTTAGCAAATGATCGCCTGGCTGAACAAAATGAGACAGGTGCTTATACAGATAAAACTCATCGTTATATTTCACCGTTTTTGTATTTTTATCGATCAAAATCATCGAGTTTTGAGGCCATCCCCACGAACTTTTACCAGTTTCATCCAGCACCATGTTCCAATACATGTTAGAACCTGAATGATTGTTGAAAAAATGGACCATTGTTTCCCATGATAGCTGAAGTGAACTCCAGTTGTTTTCTCCTTCACCACATTTGTTTTCGGTTTGCATGTATTTCAGGTCCGGATATTTTTTACTAATTGCAGGAATAGCATTTGACCCGCCCCATTGAAAACCAACGCCCTTGATGAATTCAGCCGATTTTTTATCATTCAGAATGGTTTCAACATATACTGGTTTACTCCAGTTAATTGTGCCTAACCAGATTTCAGTTTGAAGACTGTCTTGTTTAAATTGCGGGCCTAAGAAGTTCCCTATAAAATAGGAAAAATCCTCTGCTCTCCATGTACAGGCGGGCCAGTTGGGCGCATAGGCAATTTCGTTTTGAGGCATGATTGCAAAAACAGGTACTCCCTCCTTTTTATATTCCTGAACAAATTTCGAGAAATAAAGGGCATACGCTTTAAGGTATTTTTCCTGCATTTTAAATGCAGTAGCATTACTCAATATTTGAGCACCAGGGTCCATTCTGTTTCCATTTGGGCGGTTATTCCAATCGCCACTTCTCAGTGAATAATGTTCGTTCACTTTCATCCATACCGGCGGCGTCCATGGCGAACCCCAAATCTTTAAATCGGGTCTAACTTTCATCGCTTCCTTTATATAGGGGATAAGAATGAATTTATCACGATCGATATTGAAATCGCGCATCTCAAAATCCCCGGGAACATCATCGAACGAATAATAGCTCAATGCATAATCGCTTGCCCCTATCGGAATACGGCACATCGAGAAATTACAGCCTTCTGCTGAAAACAAAGCGGCAACAACCTTTTTTGATTCAGCTTCAGGCAAGGATTTTAGAGCCGTCCATCCCAATTCATTAAATGCCCCGCCAATGCCGTCAATTACCTGTAAAGCGCTATCCGGATAAACAATTATATCAGCAACTACTCCATCCTTATTGCTAACTGGCAAGGGTTTCTTCTGCTCAACCCACCTTTCGGTTGGTGTAGTGTAAATCAATTTCGCTGTTTGCGCGCGGCTAACATTAAAAATAAACAATAAGCCAATTAATGCGACAAACAACTTTCCTCTTTTAATAATTCCTTTTTTCATATCCTTATTATTTTAAGTTAATAGTTAATTTTTGTTCAGACTGATTTCTCATGACAATAATATTCAAAGTTTTCGACTGATTTTTCTCTTTGAGTATTCTAAGGAAGCTTTTCAAATCCTTCACTTTTATTCCTTCAACTTCAAGAATTACATCTCCTTTTTTTAATCCTGATTCCCCGGCAATACCGCCTCTCCCGATATTCAATATAATCACTCCTTCCGGTGAGTTCAAGCCATAAGCCGATTGCTCTTCCTTTGAATCAACACTTTTGATATCAGCCCGTAACCAGGAAATTATTGGGCTGACGATCTGATCAGTCTCATCAAGTTGTTTTATGATCGGAATCTCAGGTGTTTTGGCTATTTTTTTCAATCTGGGACTTTGTACCCAAAATTTATCCATCGGGAAGTTTACAAAACCAAGTTTAAGAGCAGGGGAGTTGGCTTTGACACTAAAATCCAATTGTTGAGGATTAGCAAACAAGAGATCCCCAAATGTACTATTCGCATCGGTATTATTAATTTGAGCTTTTAAAAGTGACTCTTCATCGGGGAATAAATTGTAATCGATCTCTTTCCCCCAGGCCTGAAGACGTATATCCTTATACCCTCCACCTAGAATGTTTTTCCTAAACACATCCTGGCTATTAACAAACCAAACGTGTGGATGAAATGAATTATTTACGGTTATGTTATTTTCAGCTACGCGATAAAAACCCTCGCGCAATTTAAGCCCTCCATTCAGGCATAAGTTATTATAGATGTGGTAATTTGAAGAGCCATCGTCGAGATCGATGTCCCAGCCATGATCGCAACGGAACCGGTTATTCCGGATTATGGTTGTATGAATGGCGTCCCATTTTGACATGTTTGGATGAGCAAGGGTTAAACTATCCATGGCGTGTCGATTGGGGAGCCAGAACCGATCGCGGCCCCAGGAGTTGAATGAACCATGATCGCCAGATTCCAAAACGGTATTGAAAACATCGTTGTATTCAAGGAGATGGCCGCCCCAGGTTCCGTCACCAATGTTAATTCCAGCCCTTGGCACTTCATAGATACTGTTGTGACGGACAGTAATATCCATCGCCATCGAAATTTCAACGCCTGCTGTTTGTTTCTCGATCCGTCCAATCCGGTAGATGAGATTATCTTCAGCAACACAATTCATTGGATACAAATTATTTTTAGGACCTGGAATGGTATCCATTTTATCAACAGGAACAAATTGCCCATATTGAAAAGAAGGCGAACGAACGGCTGAAGGATCGCCCACAAAACAAATGGCGCTGCCCCCACATTCATGTATCTGATTGCCTGATATTTTCACATTCCGGTTATATCCGCTAATGAAAACTACATTCCCCCCTAAATTGGTAAATTCACAATCTTGTACCAGGCAATTTTCAGCACCTTCGATGAAAACTGCACCACCACGATAGATGGTCCAATCACTGCGCAGCAATGGTTCGTATAATTCCATAAATGTCCTCTGAGCATATTCGAACTTTATACCTGTGATCGCAACATCTTTCACCGGTGATTTTTCATCGCCCTTAATTGTAATTAAATTTTTGAGGACGATCCCTTCGCAGCTTGCTTTTGCCAGATCAACGTTTTTGTCAGGCCAATAATAAATTTTGTGACTGGCTTTATCCAGGAACCATTCACCCGGAGAATCCAACTCTTCCAGCACATTTTCAACCATCCGGTATTCCGGATGCGGGAGGGATGGACGATTATTTTGAAACCCACCTTTCAGAATTGCTTCGCCATTAGCATCAACTCCGGTAATTACGTAATGCATTCCACCCCACTGGCCACTATGCATGGCATGAAAAATAGCTCCTTCGGGATGCTTCCACTTTTTGATCCGCTCTTTTGAAATTGCGTCGGCAGCATATCCTTGCCAACGACCACCATTTCCATCATAATTTGGATAACGGGCTAAAATCTGAAGTTTATTATTCACAACAAACTGATCAAAATCAGTATTATCAGCCATATTGGAAACATAAATATTGCCGCTCTGTTTTTCCCAACCCAGCCCAAGTCGTTCATATGGGCTCGTCAATCCATTCCATCCATCATTGGCTTCTGACACTGGCACGTTATTAAGCTGTGTCTCCGGTCTACGTTTTTTATTTCCCAGATAAAAAGTAGCATATCGAGCGGTATCAACTAAAACCCCATAACCCCTGGAGGTAACAAAAAAGGGTACGGGAGCATGGGAATCTCCCGTGTTTATAGTTGGATCTGCATTCACACGCAACATTTTCTTTTGTCCCCTTTGCTGGAATGATTGGAATTGTAAGCCTAATCCATAAATCAGTTCATCTGCTTTTATCGGGATCCTAATTAGACACCCTCGCTTGTTAATCGCACCGCTAAGAATAGCCGGGCATGCATCCACTGAGGACAGGGACTCTACTTTTTCCACATCAGGCTGGTAATGACGCGTAGAAATAGGTGTAATTTCTTCGGGATCACCTATTTTGAACCTCCAGATCCCTGCCATAACCCGATTTGGTTCAACTGGCAAAAAATCCCTGATTCTGAAATTATTAATTAATTGAGAAGAGGTTACCATTAAACCGGCCATTCCACTCATGTCACGAACGAATTCTCTTCTTTTCATATCATTTAGCCTATTTGAAATTTCTTATGCTTCCATCATTTTACCAAACAATTCTTTATTACATTAGCTAAGACTCCAATCATGAAATTTAAGGTTTCATCCACTGAATCATTACGAAAATAAATTGAAGATTATTTTTGAATTATTTTCTCCGACTCCAACAATTTTACGTTGTCTCCCTGACCGTTGCCGGTTAAAATATTTTTACGTACTGTGCCTTTTATGACATGTTCGATCAGGATACCATTCATTCCGTTATAATGGGATAAATTTCCCTGAACATCAATGATATTCGATCCATCTACTAATGCTTCAAAAACAATTCCATTGCAATCATTACCTTCTGAAAGATTTCCTGTAATTTTAATATTGCTGCAATCAGCTATTTTGATTCCGTTGAGAGCATTACGAGCCATCTCACAATTTGATACCGAGATATCACTTGAATTAGACAGGTCAATGCCATTGCCCCACGGAGATGTATCAAACCTGGAATCAATTATCTGGCAATCTTCTACATGGCTCAGAAGCAGGTTATGTTGCAGACCTGGACCAGGAACTACGCTGGAACCATTATCACTGAAGTCACACGCAATAATTCTGACCTGTTTTGCTCCTTTTACTGCTACCCCGTTATGTGTGTTATTTCGAATTGTGACATGCTCAAAAGTCAGGTTATGAATTTGCCCTTCCTTAAGGGCTGAAAAGATTATCCCTGCACGCCTTTGGGCGTTCTGATATGAACGTTGCCTTCGATTCTGATTTGGATCTGAGGAAGTTTTGCTTGTCAATGCTCCTTCAATTACCAAATCTCTTATTGCTACATCATGCAAATCATCATCAGCATTTAACAAAGAAGCAATGCCACGTTCATTTGTTAGTTTAGGATCAAGAAAAAGAATAGTTTCAATACCTTGTCCTGCTAAGGTAACTCCACTTGGAATTTTAAGCATTGCATTCAATGTATAAAGTCCCTTTTCAAGAACCACCCAGCCACCAGCTTTGTCTGCTGAATCCAACGCATCCTGAATAGAATCTCCTGGTGCAACTTTGATTGAATTAGATGGAGGTTCAACCGAAGATGTTGATAATGCCCCTGCCAATGTTGCAAATTTACTGGCAACAGGAGTACCGGAAGTTGTCATGGGGGAATTGGTAAGCGGACCCTTATATGAAGTAATCAGTGCCACAGAGGATATGGTCCGTGTCGATTCAATCGCACGGGCAGTATAGGGCATGTCCAAACCTTTAATATAACGATAATGCTGAAATACAACTTCATAAATATCACTGAATCGTCCACGTCCCAGAGCAGATATTATCCCATAAACCGGAACTTCCTCTCCAAGCATATATCTGGCTGTGTATTCATAACCCAGTGCCAATCTGTTTCCGGCTGCTCCATAAAGGTCTATACCCTGGTTCCAGGCAACCTGACAAGCTTCGGCAAAATATCTCATCCCCAATTGTGTATGTCCCATATCCCTGGTGTTCTCCTGACATTGGCCACTTGGGTAAAAGTATTTAGTAATTCCACCATTCCCGTTCCCGCGAAGAAGATGATTAACAGCACGATCAAAGATATCATGGTCATCACAAAAGACTCCGATACAAATCATTGTATTAATCAATGCTGCATCCCAGTTACCATTTGCTTCAGGAAAGAAGTTCTTAATCATTGGATAATAGGCGGTTAATAACATTCGCTTAAAATTCTCAATATCGTTTTTCTCCCATCCCGAATCAGAGTACCTCAATATTTCTGCAGCATTACAAAATATATTTCCAGTCCATCCTGCGAGTACTTTTGCATCATTAAAATCGAAATCCCACAAAACCGAAGACCATGCATTTATTATTTCAATTGCTTTCCGGGCATATGCCTTATTACCAGTTATATACCACATAAGTGCATGTTTATAAGCAGCATCAGCACTACTGGATAATTCTGAACCACCAATAGAGGGTCTGCCATAAGAACCTCTGATCACATGAGTAAATGGTTTTGGCTGAAACTCAAGTGATACTGATTCACTTAGCCTGTTAAATGCATCCTTCCATGGTTGTTCCCCAGCAATAATCTTCTGTTTCATAAACTCAAGATCAGCTCCGGTTTGCATCATCCCTGGGTGAACAAAAGGTATGGTTTTATTCTGGGATGAAACCGCTGGAAACTGAAAAATAAAAAAGATAGCGATGAATACCAGTACAAAAGTTCTCATCCGTATTACATGTTTTACGACATTTTTTTTCATATTCGAGTGAATTAATATAATGACATAAACTATTTTATCTAAAACAAATGTTTTGTATATTGCTGGTAAGTACAGTGTTATTTATTCGAATAACTGATTGGAACTTGCTCATTTTTGTTCGAATATTTAAATTACCAGGATTAAAAACTGGTTTAATCTTTCCTTACCAGATAATTTAATTGACAAAAGTCATTTTTTTCTGTCAAGAGTTTCTTTGGGAACCACGCCCACTCTTAAGGCCCACTTTTCGTACATGCCAATCATCTGATCAGTTTTTTCAGGATATTTCCTGCTTAGATCATTTAGCTCTGAACGATCATTCTTCATATCATATAGTTCCCATTCATTGAATTTTTTGGTACTGTTATCATATACCGATACCAGCTTCCAGTCGCCATCTCTCATTGCCCTGTTGCCTTCATGCTCCCAGAAAACCGGTTTCTCCCGCTTCAAATCCTTTCCTTTAAAAGCCGGGAAGAGACTGATACCTTCCATTGTTTGAATCTTATTACCCTTATATGATGAGGGATATTTACCTCCTGTTATATCCAGCAGTGTAGGCATAATATCAGTAATATGCCCGATCTGCCTGCAGACTCTCCCTTCCTTTATTTTGCCAGGGTACCAGGCGATGAAGGGAGTAGATATTCCACCTTCATGTACCCAGTGTTTGAACATCCGGAATGGGGTATTGCTCGCGTTTGCCCATGGAATCTCATAAGAATCAAATGAATTGGGAGTTCCTGTTTCACCGGTCGTATTCAAAAAAAGTTTTTGATTGTCAGTAACCTCATGGCACCCGCCATTATCGGAAAGGAATATGATCAGGGTGTTGTCAAGCACTCTCATTTTTTTAAGCTGGTCCAAAACTTTCCCGATGTTCTGATCCATACGATCTATCATGGCAGCATAAACCGCCATTCTCAGATCCCATCTATTCTTTTCTTCCGGAGAAAGGCTTTCCCAATTGAAAGATCCTTCGTCGCGAGGCGATAATCTGACAGTTGTGTCAATAATCCCGAGGCTGATCATTCTTTTATACCTCTCCTGTCGCAACACATCCCATCCTTTCAGATATTTTCCACGATATTTTACAATATCTTCGGGAAGGGCATGTAACGGCCAATGAGGTGCAGTAAATGCCATGTATAAAAAGAATGGCTGATTCTTTCCCGATTCCTCTTTAAGAAAAGAAACCGCGTGATCACCTATTGCATTTGTCATATAGAACCCGCTATCAGGGGGATTAAAATCTTTATCTTCCAGCATCCATCTTGGTGCCGGCGAATTGGCCCTGTAGGCAATTCTCTGGAAATAACTTCCTGCCCCGTCTATCAATCCGAAATACCTGTCAAAACCCCGTTTCAGCGGATGGGTTTCAGGATTGCTGCCCACATGCCATTTCCCTGACATGTAAGTTTTATATCCGTTATATTTCAGCGCTTCAGCAAGGGTAACACACTGGTTATTAAGATATCCCTGGTAGGCTGGATAACCCAGGTCATTAACCATGTCGCCCACTCCTGCCTGGTGCTGATAGAGGCCTGTAAGAAGTGATGCCCTGGTAGGGCAGCTTCGTGAAGCATTGTAAAATTGCGTGAAGCGTACACCTTCTTGAGCAAGCCTGTCAAGGTTTGGAGTCTCAATTTCTGAACCAAAGCATCCGATATCCGAATAACCCATATCATCGGTAAGGATCAGAATAATATTAGGCTTTTTCTCCATCTTCTGGGAAAATGCAGCAACAGCCACTGCAGGAGCGCAGAGGGCGCAAAATGCAACTAACTTTTTGTTTTTCACCTTATTAACAATTTAAACTATCTCGAAAAAACTTCTTCATGAACTACATTGCCATCAACGTCTTAATGTTGGAACTTCAGAAAAACCTTCACAAGCTGGAGAATGATTTTATTCGCCAATTTAACCAAAATAACTTCATAGCATTTTAAAATCATGAAAAAACAATCAATCCTTATTGTCACCATTTTATTTAGTATGGTATATATGGCACCTGCTCAAAATGCTAATTCCCCGTCCGATTTTGTTAATCCCCTGATTGGTGCTGCGGGAAGAGGTTCATGCATGGCAGGACCCTGCCTGCCCCACTCCTCTTATTTATCCAAGTCCTAATACTCTCAATCCCGCCAACGGAGGATATAGAGGGGATGAGAAGATTGTTGGATTTGCCCAGCTCCACACCCAGGGAACAGTTGGTCCCTACAGCCAATGCCGCTCTTTATAGATTCACATTTCCAGCAGCAATCCTGAAAATTTCGGGACCTGGAAAAATGTCTGGAATGCTAATGTAATAAGTGATGGTTATAAGGGATTCATAATGGGGAAACGCAGGGATGGTACCTTCGAAGAGATCGATCCAAAAACAGGCTTTAACAAACATTTTTATGAAGGAACATGCTGGATATATTCTTATTTTATACCTCAGGATGTTCCCGCTACGATTCAATACATGGGAGGCCCGAATGTATTCACAGAACGGCTGGTGCATGCCCTTGATAATGAATATGCGGGTTCTTCCCGATTGCAGGACAAGATTATTATTACCTTCATGGGCCTTCCTATAGGTCGATCACAATACAACTACCGGGGAAAATGAAACTTGAAATTTCTGCACCTGAAGTATCGGAAGAATTCAAATACATAAAGAGTGTAAAATTAAATGGCAAAGTGCTGAAGGAGTATAAAATTTCACATGCTGATCTTATGAAAGGAGGAAAACTGGAGTTTGAAATGACTGATCACTGAGCCTGGAATTGTTTTTATCCTGATTACATTCTTTGTAATATCGCCGTTAAGGACAACATCAGGATTATGATTTTCCTGTGAAATATAATGACATAAACCATTTCATCTGTCTATAGCCAAAGAACTTATATATAATTTTTAAGATTTTATAACTAATACTTTATCTGGTTCCAGTCGCAAAGCCTGCTCCCTGATAACCCGGATCAGTTTTCATAATATCTATCAACTTATCGCTATTATCATATACAGTATTTACTTTCTCGTTATTCAGGAAGACATTTACAGGTTTTTGTGTTGATCTCAGACGAAGGTCAATCAGCGGTTGCCCGTTAAGAAATACATTTAATCCGTTTTCTGCTTTTTGCGCTATCATGAAAACTTTTGAAAGCGAACTAACGATAACCTTTCCGTTTTTACGTAAATAACTGCCATTTGAAACAAAAAAACGGGTTGCCGCATCCGGATCATTCAGGTCAGCATTTTCAGGATAGGTAACTGCAACAATATCAGCATCAGTCTCCCACCCATCAAAAATATTGAAATTAGGGCGGTGCATAATCCGTCCGTCAGCCATAAGGTTTAAATAAACATATGTCACCATCCCGTTTTCATATATTTTAACACCATTCATATTAACTCCTTCAAATCTTTCAGTACGGGGTAATTTCCCGGGATTGTTTTTATCGGGTAAAAGAATAGCGGTAATGAACTTTGTAGCTCTTGCCAAAAAAGGTGATCCAATAGCATAATAGGAGACTTTAGGATCATTATCATGGATTTGCGGAGCATCTCTCGTAAGGAGTTTCATCCTTTCAGGATAATCGTGAGGAGTATAACCGAGAATCTGGGGAAACAACGGGCGTATTATAACATTTGCCTCTCCATTGGTAATAGTAAGATCCTGATCAGTCCTTCTGGCTTCTCCATTATAATGTAAAAGCCATTCGAACTGGCCAGGTTCAAAAGCTTTTACGTCATCGATAATCAATATTGTATTGCCAATCCACAGAAAATGCCGGAAATTTCTCATAAGAATATGGGAATAAGGACCTGTGGCATCGGCATAAATGTATTTAATATCCCCGGCATCCAGCAAATCGTAAAGTTTCCCCGGGTTTTTTACTCCAGTATATTCATCTTCAGGATTCTGACCTTCCCCGTTAAATAAAATAACATTATGTGCAATACTCTGACAATAATAGGTTGAATATTCGAGAGTGCTATAACTGCTGTTTCCCGAATCGGTGATAAGATTCTTACCGTTATGGTACAGTATAAATGAACCAGCATCGGCATGGGAATGATTAAACGTAAATCCGCATTTGATAGCCAGCATTGTTGCATCTTTTTCCCATGATGAACGCAGCATAGCCCAACCCATATCCGGATATAGTGCTGATTTTGGAATACCAGGAGATGCCGGGACCGAAGTGTTCACTGTAATGAAAGGATAAACCAGGCTGAACGCCGAATTTCCTCTTTCATTTTGTCTGCTTCGTCCGGTTTGTATCTGGTTAATAAGCCATAAATACCTGTCTTTCTTGAAACCATTAGCTATCAGCAGGTTAACAATATTACCACCATTATTACTTCCGTCACCAAAGTTCACAGTAAACATTCTGTCTGAACTGGGGTAAGCTGCATCAATAAAGAATTTGTCAATATTTTCAAGCTGGGGTATGACAAAGAATTTAGTTTCAGGAAGGGTATTAATAAAAGCCAGTCTGAATTTTAAAAACTCTCCCATCGCATAACCGGCATAACCTGTGCTTTCGTAAAATCCTCCTTCACTGTCAAATGTCTTTGGCTTATTACCAAGAACGCTTCCCTGGAAACCGAACCACTGCGGGACAGCTCTCATAATTTCATCGAGCCAACCTTGAGCCCTTGGATCATCTCCAAGAATTAATAATACTGCTATTCCAGCATTAAGGACACAGGCGCTCCATCAGTTATGTCCCATTGAATCAAATGAATGTATCCTTTTCCCTCCAAGCACCCAGTCATTCATTGTTGGCAATATACCTAACCTGACTAATCCTTCGACAATTGTTTTACGTTCTTCAGGAGTTAAATAATCATAAATACAGTCGTAGCCGACCCCGACAGAATAGCAGGTTTTTGAGAGATTCAGTCCGGCATTCCATGGCGGGGTCCGGCTTAACAACCCTATGCTCTCCCAGTTTTCCCGTTTGCAGGAAGCAAAGAGTATTTGTTTTATTTTAGCAGCATATTTCTTATCACGGGTCATGATGTATACAAGACCAAGATCATCAATAGATCCGGAGTTACCTTCCTGTGTAAGGGACTTGTCAACTCTGTCTATTAAATTCTTCCATTCTCTCTGAACCAATGTATCTTGCTTTATCGAATATTGTAGTCTTTTTATCCGGTCGGAGGTATAGAAAAGATATGGGTGCTTACCTACAGGCACATAATCCGATGCACCTGCTATTGAATTTTCAGCGGGATTTTCTGATTTGAGAGTAGCTGTAATGAACATAAAGAATATTACTAACGCTAACAGTGATTTAAGTTTCCCATCTATGAAAAATGGATTTCTCCTGAATAAAATATTAGTTTTCATTTTGGTTAATTTTTAGTTCATATGTTATAAAAATAGTTAAGATTCATATGTTTCGTATATTACTGCTAAGTAAAGAGTTATTTATTCGAATAACCGATTGGAACTTGCTCATTTTTATTTGAATATTCGTAACTAATCAGTACTTAAAGTGAGCTATAGCTTGGAGTGCCTAAAGTTAAAAATAATGTGTTATTAACAATATAGTTCACGAAATCAACATTTTAATTTTCATTTGGGTGGCATTTTAAAAAAACGAACACATATTAACAAATATTATTTTAGTGTTTGATAAATAGGCGATTACGTTCTTTGATATATTGGATTTCAGGGTTAGTTTTGTAGCACAAGTTATGAAAACATCTGATAAAATAATCATCGAAG
>Ga0114918_10001268_pt1 | contig 22547 bp, 17 predicted proteins | sample LantaG_FD_87015 | JGI IMG/M metagenome (GOLD analysis project Ga0114918, IMG submission 87015) | Deep subsurface microbial communities from Baltic Sea to uncover new lineages of life (NeLLi) - Landsort_02402 metaG | ecosystem: Environmental > Aquatic > Marine > Oceanic > Sediment | place... | reverse complement strand
TCTCTCTCTCTCTCTCTCTCTCTCTCTCTCTCTCTCTCTCTCTCTCTCTCTCTCTCTCTCTCTCTCTCTCTCTCTCTCTCTCTCTCTCTCTCTCTCTCTCTCTCTCCCCTCGCGCCTCCTGCTCCTGGATGAAAAGCCGTTTTCGTTTTCTTCTTGTTAAAACATCCGCTGTTGTGATAACTGAATTCAATTTTCTCTTTCTCTCTTTCACTTCAAGCAAGCGCCACGCGCCCCGCCTCGACGCGGAACTTGCCGCTCGCGGTCCAAGCCGCGAGCGCTTCTTCCCTGTGCTTCTTCCTCCTCGCCTCCTCTTCGCCACTTCCTCCATCGTCGATCCCGGCGGCCTTCAGCACGGCGTCCTGGAGCTTGGAGACCTTCATGCCCCTTTTGCTGCTGCTGTCGCTGCTGTCGGATGCGGAGAGCAGAGCGAGGGCGAGCTTCTTCCACTTGGGCTGCTTCTGCTCCTTCTTCTGCTTCTTGCTGCTGGTTTTGTCTTCCTCTGCTTCGTCCTCCTGTTTTCTCCTCTTCTTCTTGTCCTTCTTCTTGTCCTCCTTGGCCTCCGAGGTGGCGCCCTTCTGCGGGGGAGTAGCGGGGCTCTCTGTCGTTGTCGTCGTGGTGGCAGCAGCGTCCTCCTTCTCCTTCCCTTCCTCCTCCTTCTCGCCGCCGCCACTTCCGCCGCTCTTGTTCTTCGCCGCGGCCCTCGCCCTCCGCCTGTGCTTGAGGCCCGAGGCGTGGCCCGCTAAGGTCTCCTGGCTCGTGCAGGTCACGCCGCAGAGGTGGCACCTCCAGGGGAAGCGCGTCGACAGGTGCTCGATCCCTTCGACGGCTGCTGCTTCCCCGGCGTTGTTTGCGGCGGGAGCGGAAGTGGCAGGAGCAGTGCCGGCGGCAGCGCCTCCGTCGTTGAAAAACCCGTTTGCCGCCGCCCCCCCGGGCTTCGTCGCGCCCTTCGCGTACTTGTCGTGCTCCGTCACGCACGACACGTGCGACGCCACGGTCCAGGCGTCGAACTCGCGGGAGCAGTCGACGCAGGTGAGGCAGCGGGCCGAGCAGCGCGCGGCGTGCGCGGCGACCTTGGGCTGTCGATGAAGAGAGAGAAAGGTTGGAAGTTTTGAGCGGAAGCGGCGGCGGCTAGCAAAAAAAAAAAAAAAAAATGAATGCTCATCTTCTTTTCATCTCCTCGCTCCACTGTTTCTCTTCCGCTGCTCCTCTTACCTTTTTGATGGTGTCACCACAGTCGCCGCAGACGAACCAGGGCATTTTTGCAGAGTTGGTTTTCGAGGCGTGAAGAGGTGCAGCCCGAAGAATTGAGAGAATTGGCCAGCGAGAGAAGAATAGAAAGAGTTTTGACGTCGTCGAAGAAGAAAAAACGGAAAAAAAATGAACTCTCGCTCACTTGCTCACTTCTTTCTTTCGAAAAAGAAAACTGTTTTTACCAACCCAAAACACCAACGCCCACAACCCGCAAAGATGCTTCTCCCCAACGTCAAATGGGCCCAGCGCCGCGACAGGCTGTTCCTGACCATTGACATCCAGGTAGGGCTAGAAGGAAAACGAAAGGCGAAAAGCAAAGGGGCGGACGGACCAACTTGCAAATGGAAGAACGCATGGCCAGCTCGGAAAAAACAAGAGTCGATGCTCCGTTCTCGGCTCTCTCTTCCCTCTCTGGTCATTTTTCTTCCGTTCCGAGTCGCCGGCGTGGTTTCAACTTCTTGTCTCTCGCCATCGGCGAATAGGAGAAAGAGATCTGCGAGGAGCAGAAGATGGAGGAACGGGAGGCGACAGCAGATCAAGACGGCATCGAAAAACAAAAAAAGAAGCATCATCATCGGAAGCATCGACTTTGATGCTTCTTTCCGCTCTTCTTTTCGCGCCTCGTCCCGCTCTCTCTGCTGCTTTTTTCACCTCTGAGCTCGCATCGCGTGCTCTCTCGTCCCTGCAGTGAAAGAGGGGGACGGTTTCTCGGCTGTTCTCGAGTAGAAAAACCAAGGAGAGGAGGCAAAAAGGAAGATTGAAATGGAAGCACACGGAAGAAAGAAAAGCAAGCCGTCGCCGCCACCGCTCCGGAAGCAAAGCAGAAACTCCCCTCTTTCTCTCTCTTTCTCTCTTTCCCTCTCTCTCTCTCTCTCAACCCCGACAAAAAAAACTCAACAAAAAACCCCTCAACCCCACCTCTTTCAACAGGACTGCAAGTCCCCCGACGTCAAGCTCTCCAACGACGCCGACAACAAGCACGGCCACCTGGTCTTCAAAGGAAAGGGGGAAGGGGCAGACCCAGAGGCCCACGACTACGGCCTCGACCTCGACTTTTTCGGGGCGATCGACGTCGAGGCTTCCAAGGTGGCCACCAACGACCGCGGCGTGGTGCTGATTGTCTCCAAGGCCAACAAAGACGCGGAGGAGCACTGGCCCAGGCTGCTCAAGGCCGCCGGGAAGGCGCCGTCGAATATCGTGAGTTGGGAGTTGTTGTTTTTTCGAAACGACCTCCGCGTGTTTGTTCTTTCGACTTTTCTTTCTCACTCTTTTTTTCTTTTTTCTCTTTCTTTCTCTCGAAACAAAAAATGCTTCTCCTAATCTCAGAAAATCGACTGGGACCGCTGGCAGGACGAGGACGACGAAGCCGAGGCCCTGGCGAAGGGAGGAGGCTTCGGGGGAGGCGACGACGAGGGAGGCTTCGGCGGCATGGATTTCTCCTCTTTGGGCGGCGGCGGCATGGGAGGAATGGGAGGGATGATGGGAGGAGGAGGCGGCGGCGCGGGAGGCTTCGACATGGCCGCGCTGCAGAGCATGATGGCGGCGCAGGGAGGCGGAGGCGGATTTGACGGTGGCGAAGACGACGAAGACGAAGGAGGTAGCGGCGACGACGACGACGACGAAGGTGAAGAAGGAGGAGAAGAGGCCAGTTCCGAAGAGCCCTCTGGCAAGGGCGAGCCCGCTGCTGCCTCTGATGCCGATGCCGATGCTGCTGATCCTGATGCCGCAAAGGCCGCTATCGCTGAGAAGTAGAGAGAGAGAGAGAGGTTGGAGAGAAAGAGAAAAAGCGAAGAGAGAGAGGAAGAGAGAAAAAGAAAAGGTTCAGAAAGAGGGAGAGAGAAAGCAGTGTTGTGTTTGTTAAAAACGAAATTTCAAAATCAATCAACTCCATTCAGCGTTGCTTCTTCTTTTTTCCTTCTTTATCATTTTACACAGTGGAAGAGGGCGGCACGAAAAGCAAGAAAAAAAAGGGCAAGTTTTGTCTCTCTCTTCTCAGCGCTTGCTGCTGCCGCGGCGCTTTTTGCTCGCCGGCTGTCCCTCTTCGTCGTCGTCTTCCTCTTCTTCCTCGTCTTCTTCGCTCGCTCCCTCTCCTTCTCCTCCTCCTCCTGCGCTCGTCGCCGGCGTCGTCGCGGCGGTGGCAGGGGCGGTAGCGGCAACAGCGTCGTCGTCGTCGTTTTCGCCACTGCCGTCTCCGCTTCCACGCTCTCTCTCTTTCCCCGCCCCTCCTTCCTCTTCCTCCTCCTCTTCTTCCTCCTCCTCGGCTTCGTCGTCGCTCTCCACCTCCACGGGCTCCAGCGTCCCAGGGTGGAAGGCGTGCCTCCAGAACCACGCGTCCCCCTTCCATCCTCTAGGAAGCACGGAGTCCAGCGAGCGAGGCAGCCCCGCGCCGGCGTCCGCCGCCCCGGGCCTCGGGGCCGCGGCGGCGGCGGCGGAAGCGGCGGCCGCAGTCGCGGCCTTGGGGGGCCTCCCCCGTCCGCGCTTCACCGGCTGCTGCTGCTGTTGCTGTTGCTGTTGCGGAGGCTGCTCTTGCTCATCTTCCTCCTTGTCTCCTTTGTCGTTACTCTTAAGAGGAGAGGGTCTGCACCGGTAGAGCCAGCACTCGGCCTCGACGTTCTGCAGCCTGGAGTGGACCCTCCCCGCCCTCAAAAAGAGCTCGCGGTCCGCGTCCCTGCCGGCGGGCCTCTGCGCAGCCAGGCGCGTCACGTCCCTCTTCGGCGGAGAGAAAGAAGAAGAAGACATCGAGGCGTCGCGCTTGCGCCCTCGGAGGATCGAGGAAAAGTCGTCGGCGTCGACGAGCACGCGCGTCTCTGCCCATTTCGTCCCGTCTCGCAGCTGGTAAAGATTCAAGAGCCTGGCCCAGGAGAGGACGGGCGTGCCGTCGGAGCCCACGGCGCCGACGTTGAAGCAGGCCGAGTGGGCCCTGGCGGCGAGGAGGAGCGAAGAAGAGGAAGAAGAGGTCATCTCGTCGTCGCTTCCGGCCCTTCCGCCCTTCGCCTTTGCCAGATCGAACCTGTAGACGATCGAAGGGTCGTCGGCGTCCTCGACCGCGCAGGCCTCGAAGAAGACCACTCCCGTGGCGGCCTCGGCGCCGTGGGCCTCGGCCACGGTGTTTCTGGAAGCAACAACGGAAGCTGTTGCTTCCTGCGCGGCAGCGGCGGCGCCTTCGTCGCCGTCGCCATTTCCTCCTCCCTCTTCCTCTTCCTCTTCTCCGTTTCCGCTTCCATTCCCATTCCCTCCTCCAACCCTCTTCGACAGCACCACGGCCTTCTCCCTCTCGGCGTCGAACAGCGACGGCTCCACCGCCACCAGCGTCGGCAAGGCAGAGCCCGGCTTGAAGAGAGGGTTGGAGGTCCCCCGCTGCCTCTGCTGCTGCTCTTGCTGCTGTTGCTGTTGCTGCTGTTTCTTCCTTTGCTGCTGCTGCCCTCCGGGGACGAAGGCGCCGCCGCCGCCCTTGAGCATAAAGGGCGAAGGGTGCGGCCTCGACCCGGCCTTGGGGTAGAGGCTCCCAGTGCCGACGCTCTCCCCGGTCGCCAAGGCGTAGAGCTTGCGGACGGCGGGAGCCGAGCGGCCGGGAACCAAGGCGGCAGCATCGGCCCACGACCTCCTCGCCTCGCGCGCGGCGCGGACGACGGCGACCTCGGCCGAGGTGAGCCCGCCACCGGAGGGGGCGGGCTGCGGGTGGAAGCGCGCCGAGCGGGGGACAAAGCCGGCGTTGGGGACGCCCCAGCGTAAGGGGTCGAGGGCGGGGCGCGGGGCGGCGGCGGAAGCGGGAGCGGGCCTCTCGCCTCTCTTCTTTTTCGCTCCTTTCTTTTTCTCCCTCTCTTCGTCGTCGGCGTCGGCGTCGTCGGCGTCGGCGTCATCGGCGTCGTCGTCGGCGTCGTCGTCGTCGTCGTCGTCGTCTTTGTCGTCGTCGTCGTCGTCATCGTCGTTCTCGGAGTCGTCTCCTCCTGCTGCGGCCTTGGCGTGGTCCTTGGGCATCTCGAGCGAAGGGAGCTCGAAGACGAGCTCGTCGTCGTCCTCCTTCTCCTTCTCCTTCTCCTTTGCCTTTCCTTGTTCCGGAGCGGCGGCGGCGGCGGCGGCGGCGGCATCGGCGGAAGGAGCGGCAGCAGCAGCAGCAGCAGCACTGGCAGCAGCAGCAGCAGCGGCGGCGGCTTCCTTCCTCTTCGCCTCCTCTGCTTCCGCCTCCGCGGCTGCTGCTGCTGCGGTGGCGGCGGCCGCGGCGGCGGCCTCCTCTGCGGCCTTCTCCTTGGCAGCCAAGACAGCAGCGCGGGCGCGAAACCCGCCGCCGTCGCCGTCGTCGTCATCGTCAGAGTCCTCGAGGGCCGCCGCCTCCAGGGCAGCCGCGGCCTCCTCGTCCGCCGCAGAGGTCCCCTTTCGCGGGCGGGGGAGGGCGAAATCGGCAGGGGCCAGGGGCTTGTGGGCAGCGGGGTCGACGCGGGAAGCTGTGGAAAGTTTTTGGGGGACGAGGGACGGGAAGAGGAAGAGGAAGGAAGAGGTTGAGCGAAAAAGAAAAAAAACGTCGGCTAGCATTTCATCATCATCCCTTACCGACGGCCCGCACGGCATGGAGCAGGTACCCGCACACCGGCGCCCTCCTCAGGCGTGCCCCCGGGGGACGCACGGCCTCCCCGAGCCGGAAGACGGCCGAGGACACGCCCGCGTTCGCCGCGGCGACGGCGCCGATGGGCTGGTCGGCGGCCTGGGCGAGCCGAGTGAGATGCGTGCCGGCCACGTCGAGGGCCGGGGGCCACGGGATGCAGTCGAGGCGCTCGCGCTTGCGTCCCATCGTCGTTGAGAGAGAGAGAGAGAGAGAGAGAGAGAGAGGTGTGTGAGGAAGATTAAAAAAGGAGAGCGCGAGTTTTTTGAGGCGCGAAGGGGCGCGGCCTCGAGTTCGAATGGGAAAAAAGTGATCGAAATCTGCTTTCCGAAAAACAGAAGACCCCGGGCTCTCTCTCTCCCCTACCTCTCTCTCTCCACTTTGCTGCCGCGGCAGCGCGCGTTCCGAATTGCCTCCCCTCTTCCTCTCTCTCACGAGAAAAAAGAAAGGAGCTCTCCGCAATCTCTGTAAGGTGAAAATGAAAGGAAAACGGACTCATTTCTGCTCTCTCTACACAAAAGACAAAAAAAAAACTCTCCTCCTCTTTTTCTTCCTCTCTTCTCTCAGCTCTCCTCTTCTTCTAACTTCTCTTTCCTCTTTCCCTACTTCGGCCCCGGCCCGCCGCGAGAGAGGGCCACCACGCCGACCACCAGCGCCGACAGAGTCACCCAGCCCGCGACGTCCCACCAGAACTCGGACCGAGCCTGCTGCCCTCCAGCTCCTCCTCCTCCTCCTCCTCCTCCGCCGCCACCGCCTCCATTCGCTCCCGAAAAACCCGCGCCACCTCCGCCGTCTCCGCCGCCTCCACCAACCTGCGACGCGTGCAGCTGCTTCTGCAGCTCCTCGTGCAGCTCCGGCGCCTTCGACGTCATCTCCAGCGCCTTGCGGTACACCTCCGACCCGGGGTCCTCGGCCAGAGCGCGCTCGAAGCACCCGGCAGCCCTCTTGAAAAGCGCCGCGGCGGCGCCAGAGTCGGCCGTCAGGAAGCCCTGCGAGGTGTAGGCATTCCCCAAGCACCAGAGGGCGTCGTGCTTCTTCGGGTCGATGGCGAGGGCCTCGTCGAACTTGGAGACGGCCGTGGAGATCTTCTCGTAGGCCTCGGCGCCGTGGCAGAAGTGGGCGAGCTCGAGCAGGGCGCCGCCCCAGCGGGTGAGGGCCTGGTTTGTTTTTTTTTTTGAGTTTTGAAATGGTGAGGTTTGAAATGGTGAGAGATCGAGAGAGAGAGCCGTTTTTTTTTTTTCTTTCTTCTCCTTTCGCTCGACCATCTTCATCGATGCCTTTCCGCGTGGCTTTCTCGCTGTGTTCAAGACCGTTTATTTCTCTGTCTTTTGCGGACAAGAAACGAAAGTGATCTCCTCGACGGCCCCGAAGGAGAGAAACGACGATCGGCGACGCAGCTCTAGCAGAAAAACAAACGAGAAAAGAACCATGGTGATGCCATCAAAATAGAAAATAAAAGAAAAAAAACATCGAAAAAAACTCTCTCTCTTTCTCTTTCTCACCTGCGTGTCCCTCTTGTTCCTCGAGTACTCGCGCTCGGCGTGCTCCCGCGCCTGCTCGAAGAACATCAGCCTGGTGGTTGGTGGTTTTTTTTTGTGGAGTTGAGAAGGAGAGAGAGAGAGAGAGAACGCGTGAGGAAGAGGGATTGAGCGAACAAAGCGACGACGACGAAACAGCGATCGACACTCTCTTTCTTTCTTCTTCTTCTCTCTGTCCTTCTTCCTCTTACCTCTCCAGGTCATCACGCGTCAGGCCTTCGCCCATAACTGTTGTTGCTGCTGCTGCGATGTGGGTGAGAAAGAAGAAAAACGAAAACGAAAGAAGAAGAGAAAGAGGTCGCTGCTGCAAGAAAAGAAGCAGACGAACGGAGAAAAGTGCGACGCGAATGAAAGTTCGACCTCGACTGAACTAGTCTTGCTCTTTCTTTCTTCTCTTCATCCCTCCCCGCCCCCCCGGCTTTCACATCACAAACGATTCAAATACCCTCACAAAACAGGAAATGAACAACAAGGTTGAACAAGCCTTCAAAACAAAGCCAGAGTCGAAAAATCAAAAAACCTTCAATACCTTTGAATGCCCCGAAAATTTCTTTCGGGTTCTTACAACTCTTCCGCCGGGTTTCTCCCTTGAGAAATCTTCGACGGGAACGCATGTGGTATAGTGGTAGAACAGTTCCTTGCCAGTGGCGCTTTCTTCGGAAAGCCTCCTGGCGCGACAGCAGATCGGAACAGACCCGTGTTCGATTCACGGCATGCGTATTTTTTTTGGCGTTTTTCGTGGTGGATGCGGGGGAGGGGGGGTTGTGGGGTGGGGAGAGAGGTGGAAGAGGAGGAGGAGAAGGTGGAAAAAAACGAGCTCAACTTTTTCATCTTTTTTTTTACACAAGGGCGCGCTCGCTCCACTCTCATCGCTCCGCTGCCCCTCCTTCCGCAGCAGCAGCAGCAGAAGAGGAAGAAGAATCGGAAGCAGAGTCACCGGCTGCCGCTTCCTCGTTCTTCGCCTCCTGCCCTTCTTGCCCCCGCCCCCGCCGCCTCTGCCGCTGCCGCTCCTCGCGCTCGCCGTCGTTCAGCAGCAGATTCGAGTCGTCCTCTACAGCGGCAGCGTCGGCAGAAGAGCTGCGATCGTCGAAGTCGTCCGGGAACTCGTATCGCAGCCTCGCGTTGCCGAGGTAGCGACCTCCCCTCTCTCCTCCTTTCTTTCCTTTTTTTCCTCCTCCGTCTCCGTCTTCTTCCTCTCCTTCCTCTCCTTCCTCTTCTTCCTCTTCGCTCCACCCATCGAAGAACGACCGCAGTAACGGGTGCGTCACCCTCCTCCCCCCGACCGTCAGCGTCTCCACGTCCACGTTCTCCTCCGCGACGTATTTGGAAGCCCTCGCGGCCCCGAAGAGAGAAACGCAGTCGTCCTCGGAAGGCAAAGCCGAATAGAAAGGTTGGTGCGGCGTCGAGGCGTTGACGGCTTTGGCCCACGCGGCCCCTTTCGCGCAGCCCCTGTCCCACCCTATTATCACGGCACGGTAGCCGAACTTCTTGTGGACGAAGACCTGGCCTACCTTGTACTTTGGCAGCGGGTAAGCAGAGGAATCGTTGTCGTCGTTTTGTCTCCGCGAGTGCTCGGCGCGGGAGGCACGGGCGGCGGCGACCGAGCGTGCGTGCTCGCCGTTGAGCGACCGCAGCGCTCGGAAGGCGGCGTCCAGAGCTTGGTTTCTTTTCTCTTCTTCCTCCTCCGCAGTAATCTCCCTCCCTGCCTCTGCGGCGATGCGGGCTACCTGCTTGACGAGCGTCGAAGAGTCCCATGACGACGAAGAAGCTCGTTCTTCTTCGAGGGCAGAGTCGAGCCGGCGTCGGAGGAGGCCGAGGTTTTTGTTTTCGACGTCATCGTCGTCGATAATCGCCACTCTTTCTTCTTCTCCTCCTTCTTCTTCCCTGCTCTTCTTCCTCTCGAGCAGCGGCACCGCCGCGCGAGCTTCGGACGCGCTCAGCTGCCACGGCACGCCGCGCGAGTGCCTGGCGAAGCGCAGGACGGCCCGGTAGAGCGAGCGCGAGACCTGCTGCTCCATTGCAATTTTGCTCCAAAATCGAGATCGGAAAAAAGTAAAGGCGAGAAAACACTCCTTCGAAAGCAAAAAAAAAAAGCTAGCAGCGAAAAAAAGCTGGCAGCAGTAGCCTGCTGTCTCACTCTCTTTGCACTTCTCGAGCCGCGCTTTCTCGTCCCCAAGGCAGCTTCTTTTTTCAAAAGCAGACTGTCTGAGAACCTTCGTTCTCGTCTTTTTTGTTCCTCAGGAATCCGAATTCGCACGCAAAAGAGAAGCACACCAAAAAAATCGAATGGCCAGGATTGGAGTTTCGACACCGACGACGACGACAGCGATGGCACCGCTTTCAACCGCTCACCGCCTCGCCTGCGCCGCGTCGACTCCGCAATCGCAGCGCCCGAGGAGGCCTCTGTCGTGTCGTGCGATCGGCTATAACAACAGACGAGTCATCCAAGGCCAGCAGAGGCAGCATTCCGCTTCCATGGCTTCCACATCTGTCGTCGCCGCCGCTTCTTCGGCCGTCGCCGCTTCTTCGGCCGCCGCCGGCAAAAACTCCAACTCCAACCCCGACGAGCCTTCCCCCTTCGACCTCGAGGACGAGCTCGCGGCGCTCGACGCCGCCGTGCTCGACGACCTGGCCGAGGCCGGGGCGCTCGCCGACCTGTCGAAGGGGGACCCCAGCGCCGCGCAAAAGGTGGAGCGTCCGGTGCCGACCGACCCGTCGAAGCGGCACCGCAAGCGCCGGTCGGGGGAGAAGGGGCTGTCGGCCGCGATCCTCCGCGCGCTGACCGAGGAGGCGATGAACGGCGGAATGGGATTGGGAGCAGCAGAGGGAGACGATGAAGAAGCGGGGCTTCCCACGTACGGAGGCTTTGGGGAGCTTGACGACGACGTCGAAGACGACGAAGGAGAAGACGACGGTTTCCTCTACGACGACGACGACGACGACGACGACGACGACGACGACGACGACGACGACGACGACGACGACGACGACGACGACGACCTTCGAACTTCGACCTCGACCTCGACCTCGACCTCGACCTCTTCTTCCTCCTCTCTTGTCGACCGCCGCCCTGGAGCCGGCGACGCCCTCACCCAAGACGAGCTCGACTCCTCCCCCGCGGGCTTCCGCGCGGGCTATGTCGCCCTCGTCGGCAGGCCCAACGCAGGGAAGTCGACTCTTTTGAATGCCCTCCTGGGGCGCAAGCTCTCGATCGTGACCCCGAAAGCGCAGACGACGAGGCAGCGCGTGCTTGGGATTGCCTCGAACGGGGACCGCCAGATGGTCATCCTCGACACCCCGGGCCTTCTCAGGGGCGACAAGGCCCCCAACGCCCTCGACAGGAGGATGGCCGCCGCCGTCTCGAAAGCGACGGCGGACGCCGACGCGGTCCTGGCGCTGGTCGACGCGTCGGCTCCCGGAGCGGCAGACGCGGCGCGGGAAGCCGTTGCCAAGCTTGTCGTCGCCGCCGCCGTCGGAGCTGCCGCGAGTTCTCAAAACAAGAAGAAGAAGAAGAAAAGGAAGAACAAGAAGGGGTTTTCCTCGAGAGTGGAGCTGGACGAGGAGGAAGAGGAGGAGGCTGCCAGGGCACTCGAGGCCGTGCGGATTACCCTGGGGGCGAGGCAGCGCGAGGAAGAGGAAGGCGAGGTCGAGGAAGACGACGACAAAAGCGACGGCGACGACGACGAACTTTCCCCCGTCGCTGCGCTCGCCGCCGCCAACGCCGGCAGCAGCAACGGCGACGGCAGGCCCTCCCTCACGCCCGTCGCGATCCTGCTGAACAAGGTGGACGCCGCGGCTCCGGGACGCGTCGACGAGATCGAGGTCATCGTGAGTCAGGCGGTCAAAGAAGCCGCGGGGGAGGTCAGGGCGGCGGTCGCCGCGGCCAAGGTCGAGGCGGCAAAGAGGAGGAGGAGCCGCGGAGAAGACGCAGAATCGGACGAGGACGAAGAAGAAGAAGAAGAAGAAGAAGAAATCCTCGAGTTCGACGTCCCGGTCTTCCGCACCTGCGCCCTCAACGGCTCCGGCGTCGCTGCGGCGGCAGACTGGGCAGCGGCGGCCCTCCCGGAGTCGCCCCCTCTCTACCCTTCCCACCTGCTCACAGACGCGCCCAAACGTTTCTTCGTCGCCGAGATTGTCCGAGAAAAGATCTTCTTGCTCTACCGCGAAGAAGTCCCTTACGCATGCTTCGTCGAGGTCACGGAGTACGTCGAGAGGGACCCGCCGGCCAAGGACTACGCGGCCATCACGGTCTTTGTCGAGAGGGAGCAGCAGAAGGGCATTTTGTTGGGTGCCGGAGGCTCGGCGCTCAAGAGGCTCGGAGCGGCGGCGAGGGCAGATGCCGAAGTCTTTTTGGGGACGCCGCTGTTCATGGAGATCAGCGTGAAAGTGGCCCCGAAGTGGAGGAGCGACGACAGGACCGTGAGGCAGTTTGGGTATTGAATTTCTTTTGGGGCGGAGAGTGCGGAAAGAGAAGAGAAGAGAGAAGAAAAGGTGGTGGTATGAAAATTCGAATTTTTTTTTAAAAAGTTTCCTTTTCCTTTTGTGTCTCTCGCATCCTCTCTTGGAAAGAGACTCTCCTTTTTGTTGTTGTTGAGAGACTTTGTTGGCTTTTGGAAGACAACGGGGGCAGCGGGGAGATTGTCGCAGCAATTCTGGAACTTTGGTGAGAGACAACGGCGGGAGAAAGAAAAGGAAAAAAAAACTAGAGAAGTTGATAAAAGAGAAAGCCAAAGGGTTGAAGGAAAGCAAGAAGGGTTGAAAAAAGCGACGCGCGAAATAAAGAAACACCAGTTTTTCCTTCGTTTTTTTTTTTTACAAGTTTCCCTCCTCTCTCTTTCAAACCTCCCCGACCACTTTCACGCCCATGCTCCTCGCCGTCGCCGCCACGCTCTTCGCCACGCTCCTCAAGGGAACGTGCGGGGGCAGGTCCGCTGCTTTTACCCTGGCGATCTCGAGCACCGTCGCGGCCGAGACGCTGCCGACCGAGCTCGAGGCGTGCCCGGGCTTCTGCGCCCCCTTCGCGACTCCCGCCGCGGCCTTGAGCAGGTGCGAAGCCGGCGGCGTCTTCATGGTGTAGTCGTAGGACTTGTCGGCGTAGGCGGTGATGCGGATCGGGATCGGGGTTCCGTCCTGAAGGGGGAGTTGAAGGAAGGGAGGAGGAGGTCGGGGTTGAGAGAGCGTCGTCGTCGTTTCGTCGTTTCGTCGTTTGATCAAGCCAATTTCGGAATCGCCCGCTCTCTCTCTTTCTTTCTTTCTCCTCCTCTTTTCTTTCTCCACGCCTCCACCGCCACAGAGCATACTCCTCGACAGCCTCTATCCACTCCAACAAAAATCAAATAAAAAACTCACCTTGATCCCGCTCGTCGCGGCGTTGAAGTCCTTGCAGAACGCCATGATGTTCAGGCCCGCTTGCCCCAGCGCCGGGCCCACGGGAGGGGCCGGCTTGGCCTGTCCCGCGCCGATCAGAAGGCGGATGGAGGCCGAGATGGCCTTTTTGGACATTTTGGTGAATTCGATACAAGCAAGAAAGAGAGAGAAGCGAGAGCGCTGGAGGCTCTTCTCTTCTCGAGCGAGCGAGAGCGAGAGCGGCGGAAAGTGTGGCGATTCGCTGACGGCGAAAATTTCTCGAAATCCGCCTCTTCTCCTCACAACTCAGTTTGCCGGGCACAGCAAACAAGCTTTCCTTTTTCCCTCAAAAAGAAAACAACCAACCACCACCTTCCAAAGATGGCGACCTCCAAGATCTCGCCCGACGGGCTCCGCGATGCGATCACGAGTGAGTGTTGGACGAAGGAAGATGGAGAAAGACGAGGAAGAAAAAACGTCGTCGATCGCCGGTCGTCGTTGCAACAGCCGCCGACTGTGATGCGTTCGTGCTGAAGGCACCGCTGCCGCTTCAGCTGCTCTTCCGCGCAACCAGAGCTGTAGAGGAGGGCCATGGCGAGCGCTTTGCGGTGACAACTGCATCCGTCGTGAGGGAGCGAGCTCTCTCTCCGCGAGCGCTGTTCGACATAATCAAATCAGCCGCCGCCGCCGCTTGCGATCGAAAGAACTCGACTTTCTTTCTTTCTCTCTCCTCTCGCCCCTTCGCCCCTTCGCCCGTTTTTGCCCTTTTTTGCACCTCTGCCGTCCACATCAGGGAGCCAAAAGACCACGAACAACGCCCCAGAATTCGAGCCGACTTGATCAGAGCGCTGCTGCTTCCCGGATCGAGGAAGGGTTGCGTTTGCTTTCGATCGCGCGCTCGTTTTTTCTTTCTTCGACTTGCTCCTTCGACCTCCTCTCACTCACCTCTTTCTCTCCACACTTCCACTTTTTACCTTCCAGGCGTCCTCGAGGCCTCGACCGAGAAGAAGCGCAAGTTCACCGAGACCATCGAGCTCCAGATCGGCCTCAAGAACTACGACCCGCAGAAGGACAAGCGTTTCTCCGGGACCGTCAAGCTCCCCTTCACGCCGCGCCCGCAGATGAAGGTCTGCGTCCTCGGAGACCACAAGCACTGTGAAGAAGCGAAAGCGATCGGCGTCGACTCGATGGACGTCGAGGCTCTGAAGAAGCTCAACAAGAACAAGAAGCTGGTCAAGAAGCTCGCGAAGAAGTACGCCGCGTTCCTGGCCTCGGAGACGGTCATCAAGCAGATCCCGCGTCTGCTGGGTCCCGGGCTGAACAAGGCAGGCAAGTTCCCGACGCTGATCTCTCACTCGGAGTCGCTGGAGGCCAAGGTGACCGAGATCAGGGCGTCGGTCAAGTTCCAGCTGAAGAAGGTGCTGTGCATGGGCGTGGCCGTGGGCAACGTCGAGCTGGCCGAGAAGGTAAGAAGAGGGAGAGGAGGAGGGGAGAAGAGAGAGAAGAAGAGAAGAGAAAAGCGACGTCGAAAAAAAAAACTCATCAACTTATCGTTTGAAAAAAAAAAATTCCGAAAACCAAAAAACAGGAGCTCTACGTCAACATCCAGATGGCGGTCAACTTCCTGGTCTCGCTGCTCAAGAAGAACTGGCAGAACGTGGGTGCGCTCTACATCAAGTCGACGATGGGCAAGCCCGTGCGCCTGTACTAGAGGAGAGGTTTCTCGAGATCTGGAGAGAATGAAAAAATGAGCTTTTGATCTTTTTGCTTCTTCCTTGCTTGCTCGTTTTTCATTGCTTTCCCCTCCCCCTTCTTCCCCCCTCCGCTTCAAACCAAGGCGCGGCTGCTGCACCTCCAAAGAAGGGGGGAGCGCTCGCTCTCGAGCGGCGCTCCCCTCGGCGGCAACGGCATTGTTGGGAGTCCCGGGCGCGTTTAGGAGTTTTTGAGAAAAGTTTTTGTTTGGAGAGAGAGTTCGGGTTGAGGGGCCTTTTTCGCGTTTTCGCGCTTTAAAAGCTCTTCCTCGTTTTTTCTTTCTTTCAACCTTTTTCTCCGAATTTCCTATTTAAAAAAAAACGACCTGGGGCGCTGTGCCCAGGCGGTGGGGGGTGTGGGTTGGGGCGTGGGAGAGTGTTGGTGTTAAATGGGAAAGAGAGAGAGAGAGGGAGAGATGACGGAGAGAGAGAGAAAAAAAAAGAGGACAAAAAAGAAGAGAAATGTAAAAAGTTTTTTTGCACCTCCTCGGCTGCTGCTGCTTTACATTTAAAATATTTTCCCTCCTTCTTCCCCTTCTACCTCTTCATCTCGCTGCTGGCCTCGAAAGTGCCCCACGCGCCCTTGAGCACGTCGAAGACGGCGTCGGCGAGCGCGACTCTTTCGGCGGTCGAGCCGCCTCTTTGACGAACTTTGTCGGGATGGACGACGAGCGCGGCCCTCATGTAGCACTTTTTCACGTTTTTGGGGTCGATGAGGTCGGACATCGTGGGTGTCTTCCAGTCGGAGTCCTCCCAGAGCACGGTGTGGAGGGTGGCCAGCAGGGCGCGGATGTTGCCTGTTGACGTCGAAGACGAAGTCGAACTCGCCGGGTTGCCGCCGCTCCTCCAGGCTTCGACCTTGGCTCGCACAGACGCCGCGGCCCCCTGCCGCGCCTCGGCCTCCAGCTTCTCTGCCTCGTCCGCGGCGGCCTTGGACGCCCTCGCGCGCTCGATGCGCGCCTCCCGCTCGGCGAGCCTCCTCTGGCGGGCGGCTGCCCGTTCGGGGGGCTCCCCTGGCGTCGCAGCGTCGGACGCGGCGGCGAGCGTCGATGCGGAAGAAGAGCTCTTTTCGTCGGCCTCTGGCGTCGGGGGCCTCTGCCTCAGGAAGGCGTCGTCGCCGCCGATGCCGCTGTCCTCGTTGGCCGGTGGGCCGGCGAAGAGGTCGCTGACTGCTGCTGCTGCAGCAGCTGCTGCTGCAGAATGGCCAGAAGCGGAAGCACCTCCAGCAAAGGCCAAAAGGTCGTCCTCTCCTCCGACCGCGTTCGGGTTTCTCGCCGTCGCCGCCTCCACCGCCGCGACCGCCGCGGCCGCGGCCTCCCTCTCGGCCTCCTCCGCCTCAGCGATCGACGCGGCAACGGCAGTGGCGACGCGGCGCTCTTCCTCCCCGATCAGGTCCTCGTAGGAGCGCTCCGGCGGCGGCGAGTCGGGGGCGTTCGCGTTCTCATTAAACGAAGCAGCCTCTCTCGCCTCTCGCTGCTTCTTCTTCTTCTGCAGGAGCGCCGAGATCGCCCTCTCGACCTCGGCGCGCTCCGAGCGGGGGAGGGCGGCCAGGGCCGCGGCGCGGTCTTCGGGCGGCAGGGCGATGGCCGCGGAGGCCCACTCCAGGACGTAGGCGGGAGGAGAGGGAGACGAAGAAGACGCGGAAGCGTTGTGGTTGTTGTCAAAGCTGCCGCTGTCGAGGTCGAGTGAAGAGTCCCGGCGCGAACGCTGCTGCCGCCGGCTCCCGTTCCCGTTCCCGTCAAGCCCACCTCCACCTCCATCCCCGCCTGCCGCGTCGTCGATCGCGCGGGAGATCTGCGCCCTGGCTGCCAGGGCGGCTTCTTTTGCCCTGACCGCCGCCTCGCGCGCCGCCTTGCCGGCGACCTCCTTCGCCTCTTTGGCCTTGCCCTTGGCCGATTTCAGCCAGCGGGCGCCGCCGGCGAGCAGCGCTCGGGCACGCTCCTCCGCCGGGGTCGCGGAAGGGCGCGACAACGACGACGAGGGTTCTTCTTCTTCTGTTCCTGCTCCTGCTGCTGTTCCGGCGAAAATAGAAGAGGGCCTCGGAGGAGGGGGAGCTCTCTCGTCGAGGCGGAGGTCCCCGGCACCCCTGTCGCTGGCGGCGGCGCTCCCGAAGAAAGAACTCGCAGCAGGAGGAGGCTGCTGCTGCTGCTGCTGCGAAGAAGATCTCGCTCCCGCCGCTGCCCCGAGGGGCCCGTAAGCGAAGTCCTGCTCGTCGTTCTTGCTCGATGCCGCCGGGGAAGAAGAGCGAGAGGGAGAGTAAGAGGAGGCGGCGAAGGCGGCAACGAGGTCGAGGTCGTCCTCGACTTCGACAGCCGGAGCAGAAGAAGCAGCGGGAGGAGCAGCGGGAGGACCTCCTCCGAAAAAGTCGAGCCCCTCGTCTGCTGCTGCTCCTGCTGCTGCAACTGCTGTCGCAGGGGGCGACGAAGGCATACCTGCTCCTGCTGCGAAGGGGTCGCCGAGGAAGTCAGCCGCCGTTGCGGGGGAAGCGGCGGGGGGCTGCTGCGACGGCGACGAAGAGAAGAAGAGGTCGTCGCCGTCGCCGCCGTTGCTGTTCGCGGCAGCAGCAACGGCAGGAACCCCAGCCAAATCGGCCGAACTTCCATTTCCTTTGGTCTGCTGAGACGGCGGCACCACAGGCGACGTCCCCAGCCGCGGGGACTGGTTGGGCGACGTCCCTGTTGGAGCGGAGTGAGAAGCGGCAGAAGAGAGGGAAGAAGAGGTGGTTGAGGTCGAGTTTTTTTCCCCCCGTTTTCGGAAGCGACGAGGTAAAGAAAAAAAAGGTGGGCTCGATTTTCAATCCCTCCCTCCTCTTCCTCTCTTTCTCTTTACCTGTCAGCGAGCTCATCGACGCGTTATTGTTGTTGTTGCTGCGCATGGGCCTGTTTGGAAGAGAGAGAAAGAGAGAGAGCGAAGATGAGCGTGGCGAGAGAGAAAAGAGAGAGAGAGAGATGCCCCTCTCTCTCTAGCCAGCGAGCAAGCAAAAGCAAAAAGCAAAACTTCAAAATCTTCTTCGTCTTTACCTCCCGCCCATCCCTCGCCCGGCCCCGATGTCAAAATCGATCGAGGAGAAGGCGTCGGCCTTGCTGCCACTGGTGGAGGTGGCGGAAGCTGCTGCTGGAGCAGGAGCGACGCGAGCGGGCGACAGCGATGACGACGAGGAAGGAGCAGCTGCGGGCATCGATGGCGACGAGACCTTTGTCGCTACGCCATTGCCCTTTACCCTTTCCGCCGCTGCCGTCGAGCCCTTCATCGGCGCTCCTCCAGCGCCGCCGCCGCCACGAAGAGACGAGCTGCTGCCTCCACCTCCCGGGGAGAGGGAGAGGCCGGCGAGGCCCGCCAGGGGGTCTCCGGCCGGCGCCATGTCGATTCGCTTTTTTCCGTTTTTGTTTCGTCGAGTTTTTTCTTCTTCTTGTGATTGCGGTCTTTTGCTCTTCTTCTTTCTTTCCTTACACTGCGACGGCCTTCTTCTTCAACCCCGCTCCACCACCCCCACCGCCACCCCCGCCGCCCTTCGACGCCATGTCCCAGTTGTACACCCTCGAGATGCTCACCTGCGTCGTCGTGATGCAGTCCCGGACGAAATCCAAATCTTCGCCGTTGGTCCTGATGTTGCTTTTCGCGGCGCTCTCGTTCGCCTCGAGTAAGGCCTGCGCCTCGGGCAGCTTGTATTCGACGGAGACTCCCGCCCCGAGCCACAGCGCGACCCCTCCTTCCCGGAGCCTGCGCCTGTCGAGCGTGGCGCGGGAGTAGACCTGCTCGGCGACGCAGAAGTCGAGGTCGATGGGAGGAGACTTCGCGGTTTCTTCTTCTTCATTTTCGTCTTCGCCGAGGCTCTCTCGGAGCGCGGCGACGGCGGCCCTCGCCCTGGAGATCTCGGGGAGCTTCGCGAGGAGCCTAGTGCGCTTGGCCTGTAAGGATGCCTCTACACGGCGGTAGGCGGCGTGGGCGGCGTTGAGCTCCTGGATGGCCTCGTCGGCGGTTCGGCCTTCCGGAAGTTGTTGAAAAGAAGAAGAGGGGGTTGAAAAAAAAAGCAAAAGCGAGTGAGTCTCTTCGTTTCCTCCCTCCTTTGTCGAAGCATCATCATCACCATCACCTCTCTCTTTCCTCTCTTCCTTCCCTCCACACACCCCTCTGCTCACCTTCCAGAAACTTGCCGACGTCCTCGATAAACTCCGCGCGAGGCAGCCCAGGGGCGAGCTGCTGCTGCTGCTCCTGAGGCTGCTCCTCGGAGGAAGAGGCCATGTTTTTTTAGATCAAAACTCGAGAGAGCTCGATCGACGAAGGCAAAGGCGAGGGAAAAAAATGAGAGTTTTTCATTTTTTTCTCCTCTTCTCTCCTCTCTCTCTCCAAACTAGTTTTTTCATCAAAATGGCGTGCAGCATCCGGGCAGACTCCTCGCGCGCCCTGTGGCGCCTGGCGTCCTCTTCGTCGTCAGCAGCAGCAGCAGCGAGACGCGGCGGCGCGGCCGTCGTTCTCTCGCCGGCAGCCTCTCAACAATCTCAGCAGCGCTTGATCGTCGCCGCCGCATCTGCCTCTGCCTCTCGATTCTCTTCGTCTGCTCGCTCCGCAACAGCAGGGGCAGCCTCCCGCTCGTCCCTCCGCACCCCTTCGTCGTGCGAGCCCCTCAGGAGGAGCAGCAACGTCGCCAGGTGAGAATTGGGGAGAATTTGGAAACGGAAAAGTATCGCAATTCGGAGAGGGAAAAGAGAGAGGACTAGCTGTCTTTTTCTTTTTCCTTCATCGTTCGCTCACCTCCTCACTCCTCCTCTCTGTCTCTCAACCTCCTCTCTTCTCTCTCCCTCCCTAGCCGCCGCTCCTCCTCCTCCTCCTCCTCCTCGTCCTCCTACCCCTTCCGCCTCGTCACCAGAGCAGGCTGGGGAGACCCCATCGCCTGGGCCCCGGCGAAAGTAACCTCGCGCGTCCCCGCCGTGCCCGAGGCAGCCCTCGCCGAGTCGCCGCTCCATTCCTTGACGCTCGAGGTGGGGAAGGAGGCCGCTGCGCTTTACACGTCCCCGGGCCAGTACCTCCAGGTCCGCGTCGGCGACGGCACCGACGAAGGGAGCACGAAACCCGGGTTCTTCGCGATCGCTTCCGCCCCGGAACCGAATGCTTCGTCGGTGGAGCTGCTCGTCAAGGCGACCGGTGACCCGAAAAACGCCGCCGACGCTCTGGCCGCCGCCTCCGCGGGAGCCACCGTCGAGGTCTCCCCCATTTCCGGAACGGGGTTCGCCATCGACAAGATCCCGGCCTCGGACTACCACACCGTGCTGCTCTTCGCCACGGGGACCGGCATCTCACCGATCAGGGCTGCGATCGCGAGCGGGATGCTCAACGGCAGCGGCCGGTCGGCGAAACGGCGCGACGTCCGGCTGTACTACGGCACGCGGTCCGCCGCAGCCACCGCCTTCGCGGCCGAGGAGGCGCAGTGGAGGGCTGCCGGGGTGCGCGTGATCCCCGTCTACAGCGACGAGGGCGAGGACTACGTGCAGGACGTTTTTGCCAAAGAGCTCGGCGCCGAACTGACCTCCACGGAAGGAGAGAAGGGTCCTATCTTTTCGGCGACGCTGGGTGCCGCTGCCGCTGGTGTCGGCCTCGCCGAGGAGGGCAGCAGGACGGCGGCGCTGCTGTGCGGGCACAGGGGGATGTGTGACGCGGTCAAGGCGCTGCTGGCTGCTGCTGGGGTGGCGCCCGAGGCGGTGTTGATGAACTTTTGAAAGTGAGAAGAAGGAGAGGAAGAAGAGGAGGACGAGGCTGATTTTTTTTTCTTGAAAGGAAGAAAAAACACAAATTGAAGAAAAAGAGGAAAATCGAGAGAGAAGAGAGTTTCTCTTTTTCTCCCCCCGCGTTCTCTCTTTCTCTCTCTTTTCTCGTTTTCTCGAGCCAGCCAGCCACCATGGACGCCTACGAGAAGCTGGAGAAGATTGGCGAGGGCACCTACGGCAAGGTAGGCGTGCAACGAGGAGGAGAAGGAAGGAAGGAAGAAGGAGAAGGAGAATGAAAGAGGAGGAATGTCGGCCTCGGCGTCGCGCGAATTGCCTTTCGCTCTCTTTTGCTCTCTCGCCCTCATCCTCTTCTTCTTCTCTCTCTCTCTCACTCACCTCTCTCACGCATTCTCTCTCTCAACCACCCACTCTCGCGTCCTGCACAGGTCTACAAGGCCAAGGAGAAGTCGACGGGCAGGCTCGTGGCGCTGAAGAAGACGCGGCTCGAGGTGAGAAAGAAGAATGCTCAATTCGACCGGCGAGCGTCGACAGCTCTCTCTCTCTCCCGACTTTCTTCTTTGCTTCTCCGACTTTTTTTCGGACAACGGTCGCGGCGGCGAGAATTGAAATTGAGAGAGAAAGGAAGCCGCTCTTTCGCTCAGCAGGAGCGCACCTGTTTCTCTCGCTCGCGAGGCAGAGAGCACGATCTCTCTCGTGCCCCTGCCGTTGAAGAAAGAGAGAAAGAGTGCCGCTCAGAGGAATGAGGGAGAGAGAAAAGCTTTGAGGAAAAGCAGGAGCAGCATCGGTTCGTCGCGCGACCTCTTTTTTTTTCTTCCCTTACTCGACCTCTTCTTCAAATTCTCTCTCAAACTCTCAAAACTCTACTAAAAAAAAACAGATGGAGGAAGAGGGCGTCCCTTCGACGGCCCTGCGCGAGGTTTCGCTGCTCCAGATGCTCTCCGAGTCCAACCACGTCGTCAAGTAAGCAAGCAGAGAAGAAGAAGGAGATTTGAATTCGAGAAAACGGAGAGAGAGAGAGAGAGATGAAAACAGAAAAACCTCGACGACGACGACGCTCACCGAAAACCCGAAAACTTCTTCCTCCTCTTTCTCTTTTTCTCTTTTCCCCTCTTTTCTCCAGGCTGCTCTGCGTCGAGCACGTCGAGGAGCACTCCAAGCCCGTGCTCTACCTGGTGTTTGAGTTCCTGCAGACGGACCTCAAGAAGTGGATGGACAGGAACGGGAAGGGGCCCGCGCATCCGCTCAGGTAAGAAAAAGTTTTTGAGTTTTTTCTTCTTTTTTTCTCTCTTTCTTTTCTTTCGACCTCTTTTCAAAAAACTGACGAGAAAAAAACCTTTTCTCTTTCTCTCTTTCTCTTTCCCTCCCTCCCCACCTCTCCGCCTCACAACAGGCCCCATACCGTCAAGAACCTGATGTACCAGCTCCTCAAGGGCGTCGCCCACTGCCACCGCCACGGCGTGATGCACCGCGACCTCAAGCCGCAGAACCTCCTCGTCGACGACGACCTCGAGGGCACGAAAGAGGCCGACGGCACCTTGACGCTCAAGATCGCCGATTTGGGATTAGGCAGGGCTTTCTCGGTGCCGATCAAGGCCTACACCCACGAGATCGTCACGCTGTGGTACCGTGCCCCGGAGGTGCTGCTGGGCTGCACGCACTACGCGCCGGCCGTCGACGTCTGGAGCGTCGCCTGCATCTTCGGCGAGCTGGTCCGCAAGCAGGCCCTGCTTCCGGGCGACTCGGAGCTGCAGCAGCTGCTGCACATCTTCAAGCTGCTGGGAACCCCCGACGAGACCACCTGGCCGGGCGTCACGAAGCTGCGCGACTGGCACGAGTTCCCCCGCTGGTCCCCGCAGGACCTGGCCAAAGTCTTCCCGGCGCTGGAACCCGCGGGCGTCGACCTGATGGAAAGGATGTTCCGCTACGACCCCGCGGAGAGGATCTCGGCGCGGGACGCGCTGGCGCACGAGTACTTTGACGACCTGGACAAGGACGCGGTGGACCTGCTGGAGAGCGAGAGCGTGCGCGCTCTCGGGTTTTAGGAGAGGGGAAGGAAGGAGAGAGAAGGAAGGGAAGGGAAGGGAAGGGAAGGGAAGGAGGTTTTTGAGGGAGAGAGAGAGAGATGAAAAAAAACCACTTTTTTTTTTTTGTAATTCGACCACCTCCCTTGAGATAAGGCACTTGTTTCTGGAATCCGTATGTCTTCTCTCTCGAGGACAGAGAGAGAGAGAGAGAGAGAGAGAGAGAGAGAGAGAGAGAGAGAGAGAGAGAGAGAGAGAGAGAGAGAGAGAGAGAGAGAGAGAGAGAGAGAGAGAGAGAGAGAGGGGGGGAGAGAGAGAGA
>Ga0114918_10001267_pt1 | contig 22549 bp, 6 predicted proteins | sample LantaG_FD_87015 | JGI IMG/M metagenome (GOLD analysis project Ga0114918, IMG submission 87015) | Deep subsurface microbial communities from Baltic Sea to uncover new lineages of life (NeLLi) - Landsort_02402 metaG | ecosystem: Environmental > Aquatic > Marine > Oceanic > Sediment | place: Baltic... | reverse complement strand
GCCATATCGTATGCAAGCTCTTCGGTTTTGCCGATGTCGTGGAGCAAAATCCCGGCCAAAACCAAATCGGGCTGCACATCCGGATACAACGGTAATATAGCAACGGCCACCCGCAGCATATTGTGGGTGTGCTCTAAAAGCCCGCCGATATAATCATGATGCATTTTCATTGCCGCCGGGGCGTTGCAGAATTTCTCCATCAACTCAGTATCGGCCAGGAACTCTCCGACCAGCGCCTTCAACTGCGAATTTTCTATCCGGCCGACGGTCTCTTTCACTTCTTCGAACATCTGCTTCGTATCTTTTTTCGTTCTCGGAAGAAAATCGTCAATATCGACCTTGCCCGGATCGATGACGGCGACATTATTTATAACGATTTGCAGATTGTTCTGATACAGCTCGCTTCGGCCCTTTATGTGCACGAAGCCGGGTTTCGGCAGTGACTTGTAAATCGTTTCGGTCGCCTGCCACATCCGCCCGTTCAATTGTCCGGTGCGGTCCGTAAGAAACATTGCTATGTACAAATCGCCCCGCGTTGTGCTTCGCAGAATCGGATCTTTGACTATGTAAATATCGTCTATCGTCTGTCCCGCTTCTATCTGGTTGATGAATTTATGCGCCATAGCAATCTCCGTTAATTGATTTATTAGTTCCGTGCTGCATACGTTTTGCGATTATATACAAGATTTCCTGCGACTGATACATTTTCATTTCGATGATTATTTTTCAGGTTCTCTGAGGTACTTGCCGAAGAATTCCGGTACCATTTTGTCAACCTCCGGGTCCCGAAAACCATGTCCGCCGCCTTTAACGGTGTGGAATTTCACGTTAACGCTCGCCTTTTTCAGAGCGGCGTTAAGAAGAACGCTCTGGTTGTGGGGGACAAGCATGTCCTTGTCGCCGTGGCAGATCAGAAAAGGCGGATCGTCTTTGCTGACATACGTAATGGGATTGGCACGCCTGCAGGCTTCCTTGTTTTCCTGTACCGGCCCGCCGACGAGCTTCGACTCCGGTGAATCAGGAGCATCATGGTCCATTGAGCTGGCAAAATCGCTCATTTTCGTCAGGTCGGTGGGGCCGAAGAAGTCACATACCGCCTGGACCCGGCTGGAAACGTGCAGGTTCGGTCCTTTGTCGAATTGCTTTACATCACCGGTGGTGCCGAGAAGGGCGACTAAATGGCCGCCGGCAGATGATCCCCATACACCGATTCGATTCGGATCGATGTTGTACTTGCCCGCGTTGGCGTGGAGAAAGCGGATGGCTGCCTTGCAGTCTTCGATTTGTGCCGGGAAGATGGCGTGCTGGCTGAGTCGATAGTTAATACTTGCCGCGGCGTAGCCTTGCCTCAGGAATCGGGCCGAAGGGCAGTTTTCCTTGCTGCCGGCGAGCCATGCCCCGCCGTGCACCCAGACAATCAGCGGCACCGGGCCGCCGCCCTCGTTTGGCCCGGGCAGATAAAGATCGAGTTTCTGCCGTTCGTGGCCATCAGGAATATATGCGATGTCGTGGAGAATGCGCGCTGCCTCAGGCACGTTTGGTCCTCTTTCTCTGCGTTGTGAGGCCTCGTTTGCCTGGGCGAATGTTGGAATTGAGCCGGTTGATATAAGAACAGCCGTCAGCAATATAACCGAATTTATCTTCATATTCATAATCGATAAGCCCTCCCAGCTACATTTATTTACTTAACTCAAACTGAACGTTTTTGATTCGAACGTAATTTTATGTCATTTAGTCAAAATAACATAAAACTATTTGTCATTCCCGCGAAAGCGGGAATCCACTAAGTCCATTACGTTCATGGATCCCTGCTTTCGCAGGGATGACAACAAGAATCAGTCAGTTTGAGTCCTTAATTGTTAACCGAAGATTCACTCACCAGCAATGATATTGCCCTGCGGGCTTTTTTGCAAGCACTGTTATAAATTCCATGCTGAGCAATGTAGTATTATATTACCTGCCGATGGTGCTGTTTTTCGATTGATAGTATGGAGCGAAGATTATATCATTTCCAGTAAGAGTGAAGTAATTGGTGCTCTACATTATATTTTAAGAGGAGATAACAATGGTACTCAGGGGATATTTTAACAGCGTTCATGGAAACATGAGGAAAAAGTACGCAGAGCAATTTTTCATTTTTGCACTTTTAATTTGTACTATTGCCTGCAGCAGGGCGGCGGCGGAGTTTGTGCCTTTTGTGATTCCCGCCAGGCCCGACGCCAACTCGCCGATTGCTGTAACTTCTTACGAGCCGATCCTGATCGATGGTGACCGCCTGGTGGCCGATAGCGGCCATTTCTATCGCTCCGGGAAGCGAGTGCGTCTCTGGGGCGTGAATCTCTCCTTTGGAGCGAATCTGCCCACGCACGGGGATGCCCCGTTTGTCGCCGCACGGTTAGCTGCGGCCGGCGTCAACACCGTCCGATGTCATCACCTGGATACGTCTCGGTGGCCGCAAGGCATCTGGAACGCCGCCGACGGTAAAGACATCGCTCCCGAGGCGCTCGACAGGCTGGACTTTTTTATCAATCAACTTGCCCTTCATGGCATCTTCGTCAATCTCAACCTGCACGTCGGCCGGGCACACAGCGAATACATCGGATTGCCCGAGACGAACCGTGATTATGACAAGATTTCCAATATTTTCACACCCGCGCTGGTCGATGCACAGAAGAACTATGCCCGTCAAATGCTGAGCCATGTTAATCCGTATCGCGGGGTCAGTTACGCCGACGACCCGGCGTTGGCGATTTTCGAGATAACCAACGAGAATAGTTTCTTCATGTGGTCAAGCGACGAAACGCTGCGGACGCTGCCGGCGTATTATGCGGATATTCTGCAGAAGTTATTTAACGCCTGGCTCGTAAATCGCTATGGCTCGAACGTGAATCTGCGCAATGCCTGGGCCGAGGGCGTCCAGCAGCTCGGAAGTGACCTTCTGAGCAACGGTGATTTGAAGGTGGCCGGATCGGCCGGATCTGTCCCGGATGACTGGAACCTGGAGCAGCATGAGGGCTGCCTGGCTACAATGTCACGGGGTCAATACCGGTCGAAAGGTGCGCTGTTTATCGAGATCGGAAAAGCCGACGATACGCAGTGGCACCTGCAGTTAAACCAGGGCGGGCTTTCCCTCGCGGCGGGGCAGTATTATACGGTGATTTTCGAGGCTGCCAGCGACGGCCCGAGGCAGTTGGGCTGCAATGTCGGCCAGGCGGCAAGCCCCTGGGGCAGTCTCGGACTGTCGAGGCAGGCCGGGCTGACAAACCAATGGCAGACCTTCAGCTTCGGTTTTGTGCCCACTGCGGATGAAAATAATGCGCGTGTGAACTTCGCTTTCAGCGGCAGCACGGCCCCGGTGTATCTTGCGAATGTCCAGTTTCGTCCGGGCGGCAGGATGGGCCTGGCAGAAGGTGAAAACCTCGATGCTGGCAGCGTCTCGCTGTTCGCCGACAATGAAAGTTCTCAGCGGGCGACCGACCGGATGATTTTTCTCGCCGAGACGGAAAAAAGTTATTTCGACGGCATGAGAAACTTCATCAAAAGCGATCTCGGCTCCGGCGCCCTTGTCACCGGCACGATTGTTTTCGGGCCGCTGGGACTTTATGCCCAGAGTGACATGGACTTCATCGACACTCACGCGTACTGGCAGCATCCGCGTTTTCCCGGCCAGCCCTGGGACGCCGAAAACTGGCTTATCGACCAGAAGCCCATGACTAATTATCCCGACGAGGCAACCTTTTTCAATCTTGCTGCGGCGCGTCTGGCTGACAAACCGTTCACGCTAAGTGAATATAATCATCCCGCCCCCCTTGATTCTCAGGCCGAGTGTGTTCCTTTGATCGCTTCGTTTGCCGCCGCCCAGGATTGGGACGGGATATGGCTGTACACGTATAGTCACAGCTCGGAAGAGTGGAATCGTGAGTACATGAACAGCTATTTCGACATAGATACGAATCCCGCCAAGTGGGGCTTCATGCGGGCCGGGACGGTTATCTTTCGCCGGGGCGGAATTCAGCCGTTGAGCGGCATCTCGTTGATTCCGTTGACCGACTCCGGGGAAATGCTTTCATCGCTGGCGGATCTGCATCTCAAACATAATAGTGACATGTTTGGCGTTCTGGCCGAGCGTGCCCGGATTTCCCGCTACGAAATGCTCAAAACGAAATTCGTTTCGTCCCTTGCCGGCAGTAGTGCTACGAAAGACCCGGATGGTTCGGATCCCGTGCTGGACTGGTTTGTCGAACGTGGCCGCGGATTCTATGCCGCGTGGGGATCGTCCGCCTGGGCCTTTGCCGGCCACGCGAGCCGGTATGAAGCGTCGACCGAAGGGCGGATATCCGTGACATCTTCGGGTTTTGTCGCAATGACAGTCACGGCCCTGGACGATGTGGCCGTAAATGAGAGTCGAAAGATACTGGTTACGGCCTGCGGCCGGTGCGAGAATACCGGCATGATATTCTCCGATGATCGTCAAACGGTCGGCCGGAACTGGGGCGAGTCGCCTGTTCAGATAGAGGCTGTCGAAGCGGTCTTTATTCTGCCGGAAGGCCGGTGGAAATGCCAGGCGCTCGGAGCCGATGGGATGCCGAGCGGCAATGTGCCTGCTTCAGACAGGTCTGGAAAAGGTGTCCTGCGACTTTCGCCGCAGTACGAGACCATGTGGTACCTTTTGACGCGGTAAAGGAGTTCAAATGACAGTTCGTAAATTCCAGCTTTTTGTGCTGCTTGTTTTGCTGAGCGGCAGTGCGTTCGCGTTCAATGGGCATGTTGTGACGCAGGGCCCGCTCAAAATAACGATTGGTGACATTGCCGATGTGACCGAATATGAAAAACCGCTGCAGGTGACGGTTATGCTGGCCAGCACCGCTAATGTGGCGATTCAGGTGAACCTGCGAATGGCCGGTTTAGTGGACGAATGGTATGCCGTCGGCCCTGTAGAACAAAACCTTGAGATTGTTCCCGAAGGGCAGGCGAAAGCCGTGTTTCAGATTGCGGCCGGAAAAGGTGCGTGTTCGGCGTTGTATCCGGTTCATATTTATGCAGATTTTCAGCACGAGGGCCGGACTGTCACGGCACACGCCGTGCAAATATTCAAGTCAAATTTCGAGAAGGTGGCCACTTCATCCGGGCAGCCGTCCGAGATACCGGTTAACGTGGTCCCTGATAACGGTGCCTTGCCCCTCTGGCTGCTTCGGACGCAGCGAGCGGCATGGAGCTATTACGACAAGCCTTTGTTCTATATGCCGGTCGGCTGGCAGGGCTCCTCGACGGAATCATCCGCCAATCTTTCATACGGCACAATATCTCGCGGCGCGACAAAAAATGCGTTGATAATGCATCCGCCCTGGAAACCGGGCGGCGGAACAATCTTTGCCGAATTCTCGCTGCAACTGCCGAGCACGGCTCCGATTAAGCTGGTTTTCGCCAACGCTATCAGAGATCATTCAGACACAGAGCCCGCCAGCGACGGCGTGACATTCCGCGTCTGGGCCGATAGCGAGAAACTCTTCGAACGTCACACCGATAGCAAGAAATGGCTGGATGCGGAAGTGGATTTGAGCAAATTTGCCGGTAAGAAAATACTGCTGCGGCTGGAAAGTCACCCCGGACCGAAACGCGATACCACCTGCGATTCGTCCTTTTGGGGCGAGCCGATGGTCGTCGCAGGCAAGTTACCTGAGCCTATGCCGGAAGCCGAAAGAGAAGCCTTGCGCCGGTCGGCAAGGATGCTGGTCAAGACGGGAAACGGCAGGGGCTATCTTTTTAATCTCGATGGGCAGTACCGCGCAGTCGTCATCCCGTCCGGGCAGGGGCCGGCCGATGCGGTTATCGCTATCGGCAACGATAAGAAGTACGTTGTGTTCGACGGCCTCAAACTGGCGGTTCTCGGCAGGGAAATATCCACGCTTGGCAGGGGGCCGGGGACATGGCGGCAAAAAGATCAGGTTCTTACCGGCAGGCAGATTCTGCAGGTCGAAGGGCAGGATGTTGAGCTGGTGACGCGGATCTGGCCCGAGAAAGGCGGACTGCGGATTAAGGTCGATTGCCCGAAGCGGATCACGGACTTCGCGGCAGGCCCGGCGGACCAGCGTGCCCCGCGGGTGTACTATGGGCACGGATATTGTATCATCGAGCCGGAAGCGTTCAGGGCCGGTTTCGGCGGACATAATTTATCAACAAGTCACGTCGGCTTCGATTTCGACGGCGGCCTGTCGCTGCTGGTGGCCTGCGATAATCCGCCGGACTATCTGGAGGTGAATCCCGAGCAGAAGATTTATTCTCTTCACACGCATCTCGATGCGACGATGACTCTTGTGCCGGGCGATAAAGGTGCGTTTGATTGCGCCCGCAGGTATCGTCCTTTGTACGATAAGCAGCGGGCCGGCGGATTCGAGCAAAAAGCGGGGCGATTTGTTTTCGATATATGGGGCGGTCGCTACGCCGAGATCGCCGAGACGATGAAGCGCATGATTGCTTACGGCCTGACCGATTCGCTGCTGACGGTGCACGTCTGGCAGCGATGGGGATACGACTACCGCCTGCCCGACATATATCCGCCGCTGCCCGAGCTCGGCACGGTCGAGGATATGCAGCGGATTGCAGAGGTCTGCGGCGAGCACGATATCCCGTGGGGCCTGCATGATAACTATATCGATTTTTATCCGGATGCGGCCGATTACAGCTACGATGACATCTGTTTTACCGAGCAGGGCGAGCCGATAAAGGCTTGGATTAACGAAGGCCGGGATGCCCAGAGCTACCGCTGGCGGCCGGACCGGATTATGCCGTTCGTCAAACGAAATCTGGAGTTGATAAAACCCAATCTCAGGCCGACTCACTATTTTATCGACGTATTCACATCGCTGCCGTGCTTCGATTTCTACGACAAGCAGGGCAATTTTCATTCGATGCTCGAAACCCGCAAAAGCTGGGGCGAGACTTTCGCATGGATACGTGACTACCTGGGTGACAATGCGCCGATGACATCGGAGGCGGGGCACGATCAACTGACCGGTTATCTTGACGGCTCGGATTGTCAGCACCTGCAGCTTTCGCCCGTCGGCAAGAGTTTCTGCAATAAGCTGGCCTGCAAAGACTGGGAAATGGTGCCGTGGTTCGATGCGGTGCTGCACGATAAATTCAGTCTGCACGGCGTCGGTTATTCCAGCCGCTACCAGGGCGGGCGAGACCGGCAGGGACACGGCATCGAGAGCGACGATTACGTTAGCGCCGAGATTCTCGAAGGTCACGCCCTGATGATCGACCGGGGCGCTTTTGGCCGCGGCGCCGTCCGGAAGTACTGGCTGGCGCAGGATTTTGTCCGAAGTATCGCGCTCGGTGAAATCGAAAGCGTCGAATTTGTCGATGGCGATATTCACAAGCAGATCATCGCATGGAAATTGGGTGCACGAGTTTACGTTAACCGGGGCGCAGATGATTGGAGCGTGGCCGGAAAGATGCTGCCGCAGTACGGATACTTCGCAAAGAACGGACGGATTGAGTCCGGCATCGAAAGGATTGATGGCGTGATCGTCGAACAATCACGCGGGCCATCGGGGGACTATTTCAACGCACGGGCGTTCAACCGAGCCGGCCGGCGTGAAATCCGGGCCGCAGGGCGATGGAATGAAAAGAAGGTGCCGATTGATTTCGGTCCCGTAGTAACCGAAGGCGTGTTTCGCTGCCAACGAAAGGAAAAATTAATTGTTGTCACGCCACTGCCTGATATTGACCCGTTCACAATTGGGATGCGTATCGACAAGCTGTCCGATACCGGCGGCCTGCGAGTAAAATCAATCTCTGCCGTTGATGAAAATGGTGAAAAAATCCGCAGCGTCGAATTTGAAGGCACGGCGGATCGCGTGAAGTTTCGGACGCAGAGCAAAGAGTTTGCATATCATGTACTGTTATTGGAAGGATGAAACGATGAATAAAACTGTCAATTATGTTGTTGCTCTGGCGGTGGTTTTGGGTTGCTTTTTGACAGGTTCCGTAAAGTCGTTCGCTGCAGAGCAGGTTCTTCTCGGTTTTGGCAACAATTTCGACATAGGCTCAGTCATTACCAGCGACGCCACAGTCTTGCGAGTGACGGCGGCGGGATTGCGTATCGAAACAGGCCATGAGAAACCGTGGCCGGGAATTACCTTAAAGGCCCCGGCGGGAAAATGGGACCTGTCCGGGTACGAGCATATCTCCATCGATGTGAAGAACGTCGCGGACGAACCGGTTACGGTTAGCTGCCGGGTCGATAATCCCGGCGCCGACGGCGAGAAAAACTGCGTGACCGATAGCATCACCCTGGCCGGCGGAGAGCAGGGGAAACTGACGGTACGGTTTTTCCCTGTGCCTTGGAAGCTCTCCGAGCCGCTGGAACTTGTCGGCATGAGGGGATATCCCGTTCACGCAGGCAAGGTCGATACTGCAAATATCACCCAGATGCTTTTCTTTGTCACCAGGCCCAGCAATGACCATGTATTCGAGATCAGGAATATCCGCGCCGGCGGCTCTGTGACGATTCTGGATGCCAAGACTTTCTTTCCCTTCATCGATGAGCTCGGCCAGTTTGTGCATCGGGACTGGCCCGGCAAGACTCATTCTGTACGTGAGTTGATTGACCATAATGGGATTGAGCAAAAGGACCTTGCCGATCATCCGGGGCCTGCGGACCGCAACAAGTATGGCGGCTGGACCGCCGGGCCTCAGCTTAAAGCCACGGGCTTTTTCCGCGTAGAAAAATACAAAGGCAAGTGGTGGCTGGTCGACCCGGAAGGCAGATTGTTCTGGTCTCACGGCACTGATTGTGTCGGTAGTTCAAATGCTACGCCGATTAACGACCGCGAGCATTATTTTAGCAACCTTCCGGAAGACGGCTCGGAATTTGCCCAGTTCTATGCAGGCGGTTCCTGGGCTCCGCACGGCTATTACAAGGGCCATTCATATAAGACATACGACTTCAGCCGGGCGAATTTTCTGCGCAAGTACGGCAAAGACTGGCCCGCGGCTTTTACTGAGATAACACACCGCAGGCTGAAAAGCTGGGGCATGAATACCATCGCCAACTGGTCGGACCGTGACATTTACCTGATGCGAAAGACGCCGTACGTTTGTACTATCAGCTACAGTGCAAAGACGCTGGAGGGATCGGAAGGTTACTGGGGTAAGTTCTTCGACGTTTTTGACCCGAGTTTTCGCGAGGCTCTCCGGCGGCGTTTGGAATCCGAAAAAGGCAGAGCAATCGGCGACCCGTGGTGTATCGGCTACTTCGTACACAACGAGCTGGCCTGGGGCGACGAAGTGTCGCTGGCTTTAGCTACGCTGATCTCACCAGCAGAGCAACCCGCCAAGAAGGTTTTTCTTAACGACTTAAAGGCTAAGTACAAAACGATTGACAAGCTCAACACGGCCTGGGGGACAAATCATGCCACATGGGACGCTCTGTTGCAAAGCAGGCAGGCTCCTGATAAAGAGAAAGCCCGGGCCGACCTGACGGCCTTTTATACGAAAACAGCGGAGACCTACTTCGGCACCATTCGTGATGAGCTCGACAAATTCGCGCCGGGCCAGCTCTATATGGGCTGCCGGTTCGCCTGGGTCAACGACCGGGCGGCGCGGGCGGCGGCGAAGTTCTGCGATATCGTTGGCTACAACCGTTACAATTACAGCGTTGCCGAACACTGCCTGCCGGACGGAATAGACAAACCGACCATCATCGGTGAGTTCCACTTCGGCGCGCTTGATCGCGGCATGTTCCATACAGGCCTTCGTAAGACGGCCGACCAGCAGGACCGCGCCGACAAGTACGAAAGTTACGTCCGGGGCGCGCTTCGGAATCCGTATATCGTCGGCACGCACTGGTTCCAGTACAAGGACCAGGCGACGACCGGTCGCGGCGACGGCGAAAATTACCAGATCGGTTTGATCGACGTTTGCGACAAGCCGTACCCTGAAATAATCCGGGCCGTTCGCGAAGTCGGCTACAATCTTTATGAATACCGGTTGAAAGCCGACTGATTCCAGTTAAAGACTCTGCTGTTTTTACCCGCCGGGGCTGGGAGTGGTTGCGTGCCAGTTTACCGATTCGTTCCAGCCTGCCGGATTTGCGAGCGGGTCATTGATCGCGAGCGAGCTGCCGTTGCCGTCGGTCGCCGGATACCATGTGTCACTGTACTCGAATCGCAGTATCGCCGCGTCCAGGGGCGATGGAAGGCTCAGAACGACCTTTTCGCCGCCGTTGCTCAGGTTGCCTGAATATTCACCCGCTACGTTGACGCCCGTGCCGTAGGTCGAGCGGAAGGAAGCTGTGTTGCTGACCACCACAACATACCGGCCGGCTTCGAGAGCCATCGCGGGAAAGGCAAAATTAATTCCATCGCTCAGGCGAACGCCGGTAAGGTCCAGAGTTGTATCACCGATATTCTGCAGCTCGATGTAGTCGAAGTTGCTGCCGGCCGATGCGTGGTACATCAGCTCTGTCACCCGGAGGCCGTCCAGAAGCGCCATATCGTTGGCAAACGGTAAATTATCTGTTGTCGTCGTAATAATCCCGTTAAGCTCGGCACTGATGAGCAGGTCGGAACTGGTCAATGTGCCGTTCATGCCCTGGATGGCCAATATATTATTGCCCATTTTGATGTTAGACAGAAAGGCGGAGATATCGATATCCTCGAACTCTACGGCCGCCGAATCCGGGTTGTCGGTGCTGCTCTGAGAGTTCCATGCCGGCGAGCCGTTGAAATTACGTCTTGCTGCTTCAACCCCGTTCAGGTAAGCGACAAAGCCGTCATCGTATCGAATCTTTAGTGTCAGTTCAGTAAGATCGGCCAGTTCGTTTGCCTTGATGTTAAATGGGATGCGGATATAACAGGAAGCATTCTCTCCGTACATTTGTGCTTCAGTATCGACGCTGATAAAATCTTCGTAGCCGGAACTTCTTTCGTATCCCACTCCGCCGGGACTGCCGGTGCTGAGTTCCCATGCCGAATCGTCAAAATTGATTTCCGTGCTCCATGCCTGGCCGATATTCTCAGTCGGAACCAGCACGCGCTTATCGGCATTCTCTGGTACGATGTTGATAATTGTAATAGTGGTCTGTCCGCTTGACGGATTGGAAGCACCGGGCGTCGGCAGCTCCATGAACTCAAAGTCATCGCTGCCATCGAACGCCCGGCCGTATGAGACATCAGTAGTCTGCGGCCCGTAGAGCACCATGTCGATCTGGTTGAGACCGGCGTCGAACAGGCCGATCATTTCATTGTCGGCTGAGAGCCTGAAATCCACGTGACCGGGCTGATTGTTGTTGTCGGCCGTGAACACGGCGAAACCCTTACCGGCAATGAAGCTCAGCGGACCGAGGGGATATTTATCAGGCTGAGTGACGGGATTGTCGGTCAGGTACAGGCCGGTCAAATCAACCGGGCAAGTATTAGGATTATACAGCTCGATAAAGTCATCCTCGAACAGCACAAGACCGTCGGCGAGCCATTCGTTTATCCTGATTGCCTTCTGATCGCCGAGCGGTTGAGCGATATTGGCCTGGCCAAAGGTCGGCACAGTCAGGGTCCATAAGCCGTTGTTTCCCATCCTGCCGATGGATAGGTCAGGCAACTGCAGGCCGAACTGGACCGAATCGAGCAGTTCACCGCCGGCGTTATAGAGATAGATACCCTCGCCGTCGGCGTTAAGGGCGAAGCCCAAATGTATGCCGGAGGTGGTCGTATCGGAGTCGGCATAGAGTAACAGGTATTCGCCCGGTTGGATGGATGTCCCAGAAGGCATGATAAATTTCCTCGGCTCGTCCGGGTTGTCCGTGATGCTCATGCCGGTCAGGCTCAGCGAGGCCGGGCCATCGTAATACAGTTCTATCAGGTCGGGGAATGTCCCGTCCCTGTCGAGTGTCGTGCTGTTAATCGCCAGTACTTCGTTGATTACCAGCCTCGAATAAGATGTGTCGATGGTCCACGTGCGCGAGGCGGTCGGCTTATCTTCGCTTTGCCAGATGCCGGCCGTATTCTTGCCGATGACGTAAACAGTATAGGTCTGACCGTTGAGAAGGTTACTCAGCACGATGGGCACATCCATCGGCAGCTCTTCGCTCCATGGCTCGCTGTTGAGGCTGTATTTGTAATGCGTAATACCGGGCCCGCCGACTATAAGCGTAGCATCCGTTCGATAGGTGATCTCATCGGGCTCGCCGCAGATCGCGGCACCGGACGGCACGTAGGCACCCATATCCAGACCGCACGGCCCTGTACCGATAGCGGGCGAACCGGCTTTCAGGCGGAAGTCCGTCCCGGTATCGACAAAAACCGGGTCGGCGTCAATATTGCCAACGCCGTAAGAGTGCCACTCGGCCGGCAGCATCGAATTGTTTACGGTCAGTTCTGTCATCGCGTCAATCCCTTCGATAGCAAGCGGAGTATTCCAGAAAATGTTGCCGTCCAGGTATGCGCCCTGGCCGGGACTTCTGCCCGGAAGGCCGAGCTCGAAATATATCCCCGCTCCGGATGTGTCGCAGACCGTGTTGTTTACGAATGTTAGAAAGGCATCATTCTTTACCTGGGCGACGTGATCGATATTGTAGAAGATATTGCGGACCATTACGTAGTGTTTTGCTGCTCCGGCGGAAATCACGTTCGATTCGCCGGAAGCCCGATTATACTGGTCCTTGATGTAGTTCATGAAAAGATTACCTTCGATATGAGCGTCACATTCGAGGTCGAGCGCATCATCCCCGCCGCCCATGAAGATATTGTTCATAATCTGCGGGATGGGATCGGGGCGTGACTTTCCGTCGAAGTCAATTGCGTCGTTGTGACCGGGAGTGGTCCCGAAGACATTATTTTCGATTATAAACTGACCGCCGGCGGGTATTCCGCTGCCCCAGAGATGCTCGGTGCGGTTGTCCGTGGGCGTCTGTCCATCGGCACAGGTGTCGGTGAAGACCGAGTTGCGTAAAATCAGCGACGAATCTCTGGAGATGATACGTTGAAGAGTCGTGTTATCGAAAGTAACATGGTCAAGCAGAAGGTTGGATTTTTCCAGACCAACCATGCCGTTATCCGTTCGCCCGTACTCAATTATCGCATAGCTGATGCGATTGTCCTGCATCGTGTTTGCGAATTGAATACCGCCCCATGTGCCGCCAGCTTCGGGTCTGCGAGTGAACCGAATCAGTTCATACTCCGTGCCCTCGGCTATAAGACGGCCCTTGATATTCATCTTTGCATCCGGATCGAAAAAGACGGTTGTGCCGGGTAGTATGGTCAAAACGGCGCCCGGCGGTACGGTCATCTCGCCGGTGACAATATAAGGGCCTTCCTGCGGTTCCCAGACGGCATCATCTGAGAGCGAGCCTTCCGGCAGGTCGATCTGTGCTCTCTCGAACCATGTGTAACCCTGGTCGGTGACGGTCAAATCGGGGTCCGCCTCGGCGGCTGGATCGCCCGCGTTTATACACGGTGACGTCTCGGCAAGTCGGTAGTCGTGATTGGCCTGATCGACAAACATCGGGCTGGCGTTAAGGTTGCTGGTGCCCGGCCACGTTTCGCCGAAGATGTCGGAGTAGCTGATGTGAATATCCGATTCGATGTACGGATTCTGGACGTCGACCGGGTCAGTGGCGTCGATTATCGAGTTGGTCACGTTGTAAATAATGGTGCCGCTTGTAACGCCGTACTTGTTATGGGATTGAACGCCGACGTCAAGGTGTCCCGGTGCCTTGTCGGTGACTATCGTTGTGTGGTCGATGTTGACGATGGCTGTGGCGCCTTCGAAAGTCTTGGTTGCGATAGTGGCGATTGTCGGGTCTTCGGGCGCCTTGTTGTTCTCGACAATAAGGCAATAATTAATGTCTACTTCGCCGCCGTATATACTGATGCCCTTGTCCTTGCAGTCGCGGACAATGAAATTCTGGATCGTGACGTCGGAACTGAGCGTGTCGATGCCGTCGTCGTCAATGTTCGCGGCCACGCCGTTAAATAATGTGCAAAGCTGCCCGGCCTGCTGGCCGTGTATGTAGATGCCGTCTGCGTCGTCGTCGGCGTGCATGTCCGTGATCCAACTGTTCTCGAAAAGCAGTGCAGTGCCGGAGATTTCCGGCCCCATGACGGAGCGGGCGAAGAGGCAATTCTGGAATGACAAATCGCAGCCGGAGGTGACATGCCCGATTTTGCCTGCGTTGTCGGTCAGCGAGCAGTGTTCGAAGACAAATGTCGAGCCTGATGCACGGATAGCGGGGCCGGAATTCGAGTGACCGACATTCGGCGAGTGTCCGGCCTGTGTGATATTCGTGTAGAGGAAGGTCGATGGTGCCGCATTGTCGTGATGCAGTTCGCCCCAGTTTCTGCCGGGTGTGCATGTGGTAATGGTCACAGGCGAGGCTGCCGTTCCGAGCGACTGGATGGCTCCGGCAACGTCGATGTCGATTCCATCGCTGCCTGAGGATACGCCGTCGATGAGCACGAGTGTCCCGGGATTGAGTGTCAGCACCGCCCCGCTGGAAATTGTGAAGTCACCACCGGTGATATGGTAAATGCCGCTCCACGTCTGTGAACCGGCAAGGTTTCCCGAGACCGTCTGAATCGGTTCGCCGCTCCAGTCGGCCAAAACCTTGCTCGTGCTGGTACCGTTGACCTCGACGTTTAGGGTGAAATTGCCGGTGCCGTTAAAGCTGACCAGAGCGCTGCCGAGGCCATTATACATTGTGACTAGGTTGTTGGATAGTGTGATGTTCGGATTGTCGGCGACAGAAAGTCTCGCCTCGGCGTCCCAGAGATTGCGATTGATTGTGCCGTCATCGTTCAGAAGCTCCACTCGCACAAGGACAGGTATGCCGGGCAGATAACTGTCGCGAACGATGAGGTTGGGTGTGATAATGTCGGTTTGCAGAGAGGCAAAGCTTGTCCTGTTGCTGTTATTGGGAACATTGTTGGTCGAGCCTGTGTCGTACCGGATGTCAATATATCCCCGGTCGACCTGGTTGCCCGTGCCGTTGGGGCCGTCGAAAGCCTGAACGATAATTCGATTGATGCCGGGATTGAGCAGTACGCTCCGGATGGACCATGTGCCGTTTTTCTGTGAGAAGTCGGAATCGGCGACTAATTGTCCGTTTACAAGCACCGAGCGTGTCCTGATTGCATCGGCGGTGCCGTCAAGATTGATGACTGGTATGTTAACGCGAGCGAAGCCGTTGACTACGGGCAGGTTGCTGTTGATTGTTAACTGCTGCGGAATTTGTGGTTCGTCGCCGTTGTTAGGATAGCCTCCATACAGGATACTGTTCGTGCGGTCGATGACAAACTGCTTGATTCCCTGCTGGCCCTCGATCTCCGAACTCGGCACCCAGTAGCCGAGCAGCCGGTCGATCAGCGGAAAAATATTCTCCGGCGCAAAGACCGTCTCGGCCAGGTCCTTATACTGGCGATAGTATAGCTGGATGACATCAGGGTGACCAAGCAGCCGCTTAAGGCCGTCCACGTCTGCATAGACGAAGATGTCACGCTGTGGCTCGTAGTCATGGTCGCCCTGGCCGAGCACCGTGTCCAGATCGTGCCCCAGAAGCCAAAACCGGGGGTCTTCTACGCCTCGATACATCGCGTAGTCATCGCCTGTCCCGTTGGTAAGGCCGCCTTCCCGGTTGCCCATCAGCGCATCGGCGGCAAGGAATCGCATCCATTTCTCAAGATTGATGACCTGGCCGACCTCGGCAACAAAGCGGTCGTCCGTAATGTTATCGTTGTTGAGTTTATCGATAAGGCCGAACAGGTCCGACCAGTCGTCCTGGGCCTCGTTTGTTTTCTTAATGTAGTTGTTTCGATAGTCGTCGGGATTTGGTGCTTTACCGGGGCTTTCTTTATAGTCAAGGTCGGCGTATGTCTTGGTGGCAGAGCCGTTATCGTAGTAACTGCAGCGATAGAGATTGCCGGCATTGTCATCCGGGAAATGATTTTTGGCCCAATCGCTGTCAAATACCTCTATAGCGGAATAAGAACCATAAGTATGGCCGTAGTCGCTTTCGGCGAGATTTTGCCCGTTGACCCGGAGCTGGATGATACGTACATCGGCCGCCGGCAAGCCTGCCATCTGGAAGATTACGCTGCCCATTAGCTCAAGGTGCGGGTATTTGCTGTTTATATTCAGTGCGGTGACGTTCTTCCATGAATTATCGCTCCGGAAATTGACGTGATAGCACATCGGAGGGTCGGCCCGTTTTCTGTTGCCCCGGTTGCGAACGCCGACGTTATAGCGGATGTCCGTGTACACTCCGTCCACGCTCACAAATGTAGCGTTCATCTGCGCGTTGCTCATCGGCTCTGCGGCGAAATGATTACCACTATAATTTCCATCTCCAATATCCTCAAGCTCTGCCAGCTCTTTCTCAGTCATTATCAGGTAGTAAACCGGCTGACTGCCGGGGACCCATCCTTTGTCCGTGCCGGCCGAATCGTTCACCTGGTAGAGCGCGTTTGTCACCTGCTCCGGCGTTCCGTCAACCATGCCGGGAGCGGGCCATGTACGGGAATTGGCGCCGGTATCGGTTGCTTCGAGATAGAACTCCATAATTGCGCCATCGGGTTGTGCAGGTATTCGGGCTGCATAGATTCCGTCGCTCGCATTGCCATCACCGTGTTGGCCGTCATCAAACATAGATAACGTGCTGAAGCCGGTTTCGCCGTCCCTGCGATAATGTAAGGCTGCCGTAATGCCGGTCGTCGATTCATCAAGAATGCTGGCTGATACTGTCACTGCCTCGTCGGATCCGGGAATAATCGGCCAGTGTATTGCTTCGAGAATAAGCGGTGCGATGTTATTGTCCGTTACCGAGTTAACCGCGCCGGGCGTTCCGCCGTTAACTTCGCTGGCAGCCCAGTTCCGGCCGTACTCGTTCGGCATGTTAGCATTAATCAACTCCAGCGAACTGCCGCCGCCATCGTGCTGGTTCGACCAGACCCACCCGCGATGGGTATAGTCCTCCGGCCCAAGCTCGCGCACGGCCCAGTCACCATTGTCGGCGTATCGGACGCTGTCGATCTGCACGCCCGCATCGTCAAGAATCTCAATCGCTTCGCTACTATTGCTCAGCCGGCCCACCCAGCCCCCGACAACATTGCTTATCGATGGATAATGAGCTTTGAAGGTATCGACATCTGCGGCCACAACGAGATATTCCCCGGCTCCGAGCGTCACATTGGGGAATGCAAAATCCACGCCGTTGCTAATCCGCCAGCCCGATAGGCTCGCAGGCTCGGACCCAAGGTTGAAAAGCTCGATATATTCGGCGCCGATGTCCTCTGCTCCGGGTCTCGGATGATAGGGATGGTACATAATTTCCGTAATCACAACGGATATGGGCGCAGACGAGTTGGACTTGCCCGGCGTCGGAGCGGCGAGAGTCTGCCAGTTACCGCTGCCGTCTGGAATCCGGCCGTAGGAGCGGTCTTCGGACTGAGAGCCAAAGGTCACCTCGTCAATCAGAGTTTTGCCGTCGGTGGCAAAAAAACGGATATTTTCACCGTCTGAGCCAAGCTTGAAACCAGCGTGCAGCGTACCCTCGTTCGTCTCGCCATCGGCCCAGATTACCAAAAAGCCTCTTGAGGCAATTGTGGTTACAGAGGGATTATTATCGGGCACACGCCATCCGTTGGCAGCCGATTGATTATCCGTGAGATACATCCCGCCGATATTTACGGCCGAATCGCCGCTGTTGTAAATCTCGATCAAATCGTCATCATCGCCGTTCTGATCACGTACCGAGCCGGTATTATCAGCCATCAGCTCGTTGATTACCAGCGCCATAGCGACGGAATTTCCCGCCGGAAAGACAGAAACCACCAAAAATACAACCAGGATCAATGGTAGAAACGAAACTTTCATAGACATGACTATATTAATACTCCATTTTCATCGCTGCCATAGACCGATGACCGCGGTTTTAAAATAACCTTCCAACCTCAATGTCGCGGTCATCGACTATGAGGGCGTTTTCAAATTCAGTACAGAATCTTTATTTATTTTACCACCATATTGTTGCTGAGTCAATTGAAATAGCAGAAAAGACTACGCTCTTAATAGAATTGGCGGATTTTGGTAGCAGTTATTATTGGCAGTCGGTTTTGTGCTTAATGGAGCCGGTTTTTTGAGCATGATCAAATTGCTTTTTGCCTCATGAGAGAAGCACATGGCCGAGGCCGAGCCTCGCGGCCAATTTCGGAATATTTAATCTGGGGCGTATGCGATAGACCGCAACATGGTTTCTTTGCTTGACTTAACGGGGACATCTTTGTAAAATCGATTATTGGAAATCGATGTTTATTAAATTGAGGTATGCTATGTCAATAAAATTGCAATTTCTTGGTGCTGTTCAGAACGTTACCGGATCCCGACACCTCTTGGAAACTAACGGCACGAAAATTCTTGTAGATTGCGGACTTTATCAGGAGCGGCAGTTTCGGGAAAGGAACTGGGAGCCTTTTACCTGTCCGCCCGAGAGCCTGGATGCCGTTCTTTTAACTCACGCCCATCTGGATCATTGCGGTTTATTGCCGAAGCTCGTTAAAGAAGGATTCAAAGGCAGGATATACTGTACCCCTGCCACCTCAGAGATAGCGCAAATCATACTGCTGGATTCGGCCCACATACAGGAAGAAGATGCCAAGTACAAACTTAAAAGGCATAAGCGGGAAGGGCGAAAAGGCACATATCCGGTTGAACCGCTTTATACGACCGCCGAAGCCGAGGCATGTTTTCCACAATTCTCCACCGTTAAATATAAACAGCCTGTCAAGATTGGTGATGGCGTTGAGGCGACTTTTTGCGATGCGGGCCACGTTCTCGGTTCTTCGATTATCAGGGTCAAAGTCAGCCAGGACGGGCAGGACAGAACTGTTATATTCTCAGGAGACATCGGCAGGCCGGACAGGCCGATTGTGCATGACCCTTCTATTGTCGAACAGGCCGACTATGTCCTGGTCGAGTCCACCTATGGCGACCGCGTGCATGAGGGGCCCGAGGATACTAAGAAACTGATCGCCGATGTGATTAATTCGACGAGGCAGGCCGGCGGCAACATTATCGTCCCGAGCTTCGCGCTCGAACGGTCGCAGGAGCTTTTGTATTATATTAACGAACTGCTGCTCCAAAAAGCGATAGAGCCATTACCGGTTTTTCTGGATAGCCCGATGGCTTCACGTATCACAAAAGTTTTCCAGAAGCACCGCGAGTTGTATGATGAGGAGATGACCGAATTTATGAGGCGCAACAAGTCGCCCTTTGAATTTTCGGGACTGAAAATGGCCGGGACAAGCGATGAATCAAAGGCCATTAATCATCTCAGGGGCACGGTAATGATCATTGCAGGCTCGGGGATGTGTACCGGCGGAAGAATCAAACACCACCTTGTAAATAATATCACCAGGCCAGAGAATACGATCATGTTCGTTGGCTACCAGGCGGTCGGTACGCTTGGCAGGAGAATCGTCAACGGCGAGAAAGAAGTTCGAATACTGGGCCAGGAGTATCCGGTCATTGCCAGGATTGCGAGGATAAACGGTTTCTCGGCACACGCTGACAAGGAAGAGCTTTTCGAATGGTTGAGCGGATTGAAAAAGCCGCCCCGGAAGCTCTTTATTGTGCACGGCGAAGCCGAAAGCGCAAACAAGTTCGGCGAGTACATCCGGGAGAAAACCGGCTGGGATGTAGTTGTGCCGGCATATCAGGATGAAGTTGTCCTTGATTAGTATTTCGCTTTGTATTTTACGTATGTGTTTTTGCATGGCGTTAACATAAAAATACGCGTAATATTTTCTAAGAGGTTATTCTTGACGGCAGGACGGCTGATTTAGTATAAACGGAGCGGGAGATGTCTCTGTTTTTTCAGGCGGATTAAAATAGTCGAATTAATTTTGAAGAGGAGGATAGTCATGTGTAAGAGATTATTCTGTTTGATTTTTTCTGTTTTAGTGCTGGGACTCGTTTTGCCGGGTATTGCCCTCGCTGTAGAAGCGAATCTAATCGGCTTCTGGACATTGGACCAGACATCCGGAACTACCGCTTACGATGTGAGCGGCAACGGTAACGAAGGCACGCTTATGGGAAACCCGAAGTGGACGGTCGGGAATATCGGCGGCGCGCTGGAGCTGGACGGGACCGAAGATTACGTTGACTGCGGAAACGATGATATATTGAATATAACTCAGCAGGTGACGCTTGCCGCCTGGGTGAAAGCCGATTCGAGCTTTGCATACCCCGACTGGTCCGGCATCATCATGAGGGGCGGGCCGAATATCGACACATTCGCATTGTATTATAACGGATCCAGCCCGCAAATCGGCTTTAAAACGACCGGAACCAGCCTGGAATGGATGGCCGTCGAAGCCACCGGGCTATTTGACGACGAATGGCACCATGTTTCTGCTACGTACGACGGAGCTATAAAGATTATCTACTTGGATGGCGAGGAAATAGGGACAATGGATTCTACAGGCTCGATAGAGACCGGCACAGGACGCCTGCTTCTGGGAGCGGGAAGAGATGTAATTCCGCCCACCCATCTTCTTGTCGGTTTGCTGGACGATGCGCGCATTTACGACGGGGCGCTGTCACAAGTCGAGATTCAGTCAATAATGGAAGGCGGCGAGGGATATCCGTACGCTCTGGGCCCGAGTCCGGCCGATGGCTCACTCCACATAGGCACATGGGTAACTCTTGACTGGGCGCCGGGAGATTTTGCTGTCTCCCACGATGTATATCTGGGCGAGGATTTCGACGACGTCAATGAAGCCACGCGAGATTCGGAGTTGTTCCGAGGCAATCAGGACTTGACGTTTTGTATTGCCGGCTTTCCCGGATATGCTTATCCGGACGGTCTTGTTCCCGGGACGACTTACTATTGGCGAATCGACGAGGTCAATGACGCGGAACCGAACAGTCCATGGAAAGGCAATGTCTGGAGTTTCTTGATTCCCCCCAAGACTGCGTACGAACCCATTCCTGCTAACGGTGCTGAATTCGTAGATTTGAATGTGCGGCTTGCATGGACGGCAGGTTTCGGAGCAAAATTGAACTATATTGTCTTCGGTGAAGATTTCGATGAGGTAAGCAACGCTGAGGCGGGTGTTCCGAGCGGTCCTGCGAATTACTCACCCGGGCTGCTTCAATTGGCCAAGACTTATTACTGGCGTGTCGATGAGTTCGATGGTGTCACTATGTATAAAGGCGATGTCTGGAGCTTTACTACCGAGGGCGCCGTTACTGGCCCGAATCCGGCCAATGGTGCCGTGGACGTAAAACCGTCAGTGATTCTGAAATGGAATGCGGGAGCCGTCGCCGCTTCGCACGAGGTGTATTTCGGCACGGATGCGGACGCTGTAAAGAATGCCACGACAGCCTCGTCCGAGTACAAGGGGTCAAAGGCACTTGGAGAGGAGAGCTACGATCCCGGCATACTCATGTTGAATACGGCCTACTTCTGGCGAATCGATGAAGTCAACAGTGCCAGTTCCGATAGCCCGTGGGCGGGCACCCTCTGGAGCTTTACAACCGGCGATTACTTTGTCATAGACGATTTCGAGGACTACGATGCCGGCGAGAACCAGATATGGTACGCCTGGCACGATGGGCTTGGCTTCGGCACGCCCGGTACTGCGGATTACTATGCCGGCAACGGCACCGGTGCGGCAGTCGGCGACGAAACCTCCCCGTCTTATACCGAGGAGACTATCGTCCAAGACGGCGGAAAATCTATGCCGGTTTCGTACGACAACAACAAGCAGGGTTACTCGAAGTATTCAGAAGTGGAGCATACGTTGACAGACCAGCGCGACTGGAGCGAGCAAGGCGTTGCGAATCTGTCGCTGTGGTTCCGAGGCTACTCGGCGTCCATCGGCAGTTTCGTCGAGGGCCCGACTGGTACTTGCACGATGACTGCCTCAGGCGCGGATATCTGGTTAGTGAATAACGTGGAAGCCGATGAATTCCACTATGCTTACAAGATGCTCACCGGCGCCGGTACGATTGTAGCAAAAGTCCAGAGCGTCGAAAACACGAACGCCTGGGCCAAGGCCGGCGTGATGATTCGCGAGTCACTAAGTCCCGGCTCGGCGCACGCGATGATGGTTGTGACACCTGGTTCGGGTGTTTCCTTCCAGCGGCGTCCCGGCACCGGCCAGACCAGCCTCGATACGACGACCGCCGCGATAACTGCACCGTACTGGGTGAAATTGGAGCGTAGTATTTCCGGCAGCTTTACAGCGTATCATTCAGCTAACGGCTCGACGTGGGAGTTGCAGGGCACAGAGAATATCCCAATGGGCGCAAATGTCTATATCGGTTTGGCGGTGACGAGCCACGATGTTGCTTTGACATGTCAGGCCGTATTCTCGAATGTCACGACTACCGGTAGTGTCACCGGGCAGTGGGCGAGCCAGGATATCGGCATCCTCAGTAACGATGCCGAGCCGCTGTATGTAGCTCTTTCAAATAGTGCCGGAGCGCCTGCGGTGGTAATTCATGACGATCCGGCCGCGTCACAGATCGACACCTGGACCGAGTGGGT
>Ga0114918_10001264_pt1 | contig 22580 bp, 26 predicted proteins | sample LantaG_FD_87015 | JGI IMG/M metagenome (GOLD analysis project Ga0114918, IMG submission 87015) | Deep subsurface microbial communities from Baltic Sea to uncover new lineages of life (NeLLi) - Landsort_02402 metaG | ecosystem: Environmental > Aquatic > Marine > Oceanic > Sediment | place... | reverse complement strand
TCGATAGCTTCGATCATCGCTCTAGCAGGGGATGAAGTGGTTATGGGTGAAGGTTCGCTATTCATGATACATCGTCCGTTAACGATGGCATTTGGAAACGCTTCTGATTTGGAAGAGACAATTAATCGTCTTGACGATGTAGAAGAACAACTTGTGAACATCTATAGACGTAAAACTGGATTAGATCGGTCGGAGATTAAAACCATGTTAGCGGCGGAAACTTGGCTAGATGCAGATCAAGCATTAGAATTTGGTTTTGTAGATAAAAAGATGGAAGAAGATGAATCTATTGACATCGCCGCAAGTCTTAAACGTGCAAAATGGATTAACAAGATGCCTGACATTAAATCGAAAGATGACTTTGTAAAGAAACAGGTTAATAATTTAAAGAAAAATGTAGAGGAGTTTTTAGCTCGTTAAACGCGCAGCTTAACCTCGGTTAACAACTTTAAGGAGAAAGAAATGTATAAGACAATTGAGGAAATGAGAGCTCGTTTGGCCGAAATAGTTGCTAAGTTGGGCGAGTACGAAGGAATGGAAAACATGGGGCAAGAAGAAATTGACTCCGTAAACACTCTTAGCGAAGAGTACGACACGTTGAAAGGCAACATTGAAGCAAAAGAAAAAATTGCTGCAATGACCGCCGATGCCAACAAATTCGAAAGAAAAGTTGCAAGCACTCCAGTAGCTAAAGTAGAAGTTCGTGAGCAAAAGAATCACGGTTTTAAGTCCGGTGGTGAATTTTTCATGGCAGTTAAGAAGGCCGCTACAGGTGATCTTGATAAGCGTTTTAAGAACACTCATTTTGAGAAGTACGGGGAAGACGGTGGTTTTCTAGTACCTGAAGATTTCATGAGTGCAATCAATAAGAAAGTAGATGGCGATGAGTCACTTCTCGCTAAAACCCGTCAACTAAGAGTAAGTGGAAACTCTCTTACCATTAATATCGACCAAAGTACGCCTTGGAACGGTGGGCTTCAGGCGTATTGGATGGAAGAAGGCGGGCAGTACACAGAATCTAAGATTCAGCTTGGGCAAGCTTCTTGGAGACTTCATAAGCTTGGCGTACTTGTAAAATGTACTGACGAACTTCTTGAAGATGCTTCCGCTCTTGAGAGTTACGTTAAGATGATAGCCCCTGAAGCTATCAACCATAAGCTAAACGGCGCGATCATCTCAGGTGACGGTGTTGCAAAGCCAACAGGTATTCTTAACAGTGGTTTCCGAGTAACCGTTGCTAAAGAATCTGGACAGACCGCTGACACGGTTGTAGCTGCTAACATCGTTAAGATGTATGCCTCTATGATTCCTTCTGCACGATCAAGTGCTGCATGGTACATCAACCCAGAAGTTGAACCAGCACTAAGATTGCTTCAGGATGGCGCGGGTAACTACATCTATATGGCACCTGGTTCACAAATGAATCAAACTCCTTATGGAATGTTACTTGGACGACCAGTTATTCCTCTCCTCGGTGGAATGAAAGCAATCGGCGACGAAGGTGATATCATTTTCGCTGACCTTAGCTACTACTATTCAATCCTCAAGACTTCTGGATTGAAGCAAGCAATGTCGACTCACTTGTATTTTGATCGCGACATCACAGCGTTCAAGTTTATGATTAGAGTTGACGGCCATTGTCCTTTCAGCGCGCCAATCTCTCCCGAGTTTGGAGCTCAGAAATTGAGTGGTATCGTAACATTGGCAGCTAGATAATTTTTTAGGGGAGAGGAAACTCTCCCCAATTTAAGGAGATAAAAAATGGAATCTTTATTCGGTGAAAAAGTAAAAGTAGTTAGTGGAGTACAGCCTGCTGATCTTAACGCCGCTGGCGCAACTGGTGCCCGTGTTAAATTTGATGAATCATATAGAATGGTATTTGTTGTTCATTTTGGTGCTGGTGCCGGTGTTGTAGATGTAACTCTACGACAGCACGATGCTGCCGCCGCTGGAACCTCAAAAGACCTTAGTATTGACAACCATTACTTCTTGTCTCTTGATGGCGCTGCCTTCACGAAAACAGAAGTAAGTGTTGCCGCTGCTAACTATGCCCCTGCGGGAACAGGCGGAGCATACGGGATTTTAGAACTTGAAGTTCTTCCTGAGCAACTTGATAACGCTAACGGCTTTTCTTGGATTAGCCTTGACGTTACCGATCCTGCCGCTGCTAAAGTTATCGGTGTTGAGTATCTTGCAATGGATCTCAAAAAGAAACCAGTAGTTTAATTTTGTGAGGAGGGGTTAGGCCCTCCTCCTTTTCTTTTGAGGTTTATATGAAAGTTCTTTTTAGAGAAACCAAAAGATATAATGAGTATTTATTTGTCGAAGGCAAAGTTTATGACTTCAAAGAGGAACCAGAAGGCTTCATTGAAAGATGGATTAAGCGCGGTTGTGAAGTCGTTGAAGATGCTAAAGAGTTCTTACCTGATCCTCGCTTTCCTGTGGAAGTCGTGGAAGAAAAAGTAGAAATCAAAGTTGAAGAACCTGTCGTCGAAGAAGAAGTTGTCGTTGAAGAAGTTATCGAAGAAGTAAAAGACGAAGAACCTGTTATTGATGAAGAAGTTAAAGTTGAAAAGAAAAAGAAAAGAAATAAAAAGACAGGTAAATAATGGGATGGAAATCATTTTTTGCTAAAAAGAAGTCCGTCGCGGAAGAACCGGCGGTAACACGTAATCTTTATACATGGAACGCAGGGACTTCAGTTAACCCTGAATCTGCTATGAAGGTTTCAGCTTTTTATTCGGGTGTTATTTACATTTCCACTCAGATAGCAAAACTCCCTTGGGAGATTAAAGATAAGAACAATAACGTGCAAGATGGTCGTTTGGCCGAATTGTTACGCCTTCGTCCTAATCCTGAAATGAACTCTTTCTCTTTCAGACTGTTTCTAATCCAATGCGCTTTAGCAAAAGGAAACGGTTACGCTGAAATAGTTAGAGACACCGCAGGGAGAGTAAGAGCACTTTATCCTATTAAGCCTGAATACGTTCAACCTACGCGTATCGATGGAGAGTTGTACTACCGGATAACTGAGGGATCAGTTTCTTATCCTGGTAGTGATGCAATCATTCCCGCAAGCGATATGTTCCATATCAAAAACTTTTATACAACCGACGGTTTGGTTGGCCAGGGGTTGGCGCACTATGCCGCCGAAACACTTGGTATAGCTCTTGGAGCGGATCAATTTGCTAATTCCTTATTTGCTAATGGCGGGATGCCTTCCGGCGTCCTTTCAGTTGACGGCGCATTAAGCTCAGAAGCGGCCAAGAGATTAAAAGAATCTTGGAATACATCTCACGATGGCCGAAAAGTGGGAGGTACTGCGGTATTGGAAGAGGGTGTAAAATACTCTCCAATTTCTTTCCAACCAGATGTAATGCAATTTCTTGAGAGTCGTAAATTTTCCGTACTTGAAGTTGCTAGATTCTTACGACTTCCCCCAACTAAATTATATGACGCCGAAACATCAAGCTATAACAATGTTGAACACGCTAACCTTGAAGTCGCAGTAGACACTCTTGATGCCTGGGCGAGAAACTTTGAAATGGAAGCTGACATTAAATTGTTAGCTAATCAGTTTGACGGGCGACGAAGTGAGATGGATCTTTACGCCATCTTCCGAGGTGACATGGACACCCGTTCACAATATTTTTCTCGAATGATGCAAGCGGGATCGATCACGCCAAATGAAATTAGGTTGAAAGAGGGAATGGCACCTTATGAAAAAGGTGATCGTTACTATATCGCTACAAATAATTTCACACCAATTGACCGGATGGATGAGGTGTTGGACGCGCAGATAAAATCGAAAGAAACCCCCAAGCCTGTAGAGAAGTCTGAAGAAGAGAAAAAAGTAGATGAAGCTGTGGTAAGCTATCTAGAGAAAAGAATATAAAACTAAACTCGTTACACACGCAGTAGGTTTTTAATGGATTCAAAATTACTTGCGTTAATCAACGCACTCATTGAGAAACGAATTGAAGATATTCCAATTGAATCCCGGCGCGGTTTGCGTGGCCCTAAAGGGTTAGACGGGGAAGATTTTGATTTTGATAAGCACCGTTTAGATATCCTTGAAATTATATCCAATGAAATTGAAGATATTCAATCAGATTTAAAACTGAAGTTTTCCGATTTAACGGAAGATGAGAAAGAATCCTTAAAACTGAAATTTGAAAACCTGACCGTTGAAGAACGATTGGGGTTGAAAGGTGCTAGAGGTCAGAGAGGCCGTGGTTTTAAGTTCGATGAACATAAAGACGATATATTTAAAGAGATATCAGATATCTTTGATAGTGAGAGAGATTCTTTAAAACTTAAATTTTCTGATTTAACTGAGGAAGATTTAGAACAATTAAGAATTGTAGGCCCTAGAGGATTAAGTGGTCGGGATTTTATTTTCTCCGAACATGAAGAACGTATTTTAGATATCCTCAGTGAAACCGTTAATAATCAAAAAGAATCTCTTAGACTTAAATTCTCTGATTTAACTGAGGATGAGAAAAACGACCTAAAGATAAAAGGCCCTAGAGGACAGAGAGGCAAAGGCTTTAACATTGATGAACATCGAGAAGAGATAACTTCCGTTCTTGATACGTTTTTCAATGAAGCAAAAGAATCTTTTAAATTACGTTTCACAGATTTGTCAGATGAAGAAGTGAGCTCCTTGAAATTGAAGTTCACTGATTTAACTGAAGAAGAAATTGACAGCTTGAAAGTCAAAGGCCCTAGAGGGAATAAAGGTGCAAAAGGTGCAAAAGGGGAATCCGCTCCAATTTTTCTATGTGGGGATACTCCCCCTATAGAAGAAGGGGAGGATGACCAGCTATATTTAGATATTTCTACCGGGGAGGTGTATAAGTGGGTGTAGATTTATTTCCCTCTCCACGACAAATGTTTTTTCCCGTGTTCAAGATGACTAACCACTTCTATGTGTTCCGGGTTAACACAAAGTCGATTGCCGCATTTGTGGTGGAGCATTTTGCCAAAATCCACAACGCCTCTAGTTCTTTCGTAGACAATTCTATGTACATACATCCTAACACCATTAACTGTGGATCTCCCATATCCTTTTTCGTTAGGCTGCCCTTGCCATATATGACAGCCTTTAACACTCTTCACAGTTACATGTGTGTATATCTTTTCAAGTATTTTAAGATTGTCTTGTGCTTGGTCGGCTTTAAGCTGGGCCTTAGCTATATTAAAATGTTTTTTACAATAACGACCTTTAACTACAGTGTCATCACAAAGGTCAAACTCACATTTCGGGGAAGCAATGGGTTGGATATCAGTAGGTAACATAAAAGGCCCTCCTGGTGTGGGGTTAAAAGGTTCCCCAGGTATTTCTGGGGTTCCTGGTATAAATGGCCTAAACGGAAAAGATGGTCAAGACGCACCATTCGTAACCAACATTGAAATAGAGGAAAAGGAAGATAGTTTTTATCTGGTATTTTATTTCAGTGATGGAACTTCCTTAGAGACAAATGAAATATCGATTCCCTCTATAAAAGAATCCATAAATAATTACTTCGTAAGCGGCGGAGGGAGTTACCCTTCTGGCGTTGTTGACAAGGCAACTAAATTAGTGCTGGAAAAAATCGCTTCGGAAGATATTGATGCGGGAGAGTTAGTTCGCCTCGACTCTTCTACAACCGCTTCTCTTGCTACCATAGACACTTACGGCAATTCTAAAGTTGTTGGTATCGCTCTTGATACTATCACCACGGGAAATGTTATTCGTATATTAGTTTCGGGAATCCATGAAGATGCAGGATATAGCTTCCCTGTAAACGAACCACTTTATCTCCAATCAGATAGTTCTATCGGGGTAAACGCCCCAACCGCTCCTGGGCAATTTGTTGTTCGGGTTGGGGAGTCACTTGGAACAGGTGCGATTTACCTGAGAGTTGAAGAATCAATGGAGATCGTATGAGTTTAAAGCTAAAAGGATTTGATTCGAATAAAGATGTTTTGGTTGATCCTTCTGCGGTCGGCGGAGCGAATGTTGTTATAGCGAATGTCCCATGTGAAGGAAGTGTTTACATCGCGGCGGCGGTTGTGATGCAAGCGAATGGTACGGCCAAAAACGCCCTGGCGGATTCCCTGGCCAACTCGAATGTCATTGGTACCGTGGAATCAAAACCTACAGTGAACACTTGCAACATAAGAGTTCTAGGTATCACGCCGGGCATCTTCACTGGACTTGACGTGTCAAAAGAGTATTATTTAAGTGACGGAACTCCTGGTTTAGTGACGACAACAATTCCTACCGCAAGTGGGCATGTCGTTCTAAAGTTAGGTCAACCATATTCAGCAACGGAATTTTTAATGTCCAAAGGACAACGAACAGTGAGGTTATAAATGGCCAAGAAAGCAACGAAAAAGAAAACAAAAAAGAAAGAAGAAAAAGTAGTTGAGGAGTTTAGGCAATTGTCCGAAACGGAGATGCTAACTCTCGACAATCACAATTACAAAGTGATGGCGTATGAGTCACAATTAGAGCAGTTGAAGCGAACCAAATCCGCTCAGATACTTTTGCTTGAGAAACAAATGTGTGATAAACTGATAGAGTTGAACAGGGCAAGAGATGAACGAAAAGAGTATAATAAAATGCTCAAGGAAGAATTAGGGATTGCCTCTGAGAAATGGGGCTATGATCCGTTAACAGGAGAGGTTAAGATATGAGTGAGAAATTTTTAAAAGTCGGGCCGGAAGGCGAATACGAAGAAGTCCTAGGTTATCTAACGAGTGAGTTCGTAGATGCATCCGCAGGGGCCGGAGATGCCGGTAAACCTGTAAAACTTGATTCGGGCGGAAAGATTGACGGAAGCATGGTTGATGCTTCTGACGTTGCGCACGATTCCACTTCCGGTGTTGCCGCCTCTACCGCGCATACCGCTTTTCCATTACTAGACGGAACGCGACCTTTTACTGGAATCATTCAGTATAATGCGCATCCTACATTTAGTGCTGACACTGATTTGATTGATAAGAAGTATGTTGATGATCTCGCGTTGGGATTTGACTGGCTTCCTTCTGTCGATACAAGAGTTACCGCTCCTACCGGAAGTGAAACCGGTGGCGAACGCTACATGATTATCGCAACTGCAACTGGTATCTTTGCAGGTAAAGAAGATCAAATAGCTGACTACGATGGGGCCACATGGTCTTACACAATCCCTGCGGCGGGTAACACAGTTATCGTTGAAGATGTTGCAGGATCACAGTTTACTTATGATGGCGCGGCCTGGATTGAGCAGACTTTTGAAAGTACAACTGCGGGTGACGGCCTTCAACTTTCTGGGAATGAAATCTCAGTTGCGCCTACACTAGCGGGAGACGGACTTGCTTATTCAACTGGCGTTATGAGTGTTAATGTTGACGACAGTTCAATTGAAATCGCGACAGACACTCTTCAAGTTAAAGCACTTGGAATTACCGATGCAATGCTCGCCGGAAGTATTTCCGATGGTAAACTTGTAGAAGATTACATCAAGACTTCCGAAGTTGACGATATCTCTATTGAATTTGCCGGTGGTTCTTTAAATGTTAAAGCTGACGGTATCAATGCTCTTATGGTTGATTGGGGTGTTGGAGCTAACCAGGTTTCCGCTGGTGACGTACCGATTGCAGATGCCGGAGGACATACTTCTGAAACCGATGTTGAAGGAAGCTTACAAGAACTTTACGGACTACTTGGCGAACGTGGTGTTGAACTTACTTCCGCCGGTGTTTCTAAAGGTGACTTGATGTATGTAAGCGCGGCCAACACTCTTGCTTCTTACAATACGATCACTACGTATCACAAAGCTGTAGGGCTTGCTAATGCTACCGTCGCAGCGGCTTCCCCGGTTAAGTCGTTATCAAACGATACAAGACTTAATGGGATATTAAGTGCTGCTACTGCGGGCGATGTTTATTATTGGGACGGCACTAATCACGTCAATTCAATCCCTTCAGGGAGTGGAAGTTACGTAATCCAAACAGGGGTGGCGATAAATGCTACAGATTTGTATGTAGAAGTTCGACCAATCAAGAAGAACATCTAGGAGTAGTAATGGTCGGTAATCCGAAGTTTGCGATATGGGAAAAGGATGGGGAGGAGTTCGATCAGCCGGTTGAATATATTCCCTATGCCGAAGATATCAAATTCGATGAGGCCACCGATCTTAAACAAAAGATTAATGGAATTGAAGCGGGTTTCTCTTGGAAGAAATTACTTTCAGGGGAAACCCTTTCAATCCCTTTGAACAGACAAATGGTTCTCGTTGGGGAATTGTTTATGGAAACAGATAGTGAGATTCATATAGAAGGTGATCTAGCAATTATCTAGGAGAAGTTATGGGAGTCGTAAGATTACAGGGCGAATCGGCAATACCCACCAACGATTTAGACGTTGGGTATTTTAAGGTATTCGTTCACAACAACACCTTGAAGGTTCTTCGGCAAGATGGGACGATAGATACCTACTCTACTGGAGTAACGGCAGAAGACGTTGAGGATATAGTTGGAGCTTTAATTCAAGCAGGTTCCTCTAAAGCATTAGTTAACTATAACGATGCAGGAGATGTCCTAACAATTGATGTTGACTCTACCCAGATAGACTTTGATGATCTATTAAATAAGCCGGATGCTGATGACATCGCAGAGACAGCAACTAGAAAGTGGAAGACTCCGGCAGAAGAAACTAAATTAGGACACATAACGGTCACTCAAGCAGTTGACCTTGATGATATGGAAACTAAAGCGGACAATGCTTTATCCCCAAGTGGTACTCCAGTAGATGGAGATTTGGCAGTTTATAACGGAACAACTTCTCAGTGGGAAGCGACTAAGCGTACTGCTCATGTCTTTGGTTGTTCGGCCACAGAGGAGCACGACGATACATTTGCCTCTAATAGCTCAACCTCCACATACCAAACATACTTGGAGCATACTAGCGTAGTATGTGAAGCTAATAAGAAATACCGCATTGGTGTTTTTATTGTGTGGGCAATGAATACGTCCTCTACAAACTTTCATGCTCAAATACAAATTGATGAAGGCAGTGGATACACCCCAGTAGGGGAATTGATTCAAGAAGCGAAAGATGCAGGGAGCGACCAGAAAATTGTAAGTTCCGGTTTCTTCTATTTCACTCCAACAGGCACATCTATTGATTTACGATTGCAATTTAAACCGGACATTGGTGGAGGTGGGGGAACTAAGACTGCCTACGTTCACTATGGTGGTCTAGAATGGTGGAGGGCAGAGTTATGAGCCATACATATAAATATACTAAAGACGTTATCGCTAATGTACTACATGAGATGATTACGTTTAATTCAACATTACGTCCTAAGTTTGAAGGACTTTATGTAAAGATAAACGCTGACGGAACTGCTCCAGTAGATAATGTTGAAGTTATTATATCAGAGGTTTTATTGTCAGCAGAAGAAGATGAGTTAACTGCGATTGTTAACTCTTACGGCCCCGCCAACCAGTATGTGGTTAGGTATGGGATTGAACAAAACGTAATGACTCCTGCGGTAAAATTCGGGAATGACTTTTTAATGAAATTTGCTTCTAATAATATTTACCTAGGTAAAACTCCTGTACAGATCGGCACGTTACTTAACACATATCCTGATCTTATTCATGCCAGTATCACAGGGAGTTTAACCGTATTGTACGCTACCATAAGTTCAATGGTTGCTGACGAGAACATATCTCAAGAAGAAATTGATGAATTTAAACTTCGCTTAGAGATATATCTCGGATTAGTTTAAGGAAGAATTATGGTTTGTTATAGAGCATTTTTATCTAAAACTTTTGGAAAGATAATTTCCAAGATTAATTTCCCTATAAAGGATTCAGATATTACTGATAAGGAAATTCAATTTTTCTCAGATAATAAAGGGATGATACTTCTTACTAGAAGAAATTGGGCCTTTGCTAATTTGTTTATAAAAGGATATTGGAAACATGCCGCACGTATTACCGATTTTAATACTATCGTGGAGGCAACAGGCCGGGGAGTTATTAGAAACTCAGTATTTGAACGACTTAGAAAATCCTCAAACTACAAAATCGTTAGACCTAAAAATACATCGCAAGTGGAGGAAGATGCTGTTTCTAGCAAGATAGAAGAATACATCGGAAAAGAATATGATTGGTCTTACGACGGCGACAACGACGCTTTCTATTGTAGTGAATTAATTTATATAGGTTATATGATAATACTCAACGATTTTCCCGTGGAACCTAAAAGTGAAGGATGTCAGGAAGTTCTTAATCCTGACGAACTATCAAACGAAAAACATTTCATTTCGTTTGGAACGAAGAAACAAATAAGAGGTGAGTAATGTTAGTTACACTTGATGAGATGAAAACGTATTTAGGTATCCCAACATTGACGACGACTTACGATACATTCTTAACGGAACAAATTAATATAATTTCCGCAGCAATTGAAAACTATTGCGGGCGAAAATTCAATGAAGCATCATACACTCAAACTTATTATCGTTCTGATTTTTATGATGGGTATTCTCTCGATAGCCTCTTCCTTTACCATTACCCTTTAACCACCATCACATCCGTAACAGAGATTGAAAGATCCGATGCGGTTGACAGTTCGACCGTGTTGACAGCGGAGGACTACCGCGCACATTACGAGTCGGGGGAGTTTAGAAGGTTGTGTGAAGGAATGGTCAGGACATGGTTTTATGGACTTTCTCAAAACTCAAGAATTGAAATAGCTTTTGATGCGGGTTACGCGGCCATCCCTTATGAATTGAAATCAATTACTTATTCTTTGGTAGAGGAAAGATATAACAAAAAGATCACAGGTGTCGAACTCAACTTTGGTAATGATGTTCAACGGGTTTCTATTCCAGGGACTATTGCGATTGATTACGATTACAGCTTACAGACCAACGAGAGAAAAACTAAGTTTGGAATGTTGATAGGTAACTACGCCAACGTCCTCGATTTCTACAGAAGTGAGAGATCACTTATAGGGGCGATAAAGGATAATTATGTCGTTTGATTTAGTATCCGCATTTAATAGAGCATTGGCGGTCCAAGCAAGACCGATCACTCTCCACGATATCCCTAATGCTTTACAAGTAAACATAACCGCTGCCCCTGCTAATTACTTCCGAAACCTTGCGGGGCCGGAAGAATCTATCTCTATTGGTCGGGAGTTCGTTATCTCTAAAAGAGATTTAGACGCAGTTAGTTTTGGGGCTCCTAAAAGAGGCCATAAATTAATTGATGCAGATTTTGGTTATCTAACCATAACCGAAATAAGAGAGATGGTTATCTTAGGAGAGATCGCAGGGTACAGAGTGAGGGCGGAGTAATGGGTTTATCGCTTGATATTTCAGTCAGTGAATCAGGTAAGGGCCAAAAGGCGTGGAACCTTGAATCTGACTTAAATGGAAAAGCTACTGAAGCCGAGATGCAAACCTTTCTAAGAACAGCACTAATCCAAATAGCTCCTCAAGCACTAAGAGAAGAACAGGCCAGAGGTTTTGATAAGAAACCTAGAGTACGTGTTGACAACCAATGGGATAGACCTATTGAAGGTGTAAAGCCTTTTGGTAAAATAGAATATTTCGCTCGTCAAAATGCCATTGAAGCAATTGGACAAATTTATAATGAAATCTCAAAACGATCTTTAGTTGATACAGGACAATATAGAGATTCCAATTACGTCATAGTTAACAGGAAAGTTGTAGCTACCAATCTGGCGGAATTAAAGGCATGGATGTTTACCACAGCTAAAACAGGATTGCCTTCGAACACCATTGTACGATTTGTTAACGTCACACCTTATGCTGCTAGATTAGAATTTGCTGGGTACTCCAAAGGAGTGCGTGGGGGAAGTAAGGGTAAACGAATTGGTTCACGAAAAACACGAGCGGCCAAGAAAGCACCTGGGGGGCGAGCGGCAAAACCTAACGGTACTTACGTCCTTGCGCATAGAATAGCGAGAAGCAAATATAAATCCATCGCCAACTTTATTAAATTTACGTTTATACCCAACGGTTTTGATGGGATAAATATTAGTGGGAATGGTGTGTTTAGAACTTCTTATAAAGAGGTAGATCGCAAAGGAAATCGCACAAAAAGGGCGGGACAGCCTTACGTTTATCCGAGCATCGTGTTAGACTTTTCTGAGAAGGGAGTATCTGAAGGAGTTGTTTACACATGAGTAGTGCATACGTTAGGACACAGATAGCGACGTTTATTGGTACTAATCTGGCCACGGAAAATGTTATTGACCTTACCAACCAGTACGACGAGATTCAGGACATACTCGCTTCACATGCGCCGCCATTGACTTACACAGATAGTTGGTTAGGGATTCAATATATTGGTTCATCCGAAGTTGCCATCAATGTTGGGGCGGATAACACTCAAGGTTGTTACCGTGAACTTGGTGCCGTTTTTCTCCACGTAGTCGCGCCCACAACACCTACAAACGCAGCGGATGTTCTTGCCAGAACAGAAGTTATCCGTAATGCTTTTCGAGGACAAAGAATTAATGATATAATAATTGAGAGCGTTACCCCTCCAAACTTTGAGGCGGGAGCAACACTTCAATTTGACGCTGGGTTTTCGTCGGCATCAATAGTGATAAACTTTTACAGGGATCTAAATATTTAAGTTAAGGAGTAACACACCATGTCATCATCAAATCAAGTAAGAATAGCATTTATAGAGGAAAGTACCTATGGTGAGGTTCCGGTAGCAGGGAACTTTTCTACAGCACGTTTCACTTCTGATTCATTATCGGGCACACCTGATACAACTGAGTCACAACAGATCAGGACGGATAGAATGTCTAGTGGCCAAGTCGTCACAGGATTGTCTGTAGGCGGAGACTTGAACTTCGAACTCGCTAAAGAAGATGCCGCGGATCTACTTTTCAAATCTTCCATGTATAACACTTGGGCGGTGAGTGCTGCGGTCGCAGTTGATTTAACAATCACCGCGGCAACGAGTGTACTTGTTAGAGCATTGGGTGATTGGAACGCGGATATCGAAGTTGGTGATCTTATTAAACTTACTGCTTTTGCAAATAGCGTGAACAATGTTGAGGTTATGGTAGCTTCAATTGATAGCACCACTCAGATCACTTACGTAGGCCCTACAGGGATGGTTGATGAAGTTGGAAGTGGAACATCTTATGAGATAGCAGATGAACTTTCTATCGGAACAACTAAGACATCTTTTTCAATGGAAAAAGCTTTTCTTGATCTAACAGATAAGGCCATCATATATAACGGCATGATCTCTTCAGGTTTTTCTATCTCCGCAGCTTACGGAGCAATTATCACAGGTAACTTTAACCTAATGGGTAACGGTTACGACGATGTAGAAGCTTCCGGCGATTTCATCACTGATGGAAGAACCATCAATGTTGCGGCGACAACCAACTCTTTAAACGGTTCCGTTGATATGCCTTTCATCGCTTCAAGTGCCACAGGTACTTTCCAAGAAGCTGGGTTTTGTATTCAGTCCGTTGATATCTCTCTCAATAATAATTTGACACCGACTAACTGCATAGGCAGGACAAGTCCTTTGGACTATTCTGAAGGAACAGCACAAATAGAAGTTTCCATTTCTGCGTATCTCTCAGATGATAACTGGTCAGTCATTGCCAAGAAATTAACACAAACACCTTTTGCCATCGGTTTTCTTCTAAAGAACGATGACGGGTATTACGCCTTCTATATGCCCGCAGTACAGGTCAGCTTTGACGATCCAGTAAGTGCTGGAATTAATCAAGACGTCATCTTGACTATGAGCGGCACAGCTAAAGTCGGAGCAAACGGTGAATCTGCTTTAAAAATCTTCAGGTCTTAATCGCTTTCATACACGGCGGTTGGTGACTCCTATGTGAAGCCCCCTGTCTTTTGACGGGGGGTTTTTCGTTGAGCTAGAATGGAAGTTTCAAAGGAGTCATTTATGAAAACAAATTTAGACAAGGCATTTAAGTCAGACAAGAAGATGGAAACCGAGGGTATTTGGTTAGAACTTTCAGAGGGCGTTAAGTTCCGCGTAGCACGTTTTGGTGGGGGTAATTCCTCGGCGGTCAAAAAAGCTATGGCCAAATATTATAAACCTTACGCTAGGGCGATTGAGAAGGGTTTGTTGGCAGAAGAGAAAGAACGTGAAGTAATGGCAAAAGCTTTTGTCGATTCATGTGTGTTGGATTGGGAAGGGATCGAGATCGATGGAGAGTTGACACCTTTTTCAAAAGAAAAAGCTGTTGAGTTCTTTCTAAGTCTCCCCGATTTATTAGATGTTGTGGTAGAATACGCCTCCGCCCAGGAATCTTACAAAGAAGATTTGGGAAACTCTTAGCGGCATGGTTGACTTGGTACTACAAATGGCAAGATAAGCAGGACTTCTACGGAATACTACAGTTGAAAGATCAACTAAAAGAGGCGGATCTTGAACCTGATATTTCCCCGTTCATGTATTATATTGATTGCTTTTTCGAGTTAAGTACATGCCGCAGTTCGATGTCTATATCACCAATTCCTTTCACTTCTATCGCGGAGTTTGCTACAATTTATAATGTAGATGATTTTGAAGAATTTCTATATTTGATGCGAAGGCTTGATAGTGTGTTCATAGAACACCACGACAAGGAAGAGAAGAAAAATGCCACCAAACCAAACCCAAGTTAGAACCATAAAGATTAAGGTAGATGTTCAAGGCGATGCTCAGTTAAAGAAAGTAGCCAGAAGCATGGGTACTCTGAATAAGGAAACCAAGAAAATATCTAATAACTTAGGTAATGCAAGTTTGGCCTTCAGGGGTTTTCTGGGTGCAATTGGTGTTCGAGAATTGGCAAAAACCGCGGACACCTTCCAGCTACTTCGTGACCGTATCTCAGTTTTCGCCGGTTCAACCGAAAGAGCAACGGACATAATGGGGAAGATTGCGGTTGTCGCGAGGCATACTAACTCCCCAATAAGTACAATCGCTGAAGGTTTCAACCGTGTTGCTATCGCGACTCAAGGAACCGGACTTTCTATGGAGCAAATGTTGGGTGTTACGCAAGCACTTCAACAAACCTTGAGATTGTCCGGTGCGGGTGCCCAGGAAGCAACTTCCACATTTCTTCAGTTTACGCAAGCATTAAGTCTTGGAAGGCTACAAGGTCAAGAATTACGGGCAGTTATGCTATCTAACGCCAAATATTCTGGGCTATTGGCGGATACGCTAAAGGTACAAAAAGGGGAATTGAAGCAGCTTGGGGAGCAAGGAAAAATAACCAGTGAAGTAATGATTAATTCCCTCTCTAAGAACTTTCAAACCTTAGAAGCGGATGCCGGAAAACTAGGGACGACTTTTGAGCAATCAACGATCATTGTCCTTGATACTCTTAGGGTAAAGTTACACGAACTTAATACTGAGTTTGAGCTTTCGTCAAAATTCAAAACTTTTGCGGTATTGTTAATTGATAATATGAAAGAAATATTTTTCGCGGTGGCCACTTTGGTTGGTTCCAAAGTTATTGTCACTCTGGCAGTTCAACTAGCTACCTTGTCTAAAGGAATAACTGCGCTTTCTTTGGCGTCTAAGTTAAACATTATCGCCACAGCAATGACAGCGATCGTGTTGGCAGCAAAAGCGATGGGAGAGCAGATAGCTGAAGAACGGCACCTTCGTCCTTTAACTGAAAAACTTGCCGAGGTTGAAGGATCTATAAAGAATTTAAAAAAGACAATGCTTCAAGATGTAAAGGCTTTAGAGGGGGGCGGTTTAATACAGAAATGGCTTAATCCTGATAAAATAGCTAAATCCGCTAAGGCCATATATGAAGCTAATGTCGAAGTGGAACGGTTGAAAGGCTTAATTGCTAAAGGCATTACAGTTGAACCTGAGAAAAAAGGAAAATCCCCAGCGGATATAATGAAAGAGATAGCGGATGAGATTCGGAAGAAAATAGATTGGAAAAAGAAAGGCGGGCTATTAGAAGGAATGATTCTACTTAACGCCCAATTCAGATTAGGAAAAATAACACTGGCGGAATATCAATCTGCAATTGAGAGATCCAAAATTAACGAACTAACTAAAAAAGTTAATGAAGGTAAAATGTCTCTCATAGAATATAACCAGGCATTACTTAAAATCCCTGCGGCCTTTGAACAGATGTCAATGGGTAAAGAAATCATGTTCGGTCTAAAAGCAGGGGTTCAATCTTTAAGAAACCAGTTTGGAACTATGGCGGGGGATATCGCTAAAGGTGTGGGTAGCGCGTTTAGTTCTTTAGAAGATCAGATGGTTAGTTTTGTCAGAAAAGGTAAATTCAGTTTTAGAGAACTAACAAATGCCATCTTAGATGACATGGCCAAAATAGCTATACGCCAAGCAATCATAAGACCTCTCGCCGGCGCGGTAGGTGGTTTGTTTGATTCTTCTTCTCCACAATTATTAGGTCCACTAACACAACCGCTTGCGAAAGGTGGTGTGCTTCATGGAGGAAATATACTTCCTTTTGCTCGGGGTGGGGTTGTCAGTAACCCCACCCTATTTCCTATGGCCAACGGTGCGGGGCTTATGGGTGAAGCAGGGCCAGAAGCTATTCTTCCTTTAACTAGAGGAGCGAACGGCAAACTCGGTGTCCAATCCCAAGGCGGAGGCACAGTTGTCAACGTGATAAACAACTCTAGCGGAACCGAAACGGAAACTCAAGAAACCGTCGGGCCTTCCGGGGAAACACGAATCGACGTATTAATTGTAGATAAAGTAAAAACGGCAATCGGTGATGGCCGTATGGATAGAACCTTTAAAGAAGTATATGGAATAAGTAGGAGAGGACGGTAATGGCACAAGTATTCCCCGCCGCGTTACAAGATTTATTAAACCAAGCGGGTTTCACTCAAGAGTTTGGATCAGTAATTATCAGATCAAAAATGGACGTAGGCCCTGAAAAAGTTCGCCAACGATTCACCAAAGGAATCGACAAGTTTTCTTGTACCATCGACATGGATTACGACGATTACATCACATTCAGCACCTTCTTCAAAACCACACTATCGGGCGGAGTAAAAACCTTCAACTACGACCACCCCATGACAGGGGTTGAAAGTGAGTTCCGTTTCGTAAAAGAACCGTCAATAACACCTTTAGGTGGTAGAATATTTCGTCTTAATTTTCAATGGGAAGAAATGCCATGACACAAAGCGAGTGGAGAAAATGTATCGTTTGTGGACTTCCTATGGAATTTAGGGAAGCGAAAAACGGAGGAGGAATCCTTCGCGGCTTCTGGTCCTATCCTTACCTATGGGTGATCGCTCCTATTGAAGCGATGTTTGTATCTGAATTTAAAATTATGCTTTATGAAGGATCATACATCGCCGCACTTGCTCAATGGATGTTTGGTGAAATGGAATGAGAAACTTATCTAACAATCTTCTTTCACAACTATACTTTCAGGAATCTGACGATCCGTTTCTAATGCTCGTCACTCTCACCCACTCTTCCTTTGGTGTGTTGTATTTCGTAAACAACATGGAACAGATCACTTCAAGAGGAAACGTCTATCTTCCTTTCCCTATGAAGATGACTCTCCCCACTGACGATGGTGAATCACTTAGAGAAGTAACGATGGAATTTGATAACGTATCTCTTGAACTTATCGAAGAAATGCGAACGGTCACAGACTATATTGATGTCACGATAGAGATGGTGTTGGCATCCGCTCCTGACGATGTAGAGATAGAACTTGGAGAGTTAAAAATAAAAGATGTCAGCTACAATCAATCGGAGGTTAGAGCGCGGTTGTTTATGGATGACTTCTTAAACACAGAGATGACAGGTGAGAAATACACACCCTCAAATTTCCCAGACATATTTAACTGACCTTATTGGTCTACCTTATAGGTCGTTTGATTGTTGGGAGATTACAAAACTATTTTATCGAAAGATCATGTTTCTTGATCTTGATGTTATTGCGTATGATGATCCTAGTGATAAGCAAAATGTTTCAAGATTAATTGAGATAGAGAAGCAAAAGTTTAGACAAGTGAACTCTCCTGAGTTCGGTGATATAATTGTATTTAGGGTTAATGGAATAGCTTCCCATATTGGAATTTTTGTTGGTGAAGGTTCTTTTCTTCATACGATGGAAAAAACTGGATGTGTCATAGACAAACTGGCAAAATGGGAAAAACGAATAGAAGGATTTTTCAGACATGATAAAATTCAGACCTAATGCATTAAACTCTCATGAGATTGATTACCCACGAATAGCTGGTGAAAATCTTAATGAGGTATTTGATAGGATTCTAACTGAATCTGGTAAAGACGATTCTAAGTTACGTGAATACTTTGAGATATTAGTTGATGGTTATATCATTGAAAGAGAGTTGTGGGAGTTTACCATTCCTCACGATTCATCTTCTGTTCTTATTGCTATAACTCCCAAGGGCGGAGATTTTGGTAGGATACTAGGTCAGATAGCGGTTATCGCTGCGGTCATGATCGCCACGGCCGCCACGGGAGGAGCATCTGCGGGGGCCGTTGGTGCGGAATGGGGGTTTTGGTCAGCGTTTGGTGTTCGTGTTGGTGCGGCCATTGGTACGCAACTACTAGTAAGTGCTTTAATCCCCCCACCTGATACAGGTATTGGCGGAACAGGTGCTACATACGATTACGCTGACTCACAAATGTACTCCATTACTGGTCAATCGAATCGAGTTAAAAAATACGGGACCGTTCCAAGGCTTTATGGACGTCATCAAATCTTTCCTGTCGTGGCCGCTAATGCTTATACAGAATTAATCGCTGACGAGAACGGGGAAATAATTCAAAACTTCCATGCGATATATGATTTCGGTTACGGACCTCTCAATGTGGAAGAGTTGAAAATAGGTGATACATCTTTTAATGAGTATTTCAATGCGTACTACAGATTAGTCGATCCTAATAAACCTGATCCAGTTATTAACGTCACAACTAATTTAACCATCGACGCCACAGCAAAAACGATAACCAGGTCCACAGGTGACTTCACAGAAAATCTAAAAGACGGATATTATTTACAGCTTGGTGGTTTCGCAACGACAGAAAATAATAAACTAGTAAGAGTAGTAACGGTTGACAACGCAACTCAAGTCACCTACAGCGATGTAGATTCGGTTCTAGTAGATGAAACTGGTGTAGGGACTTCTTACCAAGGAATATACCCTTGGGACCAAGCACTCAATAAAGAGTTCGTTTATTATAAAGGTGACGTAAACCAAGCGGATGTTTCCGTAGCATTGAATGTTAATCAAAACGATCCAGGTGCTTTACCTTCTGAGTACGAAGCAACCCGATCCGCAGATGATAGTGGTAATGGGGATAAACAAGATATAACTTTACTTCTGGCATTTCCTGAAGGTCTAACTACTTTCGCTACAAACGGTAATCGTGCGGATAGGACAGTCGAACTTGATATCCAATACGCAGATGTAGGCACAGAAGATTGGAAAGCTTTTAATAGTGAAACAGATAGTGAATCTTGGTCAGCGGTTGGGGATATAACGGGTGTTAGTTCTAAGACCGTTCCTATGTATCCTTCAGTTAGAAACGCTAATACAAACACCACGTACAATAATTACTCAACACTTTCTAGTAAAGAGATCCCCCCAAATGAAGCTTATGGTACGTTGGGGGTGCTTTTCGCAGAGAAGATATCTTGGGGGGACTACGTACCTATTTTTTATTATGTAACTTACGGTCTGGCCAAGGGGGCGACACAGTTTGTCTCTTCACGATATATAAATGTAAATGACCACATATCTCACGGCGGTAACATCGTTGGAAAGATACAAACAAGAGATGTCATAGATGCAACATATTTTAGATATACATTAAACACAGGACTACCTTACGCCATCACGATGTTTTCTGATTATTTTAAAACAAGAGATGGTTTGCCAAATCTTACAAGCTACCACAACGACACCGTTAGCATCCCAGACATCTTTGATATTGAAAATTCCACAAGTGGTGTAGTAACTATAACAGGTAACTCCGCAGAAGTGGTTTATGGTTCCGTCAAGTTCACACCGTTATCGACTAATCAAATAAAGATACGAGTAACTAGAACGCGATCTTATAACGGCCACACGTTTACTATCCGTGACAAGATGGTATGGGGATCGATCACAACACGTTTTGACCGTGAACCAATTGTAACCGAAAACCGACATTGCTTTTTGGAAGTTAAAATCAAAGCAACGGATCAACTCAATGGATCTGTTAGTAATTTATCGGCGGTTTGTGAATCCATTATCCCTGTTTTCAATGGGACCGAATGGATACTGGAAGCAACTACGAATCCCGCATGGGTTTTTGCCGATCTACTAACAGGTTCTCCTAACAAACGTGCTCTTTCCAAAACAAGATTGGATACAGATTCTATTCTTGATTGGGCGACGTTTTGTGAGGAAGTCCCCACACCTCCCCCAGGGGCAACATTTGAACGATCACGATTCGAATGTAATTTCGTCTTAGATTACAATGCTACTTTGCAAACAGTTATAGGTCAGGTAACAACTTCCGCTCAAGCATCGTTAAACGTAATAAACGGACGTTATGGGGTTTTAGTTGATAAACTGAAAACCGTTCCCGTTCAAATATTCTCTCCCAGGAATTGCGTATCGTTTACATCTTCGAGAACTTATTCTGAATTACCTCACGCTTTTAAAGTTAAATATATCGACGGAAATGATGATTGGAGTATCAGAGAAGCGATAGTTTACGCCGACGGGTATGACGCTGTTACGGCAACAACCTTTGAGGAGTTCAACACCTTCGCCTGTTCCAACGAGGAGCAAGCTTGGAGATACGGTCGCTATATGTTGGCACAGGCGAAACTGAGACAAGAAAATACTACGTTAACTGTAGATTTTGAAAACCTTGTTTGTACTCGTGGAGATTACGTTTTACTTCAGTACGATGTGATGAAAGCTGGTGGGCGTCCCGCCAGGGTTAAGTCCGTAGCTGGTAGTAATGTTGAAGTTGATGACGGCCTAGTAGATGGTGGTGGGAGTTATGGTTATACTTTTAGAAATTCAAACACCGGGGCGATAGTTACCGACACTATGACGATAACTTCGACCACAAATATGACAGTTGATGGTGTTGTACCTGGAGTAGGTGACTTACTTATCTGGGGCGAGGTCGATGCCATCACGATTGATTGCATTGTTAAGTCCATCATGCCAAACGCTGATCTAAGCGCACAGATTACGTTAGTGGAGAAGGCCGACGCCATCTATACGGCGGAATCTACGGATACACTTCCCGACTATGATCCGCAGATATCTACATCCATCGATACAGAAGTTGCCCCGCCGAGTGAAGTTACTAACCTACTGGTAGACGATAATACTTGGATGTGTCGTAACGGTGCTTACTCGTATTTCGTTGATCTCGATTGGGGTTCGCCAGAAGGTGGTGTGGTTGAAAGCTATGAAATTTATGTGAACAAAGGTAACGGTTATGAGTTGACTGATTACAGTACCGTTACTTCCTACCGTTATTTTGCTAATGAAGATTACCTTGATATCGAACACAGCTTTAAAGTAATTGGTGTGGCATCAACAGGGACGAAGTTAACTCTTGGTGAAGTAGGATTTGTAAACGCAACACCATTATTGAAAACCGCTTACCCTACAAATGTTGATGGCCTATTCGCTAATATTTTGAATGAAACATTACAGCTTGATTGGCGGTTGGTGAGCGATTGTGACATTGATTACTACTTAATTCGTTACTCACCTAAACTATCCGCAACGTGGGAGAACTCAATCCCCCTCCAAGTCGTCGATAGAAACACATCCCTTTGTAGTGTCCAGGCAAGGACAGGATCTTATTATATTAAAGCAGTTGATTGGAACGGTAATGAATCTGAAATAGCGGCGAGTATTGTAACATCAATTCCTAATCTCGTTAACTTAAATGTTATTGAGGAAACGAACGACTTCCCCACAGTAACGGGGGTAAAAGATCAAGTAATAAAGATTGGCGATGCCCTTATCCTTCAAGAAGAAGTTGCTAGTCAATACTACTCCGATGGGTATTACTACTACGCAAACTTCCTAGATGTTGGTGAGATATATGAGGTTAGACTTTCCTCTTTAATAGATGCTGAAGGATACTCTGAAGATGATGTAATGGCCAATTGGTTAACTCTTGATGCGGTCACATTCATGACAACAGCGCGAGTCAGTGAGTGGGATGTTGAAACACAGTATCGTTCAACCGAAACATTTAACGTAATGGCAGATTGGGTAAGTCTTGACGTGATTGATCCTATCTCTGAGGGATCGCCGGACCAGTGGACCGCTTGGAGAAAATTTACTATCGGTGATTTCACGGGACGAATTTTTCAATTCCGATTAAGACTTGTATCAAACCTTCCAAGTGTTACCCCTAGAGTATTTGACGGAGTTATCAAAGCGGATATGCCCGATAGAACCATTAGCTTTGATAACATTGTTGCGCCGATAGCAGGATATAGTGTTGTATATGATCCAAATTTTGCTGGACCAGGTACAACACCAAACATCCAAGTCACT
>Ga0114918_10001263_pt1 | contig 22587 bp, 18 predicted proteins | sample LantaG_FD_87015 | JGI IMG/M metagenome (GOLD analysis project Ga0114918, IMG submission 87015) | Deep subsurface microbial communities from Baltic Sea to uncover new lineages of life (NeLLi) - Landsort_02402 metaG | ecosystem: Environmental > Aquatic > Marine > Oceanic > Sediment | place... | reverse complement strand
GGGCGGCGCGGGCCCCACGCGGGGGCCGCGGCGGCGCCCCCCCCCCCCCCCCCCCCGTCACTCGCTCCCTCTCTCAAAAAATACCCTCCTCTCTCTCTCCCACTCTCTCTCTCTCTCCCCTCCACTCACAGCCCTTTGATGCGGCCGCCACTGTGCGCACCGACCAGGCCGGCGGCGGCCTGGAAAACATGCAGGGCATGCAGCAGCAGGGCGGCGGCTGTGCCGGCGGCGGCGGCGACCTGGCGGGCGGTGGCGGCGGCCCAGACTGGCTCGTCCCGCCGGCCGAGGTCGCGGCGGGCCTGCCCTTGCCGCCCGCCGCGTACGGTCACCACGCGCACCAGCAACACCAGCACCAACAACACCCCACCCCGCCCCACCCCGACGGGACCCTCTCCTGTGGCGGCCCGGACGGCCTGTCCGCGGCAGGGCCGTCTGGGTCGGGCGCGGCCGGCATGGCCATCCCGGGCTCGTCCGCCGCGGGCGACCCGGGCTTTGTCGGGTCGCCGCCCACAGGCGGCGGCGGCGGCGGCGACCTGGCGGGCGCGGGCGGGTCGGCCGCCGACCGGCCCACGCCCGGCCGGGGCGGCACCAACGACGAGGACGAGGATGATGAGGACGACGACGGGCCGTCGGGCGGGCGGGCCACCACACGCTGTGGCCCCAACGGCGGCCCCGGCCGCACCCGCTCCACGGGCCTGCAGGGCCGCTTCTCGGGGCGCCTGGCCACCAAGGAGGATGAGACCCGCCTGCAGGACGAGTGCCGCAAGCTGGGCCCCCTGCTGGGCGGCGTCGGCCGGCGGGGCGACGCGGCCCGGTCAACCCTGCCTCGCATCATCCGGGGCATGGCCAACGGGGACGTCCGCCGCCATCTGGAGGACCAGGAGGCGGAGCTGCAGGGCCTGCGGGAGCTGCTGGCGGCCAACATGGACGCGGCGGCGGTCCAGGCCCTGCGTGTCGAGAACGCGGCGCTGCGGCGGGAGCTGGAGGGGCGGGCCGCGGCCGCGACCGCGGCGGCCGTCGCGGCCGCGGCGGCCCAGGCCCACGCGCACGCGCACGCGGCCGTGGCCCTCCCGCCGCCCGTGCCAGGCCTCGCCCTGGCGCCGCACCCGCCGCCGCCTGCTCTGCCCGTCCTGTCCGTGCCGCCCCCGCCGCCGCCGGCCGTGTCGGTGGCCATCCCGCCGCCGGCGCCGGCGCTGCACGCGGCCGGTAGCCTGCCGCTGCCGGTGCCGCTGCCCCTGCCGGGCGTGCACCCGCCGCCGCCCATCGCCGTGCCCCCGCCCGGTACGGGCAGCGTCCTGTCGCCCGTCTCCGCGCCCGGCTCCGACGCGGCCGCGCACCACCACCACCAGCACCACGCGGCCGCCGCGGCGGCCGCCTTTGCGCACCACCACCACCACATGCTAGCGGCGGAGGCGGCCCTGTCGCCCACCTCCTCCGCGCACACGCCGCCGGGCGGGCTGACCAATGGCGCGGCGGCGGCGGCGACGGCGGCGGCGGCCGCGACGGCGGCGGCTCAACAACAGACCCCGCCGCCGCCGCCCCCGCCCCTGCCACCCCCTCCTCCACCCCAGCCCCCGCCGCCGCCCCCGCAGCAGCAACCGGCCGCCCTGGCCCAGGAGGCCGTCGCCCTCCAGGCCCAGGCCAACAACCTGAAGGCGCACGCCGACCAGCTGACCGCCCACGCGTCGGCCATGCAGTCGACCGCAACCGCGGCTGCGGCGGCCGCGGCGAGCGAGGGGCCGGCCGGTTCGGGGTCGGCCGGCCCGAGCAGTGCCGGCCCGGGCAACCTCACCCCGCCCGCGCCCGCCCCGCCGCCGACGGCCGCCGTCCAGGCGGTCGTCCAGGCTCAGGCCGTCCAGGCGAAAGCCCAGTCCCTGGAGAAGGCGGCGGAGGCGCAGAATCTGTCGGCCCAGGCGGCCGTCCACGCCCAGGCCCAAGCCCAGGCCCAGGCCCAGGCCGCCCACCTGGCGGCCCAGGCGAACGAGCACGCGGCCGCGCACGCGGCGGCGGCCGCACACGCCGAGAGCCTGAAGGCCGCCGCCGTGGCCGGCTCCGCGGAGGCGGCGGCGGTGGCGGACGCGCTGGACCCGGCCCGCCCCGGGTCGGCCGCGGCCGCGGCCGCGGGCGTCGCGCACGCGGACGCGGTCCACCACCAGGCGCACGCGGCGGCCCAGGCTCTGGAGGCGACTGCGCACTCGCACGCCCAGGCCCAGTCCGCCCTGGCGGCGCAGGCCCACAACCTGGCCGCCCACGCCGCCGCGCACGCGCACGCTCAGGCGGCGGCCACCGCCCAGGCCCAGGCGGCGGCCGTGGAGTCGCACCACCTCAACGCGGCGGCCGTCCACCTGCAGGCAGAAGCGCATGCGGTGCCCTACCGGGCGGCCGCGGCCGCGGCGGCCGCCTCGCGAGCGGCCACGCCGCCGGGCGAAGATACGCCCGGCGGCATGCCCCCGCCCCCGACCTCTTTGCCCTCGCTGGCGCCGCCGTCCCTGAACGCGGCCGTGGCGGCGGCCGTGTCGGCAGCGGGCGTGATCAGCCCGACCGCCACGGCCGGCGGCGGCGGCGGCAGCGGCGACCCCCTGCTCGTCCCCCTCTCCCTGGCCGGCGTCCGCCCGCCCTCCGTGGCGACGGGCCTGAACGCCCTGTCCCTGCACAGCGCGGGCCCCTCCCCGCCGGCGGGCATGACAGACACGGCCGCGGCGGCCGCGGCGGCGGCGGCCATGGCGGCTGCTGCCGCGGACGCCGTGGCAGCCTCCAGCGGCGGCGCGCCCGGCCACTGCGCGACCTCCACCACGCTCGCGCCCCAGTCGTCGGGCCACTCCCTGGTGACGGGCGCGGCCGGGCCGATGAGCGGAGATGGTGGCCACGTCCTGGTGGGCACGGCGAGCCTGGGATCGGGCCAGCCGTCCGCGGCGGCGGCCGCGCACCACCACCACGCCGCCGCAGCCGTGCACACGCAGGCCGACCACCACCACCACACGGCCGCGGTGCACGCGGCGGCCGCGCACGCCGCGCACGCGGCGCACGCGGCGCACGCCCACCACGCCGCGGCGCACGCGGCCGCGCATGCGGCGGGCGACCCGCTGGCTCACCTGGCCATGCCGGGTCAGCCCGGGTCGCTGCCCGCGGATGACCACTTGGGCCCTGTCGTGGAGCTGCCGCCGGGGACGCAGTCCGCGGCCGCCGCGGCCGCGGCGGTCGCCCTGGCGGACGCGGCGCCGTCGGACGACCTGCACGCCCACCACCACCACCATGCCTGACCCTATAAACGAAATGAACTGAATGCCAAAGCTGTTGTGTTGAATTGTGCGCGCGCGCGCGCGCCGTGAGAGAGAGAGAAAGAGACTGTCCACCCTTGTTGTTTTTGAACATTCCATGCCTCACCCCCGAAGCTCCCACACCTTGGCCGTCCCGTCATCGCTCCCGCTCAGCAGGAGCCCACCATCCGGCGACCAGACCACCGCCTGCACGCCCTCAGCGTGCCCCGTGAACGCGCGTATGCACTCGCCCGTGCGGGCGTCCCAGGCCCGGACCAGGCCGTCCAGGCCGCCCGTCGCGACGAGCGGGGCGCCCGTGGAGAGCGGGGCGAAGGCCAGGCAGGTGACGCCGTCGGGGCCGTGCTCGCACACGCACCGGGGCGCCAGGCTGCCGGAATCCCACAGGATGAGCTTGCCATCCATGCCGCCGGTGGCCAGCAGCGGCAGGGACGGCGGCCCAAAGGCGACGGCCTCCACCGAGTCCGTGTGGGCGGCCGGGTCGAGCGTCGCGACGACCCGCCCGCTGCCCGCCACGTTGGACAGGCGGGCCGTCCCGTCCTCGCCGCCCGTCAGGACGACGGTGGGCGTGTCTGCGTGGCCTGACACGGCCAGGCAGATGACGGCGCCCTCATGGAAGCCGTGACCGGCCAGGGTGGTGGTGCACGCGCCCGTTTTTGGGTCCCATGCCCGCAGGCTCCCGTCGCCCTCGCCCCCGCCCGTGATGGCTGCTTTACCGTCCGCCGTCCACCCGCCGCACCGCACCGCGCCTGCGTGCCCCGCCAGGACGCCCATGGTCGCGCCCGTGTCCGCATTCCACATCCAGGCGCAGAAGTCGTCCGACCCGGCCAGCAGGACGTGCCCTCTCGGGTGCCAAGCCACCCACTCTAGGCCGTCACCCGGCCCATCAAGCGTGCGCCTGGGTGTGCCACTTGCCGCGTCCCACACCCGCACCGTCCCGTCCAGGCCGCCCGTGGCGAGGAGGGCGCCGTCCGCCGAGAAACCGACGGAGCAGACGGTGTCGGTGTGGCCGGTCAGCTCGGCGGTGCCGTCCGAGGAGCCGACCTTTGTTGTTTGTTTTTTTGTCAAGGAGAGAGAGAGAGAGAGAGAGAAAATGATGAGGGAGGGGTTAGGAGGGGTTAGGGCGAGGGCTGGGCTGGGCTAGACTGGACAAGGGGGCGAGGCTCTTTCTCTCTCTTTCTCTCTGTCTCCACTCACCTGGAAGATGAAGGCCCGGTCATCGCCGCCCCCCGTGGCGACGACGGTCGGGTGGGCTGGGTTGAAGGCGACGGCGAAGACGGTGTCTGAAGAGAGAAAAGAGAGAGAGAAGCATGTCATGAGAGGAGGAGGTCGTTTTCTCACCACCCCGGCGGAGGGGGGCCTCCGGTCGTCACACGCCTCTCTCTCATACCTGTGTGCCCGTCAAAGCTGTGGATGGATAGGTCTTCGATGTCGGCCGGCGGGCCGGCGTCCTCCATGGCGCCGCCGCCGCCGCCGCCGTCGGAGCCGGCTTGGCCGCCGCCGCCATCGTCGTCGCCGTCACTGTCGAGCGGCGCTGTGTGTGTTTTGACACGGAAAAGGGGGGGGTGAGGTTTTGCGCGTGCGCCAGTGTGCCTGATGTGTCTCTCTACACATGTGCATGGGATATATGGGTCCAGCACGGCAGGGCGCCGCGTGGAGGCGGGACTTTGTGAAGAGAGCAGCGCGTGGGCCCGCATTGGCTAGATGCGAGGAAACCGTCACAACGCGCACCGTCGCCGCCATCGTCCAGGTCGGCCACCACCTCGCCCGCATCGTCCTCGTCCAGGAAGATGGCGTCCGCGTCCGCGTCCTCAGCCATGGATGTGTTGAGAGTTGCGCGGCTTTTGGAGGGAGAGGAAGAGAGGAAAGAGAATAATAAAACCCGGCCCGCCCCCACCGCCATTTTTTCGATCAAAAACAATTTTTTACCTGGCCTCTTTTTGGCCCCATGCCACCACGCCCCACACGCCCCTCTCTCTCTCACTCACACTCACGAGCGCCCGCGTGCGGGAATACAAAGCACACACGCAAAAGAGGGGAGCGCGCGCGTCGCCACCCCGCCACACACTCAAAACTGGAGCCCGCCCTCCCGGGCCGCGTCGGCCAGGGCCTTGACCCGGCCGTGGTAGATGTTGCCGCCCCGGTCGAAGGCCACCTTTTCGATCTTGGAAGCCTTGCAGATCTCCGCGATCTGCTTGCCCACCAGCTCCGCCGCCTCCTGCGCGTGCGGGGGAGGAGAGAGAAGAGAGAGAGGGGGAGAGAGACGAGAGTGAGAGTGAAAGTGAGAGGTCGAGGTCGCGAGGGGTCGGGTCCTTGCGGCGTCTCCGCCCCCCCCTCGCCCAATTTCCGTCCCCTCGCCCTCTCCCCAACGCACCTTATTGCCCCCGTTCCCGCCGCCCAGCTTTTCCCGGATAGCGGGCGTCAGCGTGGAGACGGCGGCCAGGGTGTTGCCCAACGTGTCGTCGATGACCTGCGGGGTGGAGAGGAGTGTGTGTGAGGAGCGAGAGGGCCCTCAGGTTTCGCGCTCGGAGGACCGCGGCCCTCCTCTCTTCTTCTTACCTGGGCGTAGATGTGGTTGTTCGACCGAAACACGGCCAGACGGGGCCGTTCCGGGTTGCCGGCGACCTGGGGATGAGTGGAGAAGGAGTGGGAGAGCGGATGGTGAGGGGAGGCGTGGGCGCACGAGAGGGGGAGCGGGGGGCCCGGGCCGCCGCCGCCGGCGGCCTGCGATTTCGGCGGCGCCCCTCTACTCTACTCTCTCCCTTTGCCGCGCCCCCTCCTCCCTCCTAAGCTCCCTCACCTTGTTCCGGACGCGCTTGTGGCGACCCTGCACCCGCTCGCGGCGGGTGGTGCGACCGGCCTCGACGACCAGGGAGGAGGGGCCTGTTGAAGGAGGGGAGGGGGAGGAGAGGGAGGCGTGGCAGCGTGAGAGGGTTGTCCGACGGCTGGGGAGAGCGAGAGCAAGAGGAGAAACGGCGCAGCGCGGGGGGAGGAGACCTCGTTTGGAGACGCGGCTATCCCCACGTCCAAGCCAGCCACGCGGGCTTGGCTGCCGGATGAGCGGCGAGGGGCGGAGATGCCGCTGGCCGGTCGCGGGCGCGCGGCAAAGTGGCTGCGCCCGCGCCGCCGCCCCCCCCAATTGGCTAGGCCGCGCCCGGCGCCACAAAAAGCGAGGAGCAAAAAAACAAAACGCACCCGCGCGCGAGGCGGCCCGCGCCGGCATGGCCAGCCGGGTGCCGCCCAGGCAGACAGAGCTGCCCAGCAGAGCGGCCTGCATGGTGTGCGGGGGTAGTGCGCGGGCGGGATGGAGAGCGTGGGAGGGACGTCCGCAGGGACCCGACCGAAAGAGAGTGTGTGTGAAGGGAGAGAGGGGGCGAGGAGGAGGAGCGGGGGGGCGCGGGGGCACGGTCACTTGCTCGTTCATTCGGTCGACCTCCCCAGGCGCCCGCCTGCCGCGTTCCCGTCGTACGTTCACACACACACACCGCACGCATCCCCACTCCCTGCCGCCAAGCACACACTCTCCCTGTATCCCTGTACCCCAGTGCATGCGCCGCCGCATCCTGGGCGCCATGGCTGGCTGCGTGACGCGGCGGCCGAGTACGACGGCCGGTTCAGCGGGGTTGGGCCTGGCGGGCGGGACCGGTGCGTCGTTTTTTGTGGGCTTTTGGGGGGGGGTTGAATGCGCAGGGGATAGGAGGCGGACACGCACCAGCTTGGCACCTGCTATGTTGGATGCGGCAATCGGCATGGGGCGGCGCGGCCCTTCCGGCGTGAGAGAGGGCGCGAGACACAATGGAAGAGCAGCGCGCTCTTCCCGCCGCTTTGCCATCACCCCACCCGGCGCGGGCGCTTTGTCACGGACCGACTCCCGGTCCGTACGGCGGGTGCGGGGTCTTCACTTTGACTCCTCTGTTCTGGCAGCGTGGGCGTCGATCGGGTGAGCCACCCGGCGCGGGCTGGGGCTGGCGCACACCGCTGTGGCCAGGGGCCCCCCATTGACCGATCCCCTTACTGGAGTGCCTGGTTCCGGTCAGGTGGGGCGCCGCTTCCTGCGCCCACCCATGCGGGCAGGTGGCGATGGAAGGGGAGCGCACCCTGGGCGTGCGGGGTGCATGGCGGGTATCGCACGCCCTCGGCGCGGGCTCGCCTCTCTCTCACCTCCCGCACTCTCTCTCTCTCCTCCTTCCAGGTGCCTCCTCCTCCTCCTCCCGCCCTTACCACGCCCTCGCCCGCACGCCCTGGGCGCCCTCGCTCACCCGCCCGGGCGTCCGCCACACGCTGTTGCTGCCCCGCGTTGCGACCGCCGCGGTCGGGCCGTCCTCCGGCGGCCAGTCATCGCCGCCACCGCCCGACGGCGCGCGCCACCAGTCGGCCTACCCGGCCCGTGCGCCGCCGCCGCCCGGCTCGGCCGGCTCGTCGTCCGCCCCGCCGGCGGCCGGACCGCGCCCGCCACCCGCCCGGGCGGCAGGCGTCGGCCCCCCGCCGCCACCCCAGCGGCAGGAGGGGGCGCCCCCCTCTGCTCCCCGTCCCGGCACGTACGCCCCCGCCGGCGCGCGCCTGCCGGGAACGCCCGTCCCGCGCGGCCGCCCGCCCGCGGCCAAGCGGCCGCCGCCGTCCGGCCCCTTTGCCCCGCCCCAGCAGGCGGCGCAGCAGACCGCTCCCCAGGTCGAAGCCGCCATGCCGCCGCCCGGGTCGGCCGCGCCCACCCCGCTCAACGACGCGGCCCGTCGGTCCCTGCTGGGCGTGCCCAAGCCGGGGACGGCCGCCACCGAGATGGAGACGATGCGGGACGGCCTGCTGGCCCGGGGCATCACCCTGAAGCGGTACTCGCCGGGGGAGCAGCGCCTGGTCTGCCCCAAGTGCGGGGGCGGCTCCTCCGCGGAGCACTGCTTCGCCATCACCATCGACCCGGACGGCCAGACAGCCAAGTGGAAGTGCTTCCGTGCGACGTGCGGCTTTCAGGGCGGGTACACGGTGGGATCGCCCTACCGGCCGGCGACGTCACGTGAGTAGTTAGCAGGGGTGTGGAGAGAGAGAGAGGGGTCGCGCAGGCGGGTGAGAGAGAGAGAGAAACCCACGCTCACGCCCCTCCCCCCCTCCCTCTCCCCAACGAAAAAACCAAAGCGGCCCTCGTCCCGGCGGGCAAGAAAAACGCGCCTCCGCCAATCAAGCCGGACACGTCCAAATTCCGCTCCCTGGACCCGGCGCAGGTCGCGTTCTTCGCGACCCGGGGGATTTCCAAGGAAACCCTGGACCGGAACGGGGTGTGCGGGGCGGACGCCTACTTTGCGCCGCTGGGCGGGATGGCGCCCGCCGTCGCGTTCCCCTACAAGCGCGACGGCGAGGTCGTCAACGTCAAGTACCGGTCCGAGAAGAAGCATTTCACCCAGGCCCGGGGCGCGGAGAAGGTGCTGTACGGCTTGGACGACGTGGTGGGCCAGGCGGACATCATCATCGTGGAGGGCGAGATGGACAAGCTTGCCCTGGAAGAAGCAGGTAGGAGGGGTGGGGAGGGAGACGAGAGGGAGCGGGGCGGGGCGGGTTGGATGGAGAGAAGAAGAAAGCACGCCCTCTAACACGCCCTCTCTCTGCTGCTCCCCTCTTAGGCTACACCAACGTCGTCTCCGTCCCGGACGGCGCCCCGCGGGATGTGAAGGAGGGCGCCCTGCCGGACCCGGAGGAGGACGTCAAGTTTTCGTACCTGTGGGCGTCGCGGGGCGTGCTGGACATGGCGGTGCGGATCATCATTGCCACCGATTCGGACGGGCCGGGGCAGGCCCTGTCCGAGGAGCTGGCCCGCCGCCTGGGGCGAGAGCGGTGCTGGCGGGTGAAGTGGCCGCCGGCGGAGGCGGGGACGGCCGACGCGCCCGTCAAAGCGCCGTCCTTGAAGGACGCCAACGAGGTGTTGATGGCCAAGGGGCCCGACGCGCTGAAAGCGGCGGTCGAAGGGGCTGAGCCTTATCCCATTCGGGGACTATTTAGGTACGCGTCTTTTTGGGTGGAGCTGAGAGCGGGGCCATGCCCACACGACCCTCCGCACTCGTGCGGAGAAAGAGGGCGGACGGCGGCGCGGGTGCGGCCAGGACCTTCAAAAGCCACTCACACACGCCCACCCTCAATTCTCACCTCTTTTCTCCGCGCCCTCCCCCTCCCACCCTCTCTTCCTCCGCACAGCTTTGCGGACTTCGAGTCCGAGATCTGGGCGTCCTATGTCGACCAAAAGACGGACGTCCAGGGCGTGTCTACAGGGTGGGAGGCCCTGGATGGTCTGTATCGGGTGAGTTGCGTAGAAGGGGCGTTACATGTGCGCACGCCCCCACCCGGCCCGTCTTTTTCTTTCCCGCACCGCGCCCAGATGCGCGCACTCAACTCCGCACTCACTAGCTCAATATCTCCGCAAACACACACGCCCCAGGTCGTCCCGGGCGAGCTAACCATCATCACTGGCATCCCCAACTCTGGCAAATCCGAGTGGATTGACGCACTCATGTGCAACCTGTCGGAGAACGAGGGCTGGAGCTTCGCGATGTGCTCCATGGAGAAGAAGGTGCGTCGACGGGTGGGGACGGGAGGGGCGGACGAGGGGCGGGTGGCGGTCAAGCACGCACTTTGCGGAGAAAAAGGGTTGACTGAGTGAGGGGCCGAATTTGGCGTCTTATCTCCGCGCGCCTCTTCTATCTTCGCGCCTTTCTCCGCACATCCTCACCGCCTAGTGCGCACTCCCATCTCACACACAGGCCCGCGACCATGCCCGCCAACTGCTCGAAAAGTACACGCGCAAGCCCTTTTTCGACAACGCCAACTACTCGGCGGGGGCCACTCGCATGAACAAAGACGAGGTCGCGGCGGGCCTGGAGTGGCTGGCCGACCGCTTCTTCATCATCCGCTACGAGGACGAGGCCCTACCGTCCGTGGAGTGGGTACTGGAGATCGCGCGGGTGGCTGTTTTGCGGTGCGTCGTGGGCTTTTTGGTTGCGAGGGGTTGAGTGGGTGGGATGGCCCATTCTCTGCAAAGGGGACGGGAGGAGGGTACGGACGCGTTAATGCGTGCACATGTGCGCACGTTAGGTGCGCGTTCGTGCGGACATGGTAGGCTGCGCAAGGCCGCAGGAAAAGGCGGCCGGCTTGGTGCCGGCGCACGCACTTAAGCGAGGAGCTTTCATATGGCGCGCGCCCCCCGCTCGCTCCCCTCCCTCTCTCTTCCCATCATACTCACACTCCTCTCACTCCCTTCTTCTCTCTCCCTTCCTCTTCAGTTACGGCATCCGCGGTCTGGTCATCGACCCCTACAACGAGCTGGACCACCAGCGCCACTCCAGCATGTCCGAGACGGAGTACGTGTCCCAGATGCTGACCAAGATCAAGCGGTTTGCGCAGCACAATGATGTGCACGTCTGGTTTGTGGCCCACCCGAAGCAGCTACAGGGCTGGAAGGGCGAGGCGCCCAACCTGTACGATATCTCCGGTTCCGCCCACTTCGTCAACAAGGCCGACTGTGGCGTGGTCGTGCACCGGGTGCGCAACGAGGACGGGCCGAACGATAAGGTAAGAAAATGGAGAGAGAGAGTGAAACGGGAGAGAGTGAAACGGGAGATGGAGGGAGGGGGGGACACGTCCGGGCGAGTGGCGCCTTCCATGTGCCCCCGACGGGGGCAAGCACCCTGGTAGCCCCCTGGATTTGCGGGGCGCGTCGAAGACGGCGCGTCGGGCGTGCGAAATACGCCATACAAACAACCCGCGCTCGTCCGGCTCTCACCCTTCGTCCCCCCCCCCCCTTTCAGGTCCAAATCCTGGTGCGCAAGGTCCGCAACAAGGCGGCCGGCATGATCGGGGAGACCTTCCTCAAGTACGACCGGGTCAACGGCTGCTACTCGGACGTGCCCGCCAACGAATTGAGCTAGGGAGAGAGAGAGGGGAGAGAGAGGGGAGAGAGAGCGGGGCGGGGGCGGGGTGCTGTGTTGCTGCCTGGTGTGTGTGTGCTAAAAGAGAGAGTGAGAGAAACGTGCGTCGCAACCCCCTTAACCCCCCTCCTTTTCACTCCGCAACCCCCGGGGTTGGGACAGCATCGCCCCAGGAACACGCTGGTGGGGGTGGGCGGGGCGTGCAGGGCCTGGCGCGAAAGTGGACAAGTCGGGGTGCCGGCCCTCGCGAGGGGAAAGGAGACAGATGGGGTGTCTCGGCTACAAGTGCGCTAGCTCCTCTCCCCACGCCGCCCCCGGCGGCGGCGCCTCCCGCCCCTCTCAAAGCATCCCATGGCCTGACCAGATCCCTCCCCCTCACTGCTTGACGGTCGCAAAGCAGAGCGCCTGCATGCCCCGCTCCCGCAGGCGATCCAGGTGGGCCTCCCGCCCCGGCGACCAGGGCGGCAGGCCGTCCAGGCCCTGCGCCCGCCGATAGGCCTGCTGCTGCAGGCGCCGCGTGTCGTGGGTGTCGCCCTGGCAGGTGGCCAGGATGAGCAGGGTGTTGGATGGGAGGGCCGCCTCTAGGCGGGCGACGTGGGCGTCCAGGTCGGCCAGGACGGTGGACAGCTCGGCGTCGGGCGGCGGGGCCGGCGGCACGTCGGGGGCGGCCTCGTCTGCAGCCAGGGGCGGCGGCGCGCCTGCGCCTGGGCCAGCGCCTGGCTCGCCCCCGTCGTGTAGGGGCGGGTGTGGCCCCACGTCCGCCTCACCCCCCCCATCAGCCAGTGCCTGGGCGTGCACCTCCAGGGCGGCCCGCCGGGCTTCCGCCCGCGCCCGCTGCAGGGCGTCCAGGCCGCCCAGCTGGGTCCAGACAAAGTGGATGCCGGGCGCGCACGCCTCGCGCGACGCCTTGACCGCCGCCTCCCTGTCGGTCTGGGCGGGCAGCGCGTTGGCGCGCCCTGGGTGCAAATTTAGGGAGTGGGTGGTAGAGCGTCAGAATTCGGGGGTGGGAGGGTGAGGAGGGGTGTGGGACGGGCGCAGCGGGGGTCGCGGGCGGACGATGAGCCCCCACGCGTTTTCGCCGCATGCCCCCCTCGCCCCTCTCCTCTTCCTCTCTCCTTCGCACCTGCGACCAGGCGGTTGAGCACCTCGGGCCGGTCCACCAGGCTGGCCGCCCGCCCCGCCGCCTCCAGCACCACGCACAGCTTCTCGCCCTTGTCCGGCGCATCCACGCCCCACCCGGGCCCGTGCTTGAACTTCAGTCGGGCCAGGGCTAGCGCGACGCGCGCGTCCTCCACACTGTCGTGCTCGCCTGCCTGGATGGCCTTTTTCAGAAAAGTCGATGCCAGGCGGCGCAAGGCGGTGCGGGAGGGCAGCCCCCGCGGGTGCGGGTACAGGACGGACGTGTCGACGACCGAGGCGTGCGCGATGCGTAGGGCGCGCAGGTCGTTCTCCAGGCCGTGGCCGACCAGCAGCGTGTCCGCTGAGCAGTGGGCCAGGATGGTGGCCTGCACGTCCTCCAGCGTCGTCGTCACGCCCTCCAGCGTGGCCGCCGTAATGCCCGAGTACCGGGTGTGGTACTCGATGATAGGCGCCGCCGGGCGGACCAGCTGGTCCAGCAGGACCGCGCCGTCCGCGTCCACCAGGCTGACCCGGGTCACCTCAAAACCGGCCGCGGTCTCGCACATCTCGCAGTCCAGGGCGACCAGGGCGTGGTGGGAGGAGGGGGGAGAGGAAGAGGCGGCGGCGGGACGGGGCTGGGTGGCAATGTAGCCTTCGGGAGGCGCGCCGTCCGCGCCCAGCAGCGGGAACTCGCACATCTTGAGCTGGTCGGGCGTGAGCCGATAAAAGGGGGGCGGGTGGGGCGGCGGCGCCGGCGCCGGCGGCGGCCCCGCGTTCCGCGCTGCCTTGGCTTTCCGCGTCTCCGGCACACTGAACAGGGACCGCACCGACTGGGACTGCCAAACGTCGGCGCGTTGAGCTAGGAGCGTCACCGGCTCGCCCAGCTTGCCGCCCAGCGTGGGCAGGGCCGCCCGGTGGGCCCGCCACGTCTCGGCGTCCAGCCCGGGCAGCGCGACCAGGACCACCCGCTCCACCAGGGCCTTGTTCCGCACAAACGCCCACTTGGACGGGTTGGACCCCTCGCCCAGCACCCAAAGCACCAGGTTCTGGACGTCTTGCAGGCGGATGAAGCGGATGGGGCGCAGCTCGATGCCGGCGCGGGCCTAAATGGGTGGGAGGAAAGAGAGAAATGATGAGGGACGTGTGGGTGGTTGTTTCGTGTTGTGAGGCCGCGACGCGGTCCAAAGCCTCTCCCTCCGCCACACGCCTGCTCACCTGGGCCCCGTAGATCAGGTCGCGGCAGTCGGGGGCGCCAGCGGCGTCGGCGGGCCCGCCCGCCGTCGGGCCGGACGCGTCCCGGCGCTTCCGCTTTTTGGGCTTGACCGCGGGCGGCGGCGGGTTGGCCAGCTTTGCGCGGTCAGCGCCGGCGCCGGCGGGGAGCTCGCGCTCGCCGCCGGCATCACCGCCGCCGCCGGCGGTGGCCTGTTCAGACGACAGGGCGGCCGGATCACCAGCAGGGCTGGGCGCCGGTCGGCCCTCCGCCAGGGTCGCTGTCGGGCCCATGGCCGAAACGAAAGGAGAAATGCGAAGAGACCCTCTCCTCTCCCCGCACTCCCCTCATCTCTCGTTCTCGGTTCGGCGGAGAACGAGAAAAACCGGCCGTCCCATGCATGCGGCCTCCCTCGCTGCCGGCCGCCCGCGCCCGGGCGGGGCGCGTGCCTAGGCGTCCGCCTGCTGCTGCTCACCTTCCCCCTCGCCCATCGATCGCAGCTGGCGCGACCAGCAGCAAGCCGCCGCCGCCCCGGCGCCCCCGTCAGTCGACACCCACCGCCGCCGCCCCGACAAAGACAAAGCCGGCCAAGGCGCCGCCTGCTGAGGAGGAAGCTGACCCTTTCACCACGGTCTGGGACGGCAAGTTTGTGGGCGACGGCATGGTGAGTTGAAGGATGAATGAGAAGTGGAGACTGTGCGCCCGGCGTGACGAAAATAGGGGAGGCACCCCCAACGATGCCACCCTCACCGCTCGCTCTCTCTCTCAACCCGCACCCACCACACAGGACATCGCCCGCGCCGCCGACCCGGCCCTGTGGGCGCACGAGGCCCACCTGCGGTACCGGTTCGACCGGTACAGCGCCACCCTGGCCGCCCTGGAGGCGGAGCATGGCAGCCTGGAGGCCGCGGCGGCCGGGCACACCCGGTTTGGGCTGACGCCCGACCCGGGTGGCCCCCCCGGCTCCGGCGCGCTGCGCTACCGGGAGTGGGCGCCCGGCGCGACGGGAGCCACTCTGGTGGGCGACTTTGACGGGTGGGGGGGCGGCATCCCCCTGACCCCCGACCCGGCCTGCCCCGGCGTGTGGACGGCTTCCCTGGCCGCCGGCACCATCCACCACGGCGCGCGCCTGCGGGTGCGCCTGCGCCACCCGGGCGGCTGGACCGTGGACGTCGTGCCGGCCTGGACGCGGCAGGCCGTCCCGGAGGCCGGCGGGGCGATGGGCGCCCGGTACGAGGGCGTGCACTGGGACCCCCCACCTGGTGAGGCGCACGTCTGGGCGCACGCCCCGCCGCCCTGGCCGCGCCCCCACCCCGCCACCGGCGCGCCAGCTGGGCCTCGCATCTACGAAGCCCACGTCGGCATGTCCGGCGAAGCGCCCACGGTGGCTTCCTACGACCACTTCCGCACGGCCGTCCTGCCCCGCATCGCGGCGGCGGGATACACGCACGTCCAGCTGATGGGCGTGGCGGAGCACGCCTACTACGGCTCCTTCGGGTATCAGGTGACCTCGCCCTTTGCCGTGGCCTCCCGGTGCGGCAGCCCGGAAGCGCTCAAGGCCCTGGTCGACGCCGCCCACGGCGCCGGCCTGGGCGTCCTGGTCGACCTGGTCCACGCGCACATCTCCTCCAATGCGGCCGACAGCCTGGCGGGCTACGACTTCTCCGGCACCGAGGTCGGCGGCGGCAGCCCGGCCCTGGCGGACGCGGGCGGGTCCGCGCCGCCCCCCGCCGACGCGTCGGCCTACTGCCTCCCCGGGCCGGCCGGCACGCACCCGGCCTGGGGGACGCGCCTGTTCGCGTACGACCGCCCCCGCGTCCTGGAGTACCTGCTGTCCAATGTGCGGTACTGGGTGGACGAGTTCCGGGTGGACGGCTTCCGCTTCGACGGCGTCACCTCCATGCTGTACCGCCACCATGGCGTCGGCATCGGCTTTTCTGGCGACTACCGGGAGTACTTCTCTCCGTCCACCAACGTGGAAGCCACCGTCTACCTGATGCTGGCCAACGAGCTGTGCGGTCGTCTGGGGGCGGCTCAGGGGCGGGGCGGGCCCCTGCTGACCGTCGCGGAGGACGTGTCGGGCATGCCCGCCCTGGGGCGCCCCGTGGCCGAGGGCGGCGTCGGCTTTGGGGCGCGCCTGGCGATGGGCGTGCCGGACCTGTGGGCGCGGCTGGCCCGGGAGAGCGCGCCCGAGGGGGCGGGAGCTAGTGCGGCCAGCCTGGCGGCCCGGGACGCGACCGTCTGGACGCCCGCCCCCATCCTGGCCGCCCTGACCAACCGGCGCTACTCCGAGGCGACCGTCGCGTACGTCGAGTGCCACGACCAGTCGATGGTCGGGGACGCGCCCCTGGCGTGGCGCCTCATGGGCGAGGCCATGTACGAGGGGATGAGCGCGCTCCAGGCCCCCTCACCCGTCATCGCCCGGGGCCTGGCCCTGCACAAGCTGGCCCGCCTGGCCACGCTCGCCCTGGGCGGCGACGGGTGGCTGTCCTTCATGGGCGACGAGTGGGGCCACCCGGAGTGGGTGGACTTTCCACGGGAGGGCAACGCCTGGTCGCACGTGCGGGCCAAGCGGGCCTGGTCCCTGGTGGACGCGCCCCACCTGCGGTACGCCCAGCTGGGCGCGTGGGACGCAGCGTGCATGGCCCTGGAGGCCACGCATGGCTTCCTAGGCGCGGCCCACCAGGTGGTGTCCTTTGCCGGGAACGGCAATGCAGCCTCCTCCCCGGCCTCCCACGCCATCGTCGCGGAGCGCGGGTCCCTGGTCTTCGTCTTCAACCTGTCGCCGACCGTCGACCTGGTCGGCTTCAAGGTCGGCGTCGGCATGGGCGGCACCTACAGGGTCGCCCTGGACAGCGACGACCGCGCGTTTGGCGGGGAGGGGCGGGTGGGGCACGACGTGGACCACTTCACCACGCCGGCGGGGGGTGATGAAGAGGGCGGCGGCGGCGGCGGGTTCAATGGGCGGCCGCACTGGATGCAGGTGTGTGCGCCGGCGCGGACGGCGGTCGCGTACGCGAGGGAGGTGTAGGACAAGTGAAAACGCACCAGCCGGGTGGCTGCGCGGAGCGGGTCCAGGATGTGGGTGGTGTGCTCCAAACGCGTCGTGTGATCGTCGCGCACGTCCAGGCCCTCCAGGAAGGGCGCCAGCCGGCTGGGCTGAGCGTCGCTTGGTAAAATAGAGAGAGAGAGCAAGGTTGCGAGAGAGGGGTCGCGCGCCCCACTCTCCACAGTCCTATCTCCCCGCGCCGCCCCACCCCCCTCTCTCCTCGAACCGCCATGCAGCCTGCCATACAGGCTAGTCGGTCACCCACGCCGTCGGCTGCCCGCCGGCCCGCCCGCCGAGGCGTGGCGTTGCCGCGGCCCGGCGGCGTGAGCCGCGCATGGCCGTCGGCCACGCGCCGCGCCGGCGTGCCCTCGCCCGCCCGCCCCTGCCCGCCCATCGCGGCCACGGCCCGCCAATCCGCGCCCGCGACAGCCAAGGTCAAGACCAAGGCCGGCCCTGTGAAGGGCGGGCAGGGCGTCACGTACCGCCTGGCGGGCCCGCACGGGCAAACGGTGAATAGACACTTTTCGAGCAGGGGAGACGCTTTCGCTTTCCGGCCCCTTCGGGCCCGAGCGCCCTTTTTCTCTCACACTCCTCCGCCGCCTCTCCTCCAGGTCCGCACCACCGTCACCCCGGCCGGCGAGGCCTTTGACATCGTCATCACCCTCCTCCCTGGCCGACCGACTGACCCACCCACCATGGCCGACACCACGGTCGCGACCACCGGCACGCCCATCCCCCCTCGCCTGGTGTGGGGCACGTACCGGGCATCGCCCTCCAAGTGGCACGTCCCGGCCGGCGCGGTCCAGCTGCCGGGCAGCGCGCCGGCGGTGGGCCCGGGCCCGGGCGGCGTGGTCAGCCCCATGGTGGCCCTGGCCGACGGGACCGGCTGGGAGGCGCGCCTGTCCCTGCCGGCCAAGCTGGCGCCGGTCACGCTCGCCCTCGCGTTTGAAGAGGTGGGCATGGGGGCGACGGCGGCTGCCACGGCCACCACCACAACGCGCCCGCTGGCTATCCCAGTCGGCATGGGCCCCGGAGACCCAACCCGCCTGGGTGCGACCGTGGCGGCGGCGCCGGCCGGGTCCAAGCCGGGCGCTCTGTCGGTCAGTTTTGCGGTCCAGTCGCGCGGCGCAGCGGCCGTCTCGCTCGTGCTCGCGCGCGGCGCGCCTTCGGCCGACGCCTCCGCCGACGGCCGGTCCCCGTCTGCCCCCGCGTCCGCCGCCTCCTGCCTGGAGATCGCGCTCTCCCGGGACGTCCAGTCCACGGGCGACATCTGGCACGCCCAGATCGACGGCTTGACCGACCTCGCCACCTTGACCTGGGCCTGGCGTGCGGACGGCGGCCTGGGCGGCGACGTCCGGGGCGCCGCCTTCGCGCCGGGGCAGGTCATGCTGGACCCATACGCGCCGGCCGCGGCCTGGCTGGCCCTGCCGGAAGGCGTCAACGTGGCATTTGGCGGCTTGGCGGGCGGCGGCGGCGCGCTGGCCAACCCGCCCGCCATCGTCGGCTGCCTGGCGGCGCTGGTGGATGGAGGAGGAGGGGCAGGGGCCGCGCCGCCACCCCCGCGCCCAAACCTGGCCGCGGAAGGCTGCATCGTGCTGGAGGTGAACCCCATGGCGGACGCCGACCCCGCGGCGTCCCTGGCCGCCCTGACTGGCCGGGTGGGCGCCCTGGCGTCGTCCGGCGTGACCGCCCTGCTGGTGGCTGGCCCCGTCGTCGCGGCTGCCCCGGGCCCCGCGCCGGGCAACCCGCGCGCGCCCATCTCCCTGTTTGCGCCCGACCCGGCCCTGGCGCCGGCCGGGGCGGCCGGCTTTGGCTTGGGGGCTAGCCAGGCGATCAAGGCCCTCATCGCCGCCGCCCACGGCTCTGGCCTGGAGGTGTGGGTCCAGACGGAGGCCTGCTTCACCGCGGAGGCCGCGGGCGCGCCCGGCGTGGAAGCCGTGCCGCCGACCGCCCTGCCCCGCGCCCTGTCCCTGCGCGGCCTGGACGCGGTCGGTTACTACCGCCCGGGCGGTCGCGTCCTGAACGTGGGGTCGCCCGCCGTGCGGGCCCTGGTCCTGGCGGCCGCCCGGCACTGGGCGGGTAGCCTGAGCGTGGACGGCCTGGTCTGGGCACACGCCGAATCCCTCGCCCAGGACCGGGATGGCACCATCCTGGACGGGCCGCCCTTACCGGACGCGCTGGCGGCCGACCCGGCCCTGCGCGGGCGGGTCAAGCTCATTGCGTCCGCCGCCGACCCGGCCCTGCTGCCCCGCCAGGGCGGGCGCGGTTTCCCCCACTTCGGCGTGTGGATGGAGAAGGACTGGGGCCTGGCGTGCCTGCTGCGGCGGCTGCTGGGCGCGGGCGCGCCGGGTCAGGCGTCCACCCTGGCGGGCAAGGTCCTGGGCAACCCGATCATGGCGGGTGCGGCCTGGGGCGAACTCCCGGACTGCCTGGCCGCCCCGCGCCGGGCGGCCTTCCTGCTCAACGCAGTCGTCCCGCCCGACACGGCCGCGGTCGGCGGCGGCGTGCGGGCCGCAGCGGAGGTGGCCATCGCCGCGGGCCCGCCCCTGGACCCGGCGGCCGCGGCCGCCCAGGCCACCACCCTGGCCAAGACCCTCCTGGTCGCGGCCTGCCTGCTGCCGGGCGCGCCCCTTCTCCCGGTCGATGCGCTGGGCGAGGCGACGGGCAGGCCTCGCTTCCTGGCGTCCCTGCTCGCCCTGCGGGCGGGAGCCGCGGGAACCGCCCTGGCGCCCACGCCCGCCGACCTGGCGGACGTGTCTGCGGCGGAGGCGGCGGCGGCGGCGCCCGCCGCGCCTGGGTCCGGCCCGCCCCCGCCCTCCGCCTGGCGGGCCCTGGCATGGCATGGCGCGCACGCCGCTGCCGAGCCTGACTGGGATGAGGGCCGGGCGGCCGCGGGCGAGTGGGGGGCCGGCGTCATCGCCTGGACCGCGACCGTCGGGCAGGAGGTGGGCGGCCCCGCCGGCGGCCTGCCCGCCAAGACGACGGCGGCCGCCGTGTACGTCGCCCTCAACCCGCACGCTGGGCCCGTCCCGCTCGTCCTGCCGCCGCCACCAGCGGGCCGGGCCTGGCGGCGGGCGGTGGACACGTCCCTGGCGGGGCCCACGGACGCGCCCAAGGCAGGCGACCGCCTGACGCTGGGCACGCCGGACTACGATCTGGGGCCCCGAGCGGCGCTGGTGCTCATCGCGGAGAAGGCGTGAGTAGGAGGAGGGAAAAGAGGGCGTAGCGTGTGTGTTGTTGATCTCATCATTCTTCGTTCATTTTTTTTTTACAGAAAGGCGCCTGGCGCGCACCCCGCTCCACCAAATCAAAGCCCGTCGTCCTCCTTGCGCAGGTACTCGCCCACGTCCGACTGGTGGAAGACGGCGATGCCGCCCGGCTCCAGGCCCCGGCAGTCGGCGGTCGACTTGGCCGTCACGCCAAAGCCGAGCGGCACGTCGCCCATGGACAGGACGACCACGCCCGTGTAGGCGGGCGTGGCCTCCGTGATGCGGCCCAACCCCGACTTGAGGACGTGATTGCCGTACAGGAACTGCATCTCCGCGGACGGCTTGACCCAGACCTGTGGGAGGGGGGAAGGGAGGGCGAAGGAGGGCGTGAGAGGGAAGGTCGGGTGAGCGCCTGGTGAGGTCGTCCTTTTGGGGGGGGGGGGTCACTCGCCTCGCCGCGCCTCGGATGGGGAAAGGTTGTGCGTTTCTGTTTCCTCATGGTCCTGGCGGAGAGCCGCCAGGCTCCGATTGAAGACTGAATGTTTATACGCAAAAAAAGGTAGCATCACCGGCGACGGGAGAAAAGGAAAGAGAGGCTGGGTGGAAGGGGCTGCCCAATCATGCACGTGCCTCTCCACACTTCCTGTCTCTCTTCCCCCTCTCACCTTGTACTTGGCATGCTGGGCCAGCAGGTCCAGGGAGCCGACCGTCAGCCGAAACTTGCCGGAGTGCGTCAGCTTGCCGATGCACTGGCCCAGGTGGACCAACTTGTCGCGGGCGACCTGTGTGACGGAAGAGGAGTGTGCGGGAAGGAGTGAGCGGGTTGACTGCAGAGAGGTTTAGGGCACCGCTATGTTCTCTCTCCAGGCCGCCTCCGCCCTCTCTCTCTCTCCCCTCCTCCATCCACTCACATTCGTGGCCTTCCGCATCAGGTCCGCCCGCACGTAGTACACCCGGTTGCGGTGCAGGCGGAGGACGTGCTCCTCGTCCGGCCGCTCCACCAGGGCCCGGATGGCTTTTTCCATGTACTTGTGCAGCTTCTCAAAGACCGCTTTCGTCTCCTGTGGTGTTGTTGAGACAGGCGTGGAGAGAGTGGTGGGTTTCTTGTGTTCTCGGTGCGCGCGCGTGCGTGTCAGCGGAGGCAGGGCGCGCGTGCGCGCGCGGGCGGGCGCGGACCCGTCACTCCAGGCGCGAAAGAGGGGAGAGCGAGGTCGGGGGAGAGGTGAGCCGCCGGCGGCTCGGTTTGCTTGTCTCCCGGCGTGGCCCCGCCCTCGCCCTTTCCATCCCGCTTCTCCTACGCCCACGGGCAAAGGCCAGCATGCAGTGCAGGCAGTAGAGGCGACGGATGCGGCGTGTCGCCCCTCCGCCCTCGTCCCACGCACCTCTTCAGTGAGCGGCCGCATTGCGGCAGCGCGTTTTCCTAGCCGGAGCTCTCTCGCTGCTGCGCTTGCTGCCGTTCCTTGCAGTCTGGACTGGGGATAGACAAGACACGTAGAGAGGGCGTGCGTGCGTCCTGTGCGTATCGCAAGAAAGAAGAAGGGAGGACGGATGTGCGCCACGGCAAAAGAGAGAAGTGAGCACGCTAGCCGGCAGGTTTTCTCGCTCTCTCTTTGCGCGCTCTCTCCTCTCTCTCACTCTCTCCCTCTTTTTTCCCGCTCACCTCCTCCCCCCCCACACACCCATGGCCTTCTCACTCGCACCCACCCTCTCCTTCACCGCCTGCCGCGTCGCGTCCTCCGGCCCGGCCGCCCTGCTGCGGAGCGCGGGCGCCCGGTCGGTGGTCGCGCCGCTGACCTGCCGGCCGGGCCGGCCGATGGCCCGCGCCGGCGCCCCGTCCCGTGGCCTGGCGGTGAGGGCGTCCATGGTGAGAGACCGGGATGGGCGCGCTTTGTGCGTCCGACAGGAAGGGGGGATGGGTCGTAGACCACCTGCTGCCGCATAGGAACGGGACGTGCGGCGCGCGGGCGCGCCTGTCCCGGGGCGGCCGTGGTTGACTTTTCTCTCTCGACGACAGCGCGCCCCCGCCCCCCCGCCCCCCCTTGACCTCTCATGCTCCACGCACGTCCTGCTCACAACACACGGCCCGCTCCCTCCACACACTCTCCACTCCAGGCCGCCGAGGTGCGCGCCAAGAACGCCAAGCACAAGGTCATCATCTACAGCAAGACCTATTGCCCCGTGAGTTGATGCTTGCCTCTTTGTCCCCCCCCCGCCTGTTTCCCCAGGGCGCGGCCACGACGGACGCCGCACCCCTCCTCCTCTCCTCGCCTCTCTCTCTCCCTCTCTCCTTCCTCCCGAACCTACACAACAGTACTGCGCCCAGGTCAAGGCCCTGTTCGCGGATCGGAATGTGCCCACCACGGTCGTGGAGCTGGACAACCTGGCGGACGGGGCGGACGTGGCGGAGGGCGTGGCCGAAGTCACCGGCCGGCGGACGGTGCCCCAGGTCTTCATCGGCGGCAAGCACGTGGGCGGGTGCGACGACACGGTCGCTGCCTTGGGGCCCAAAAACGGGGAGCATGAGAGCGAGCTCGCGCGGATGCTGGAGGGGGTCGGCCTGCGGCTGAACGACGTGAGGACGTGAGGGTGAACGGCGGGGGGAGGTTTTTTTTTTTGGAGTGGTGGTGTGGAGTGAAGGGGGAGCTTTTTGTTGTTGCGGCAGAGGAGGTCGGTGGCTCGCATTGGCTCGGTCTGGCCCGGTCAGGCTCGCTCTCCACGGATCCGTGTAGGGAGGGGAACGTAGGGGCGCCGCGCGTCTCCCTGCGCGCCCGTGCCGTTGACACAAAGGCAGAAGAGGACCCCCCTCACCCCCCCTGCCTCG
>Ga0114918_10001262_pt1 | contig 22589 bp, 26 predicted proteins | sample LantaG_FD_87015 | JGI IMG/M metagenome (GOLD analysis project Ga0114918, IMG submission 87015) | Deep subsurface microbial communities from Baltic Sea to uncover new lineages of life (NeLLi) - Landsort_02402 metaG | ecosystem: Environmental > Aquatic > Marine > Oceanic > Sediment | place... | reverse complement strand
TCTCTCTCTCTCTCTCTCTCTCTCTCTCTCTCTCAACCAGCCCCTCTCCCGCAGCACCGCCTCTCGCTGCTCTCGGGCCTCTCCAGGCTCTTCTCCGACGACGAGACAGCTGCGGCGGCAGCATCAGGAGCAGCGGCGAATGCAGCGGCGGGAGGAGGAGGAGGAGGAGAGGTCCCTTTCCGGCGGAGGAGCAGCGGCAACGGCAGCGGAGGAGGAGCAGGAGGAGGGTTGCTGTTGCCGCACTGGCCTCCGGCGACGACGATGACGACAATGCACGCCGCCGCCGTTGCGATCGCTCCCGTCCTGCCCCCTCCCCCGCCGCTGCGCCTCCCTTCCTCCGAGGGAGACTCCGGCGGCGGCGGCGGCATCGGCGGTGGCGGCGGCGGCGCGTTGAGGGACAGCGGCAGCAGCAACCCGTTCTTCGCGTCCGACCCTCTCGCCTCCTCCCGTCGGCCGTCGAGGGACTCCCTGGGCAGGGGGGAGTTCTGGCTGCCGCCGAAGAAGAGGGAGGTGAGAGTTGACAGTTGTTTCTTTTTCGGGTTTTTTCTTTTGGGTTTTTTTTTTTCGATTTCTCGAAGAGGCACCGAAAATTTGACTTTTTTTTTCTTTTTCTCCTTCAACCAAAGTCTCAGCGCTCTTCCTCCGACGGCGGGACCGGCAGCGCAGGAGGAGGAGGGGGCGGAGGAGGAGCAGGAGGAATCGGTGGAGATGGAGGGAGCGGCAGCAGCTTCGACGCCTTCCTCTCCGGCTGGGCGCTCGCGGCCGGAGGAGGAAGCGGAGGAGGAAGCGTAGACGCGGCCAGAGCCGACGCCGCTGACGCTCGCCGTGCGAGCGGCGCCGCGGCCGGGGCGGCGGCAGCGGCGGCGGCGACGGCGGTGGCGGCTACCGAAGCGCCCCCCCTGCTGCTCCTCCCTGCCCTGCGACGGACTCTGCAGGAGCCTCCTCCTTTGTTTTCTTCGCCTCCTCTGGCGTCGATCCCGGAAGCTGGAAGAGAGACAAAGGAGAAGAAGCGGAGAAAGGGCGAAGAAGAAGAAGGAGGAGGAGGAGAAGGAGAAGAGCAGGAGGGGGCAGCGGGCAAGAAGAAGAGGAGGAGCGGCAAGAGGGCGAAGAAGGAAAGAGAAGCTTCTTTAGGGGAAGCGAGCCCTTCCACGCCTCCCAAATGGTCTAGTGCAGCGGGGGAAGTAACGACGACGAAGCAGCAGCAGCAGCGAGGAGCAGCGGGGAACGAAGGCGGAGCGGCAGCAGCGGCAGCAGCAGGGGCGACAGAAGCAGCGGGAGCAGGGGCAAACGACTCCGCGCCCGTCCCTCCTCCTCCGCTGCTGCCGCATTCCTCGACCTTCCGCGGCGTGTCCTGCCACAAGGCCACGGGAAGGTGGGAGGCGTCGATCTGGCTCGGAAGGAGGCAAGCGTACCTCGGTAAGGCCGTGTTTGGTGGGTTTAATTTTTTCCGGATTTTTTTTCGAAAGTGGGAAAAAGTTGACGAAAAAATAAAAAAAACTTTTTTCAAAATCAAAACAGGAGGCTTCGAGATCGAGTCCGACGCGGCCCGGGCCTACGACGTCGCCGCGCTCGCGTGCAGGGGCCCCAAGCGCGCCCTGACGAATTTTCCTCCGGAGGAGTACCTGGAGGAGATCGCGGCGCTGGCCGAGGCCGCCGGGATCCCCCTCTCGGGCTCGACCTCCACCTCGACCTCGGCGGCGGCCTCTGCGGCAGCCAACCCGGGTTCTTCGTCGCCGGCGTCGCCGCTCCCTCCTCCTCCGCCGCCGCCGCCGCCTCTTTCCGTCGAGACGCTGCCGCTGCTCCCGCACGACCTGGTCGTCGCCCACGTCCGCAGGCGCTCCACGGCGTTCGCGCGCGGCAAGTCTCCCTTCAGGGGGGTCTCTGGGGAGGAAGGGAGGTGGGAGGCGAGGATCGGGGCGCTGTTCGGAAGGAAGAACGTGAGAGAGACGAGCTTTTTTTTTGAGTTTTTTTTCCCTTCAAAGTCGGGTTTTTTTTCCATTTCAAATTTCAACTATCTCAGCTCTCGACCTCCCTAAAAAAAACTCAAAACCAAAAATAATCAGGTCTCTCTCGGCGTCCACGGCACCGAGGAGGAAGCCGCCAGGGCTTACGACCGCGCGCTGATCGTGGAGAAAGGTGAGGAGAAGGAGAAAAAGAGAGGGAAAGAGAGAAAGAGAAAGAGAAAGAGAGGAGCGGTGGAGTTTCTTCAGAAGCAAAGCGAACGAAACTCTAAAAAAAACTTCTTCTTTCTCTCTTCTCTCCTTTCATTCAGGCCGCTCCGCCAAGACCAACTTCCCGATCGCCGACTACGACGCCGAGATCGCCGCAGCGACCGCCGCCGGTGTCGTCAACGTCCCTCCTTCTGTCGCTGCTACTGCTGCTGCTGCTGCTGCTGCTTCTCATCGCGCCAGGGGCGTTCCTCCGGCAGCGGGGGGCCTCCTCCTCCGCGCCCCGGTCCCGGCCGCCACCATCACCGTCTCCCAGGTCGCCGCGGCGCTGCTGAGGCCGAGATAGAAAGAAGAAAAAGAAGAAAGAAAGGAAGTGGAATGGAAGCTGGTGAGGAGTTCTAATTTTACAAAGTAAATTTTCCGTTCGTTTTAGTTTTAGTTTTAGTTTTTTTCTGTCAAGAAGTTTCTCCTTTAAGTCTCTCCTTTCAATCCCTCTCCTCCCCTTCTCGCCCCTCCCAGTACTTCCTGCCGTAGTCCAGGAGCAGCTCCTCGCCAGGGAACAGGTCCCGGGAGGCGTAGAGCTCGACCTTCTTCTCTTTCCGGCGTGTGATCCGAGAGAGGTTGCTCCTCTTCGAAGAGTGGTTGATGAGGCAGGGGGAGTAGAGATTGTTCTCTTCCCTGCTGCTCCTCCCTCGGAGCTCCTCCGCGAGCGGTGCGCCGTCGAGGCAGAAGCCCCCGCCGCAGCCGATGCAGTAGTCCCCGACCCCTCGCGGGTAGCGCCGCCAGAACTCTTCCTCGGAGAGGAGGTCGCCCTCGTAGCAGCCGAGGAAGGAGCCCCGAGGGAGGAAGAACTTCTCTTCCGTCCCCGCTCCCTCTTCTTTTTGTTCTCCTTCTTCTTCTTCTCTGACGTAGACGCCACGCCCGCGGCCGTCGCTTGCGTCGCGCACCACGAGGAAAGGGCGGCCGTCGAGACGGGCAGCGGAAGAAGAAGAATCGGAACTCGAAGGACTCGAACTCGAAGGAGAAGGAGAAGAAACGCCAGTCGAAAACTCGGGAAGGACCTCGACATAGAGCCGCGCGCCCTCGAGCTCGAGGTGCAGCCTCTCCCGCAAGCTGGCCTTGGCCGCGGCCAGGGTCAGCCCCGACGCTGCTGCCAAGGCCGACGAGGCCGCGGCAGCCGCTCGGGGGAGCTCCGGTGGGAGGGTCGGCAAGACGCCCGACCAGGCAGCGACGGCCGCGGCCGAACCAAAAAAAGCGGCGCTCAGGCCGATTCCCAATCTCTTCACCTTGCGGATGCGCTGGATTTCGGCAAAGGGACTGGCGATTGTCTGCTCTTGTGGTTGTTGCGAACCGACGACTCCGTCTCTCTGTGGGCCCCCCAGCTGGGCGCGAGGAGGCACGAAGGCGTAATGCCGTTGCCGGAGCAGGAGAGGAGATGGCATCTCGTCAATCGCTCTCTTCGTTCGAAAGAAGAAGATAGTGAATTGATTTGAGCTTTCTCTTCCGAACTCTTCGTCCTCTTTCTTCCTCCTCTTCTTCTTCAAAACTGCCCCCCGCGCCGCAGCCCCTCGTCGATCGCCTCGGCCCTGAACTCCCCCAACAGGGACCGGAACCCCTCGTTGAACACCGAGTAAGCGCTGGCCTCTCCCGGTTTCCTCTCCCCGAGGTTGAAGACGACGGCGGCGAGGATCGAAAGCAAGATGAAAATCGGGCCGAGAGAGTAACGGGACGCGAGCTTTGCTCCCAGGGGCCACAGCACCAAAAAAAGCCAGACTTTCCGCGGGACGCGGAGGAGGACTGCCAGCAGAGGGTCCGGGAGGAGCTTCCGGGCCCGTATCTGCTCTGCTAGGAGGCGCGCGAGCTTATTCGAAGGGGGGCGGTAGCGGAAGAGGTCGTCTTCGTCTTCTTCTTCGAAGTCGTTTCCGTTTTCTCGTCCTCCTCCGCCGTTGTTGTTGTTGTTCGTTTCTTCTCCTGCTATCTTCCTCCGCCTGACCCTCTCCGGGGGCGGCTTCGGGGCCGGGAGAGCGAGGAAGACGGCGCCGTCCCGGAAGAGGGGCTCCTCTCCTTTTGCGGGGGCCTCTGGAGGAGGAGCAGCAGAGCTCGAGCTCGGAGAACCCGAAGAAGGGAGGCCCGACGGCAGCAGGACCCGCTCCCCCGACCCAGTGTCCACCAGCACCAAATCTCCGCTGCCGCCTCCGAGAGCTCGCGCGATCAGCTCGGAGGCCCGCTGGCGCGAGCAGCCGCGCGGGAGCGAGAGCTGGAGGTCGGAGCCGCAGAGGAGCTGGAGCGTGATGGTGACGTCGTCGTCGAACATCGAGGAGGTCGAGGTGGATGTCGATGTCATCGTTTTTTTTGGAAAGCGTCTTTCTCTCTCTGTGTGTGTGGAGCTTGCTTTCGCTTTAAAATCGCCGAAAAGGGGGAAGTCAACCGGATGTGTTCCCACCCTCGAAAGAGTGTGTGAAGAACGCGAGAAAGAGAGCCCCCAGGAAGCAGGGAGAGGAGGGAAGCGGGTTTGAGTTGATCGAAACGATGAAAAAAATGAAAGAAAAATTCAAAAACAAAAAAAATCAAATCGTCGCTCCACAACGAGCAACTTCACATCTATCTCAATGCCGCTCTCCGCCTGCCTTCGCCCCGCGCTCTCCGCGTCCCCCACGCCCAGGGCGGCTCTGTCTCAGTCTTTATCAGGCTCTCGAAGATGCACCGCGGCCAGCAGAGCTTCGGCGAGGGCCCTCGGCGGTGTTTCGATTACTAGAAGAGGAGGATTCACTGCCGCCACCGGCTGCTCACCTTCTCTTTTTCGACCCCGGCTCCTCTCTTCGCCTCCTTCCGCCACCCGCAACGACGACGGCGGCAACGATCCCGCTCCCTCCACCTCCCTCGTCGACGTCGCGGGCTCCCTCGGCGCCCTGGCCCTCTGGGCCGCCTTGCTCGTTTACGCTTTGAATTTTTCTCCCAACCAGACCCCTGCGAGGGATCTCTACTTCCTGATGAAATTGGTTCCGGGTTCCGGGGCCCCCGACGACGGCGTGAGCGTGAACCAGGTCTTCTCGGCGCTGTTCAACGCGATGGGGGTGATGCCGGCGCTGTACGCCGCGCTTCTGGTCCCGGCAGGGAGGAGCGGAGGCGGAGGGAAAAGTAATGAAGACGGAAAGCTCGCCTTCCCTCCTCGGCTGCCTGCCTTCCCCTTCATCGTCGGCTCCTTCGCGCTCGGGTTCTTCGCCCTCGGCCCTTACTTGGCTCTGTGGACCCCGGCCCCTTCGGCAGAGAGCCTGCCGGAGCCCGAGAGAGCCGGGCCGCGAGACGCGACGGCCCCTCCGGAACCGCAAGCCCTCGACAGGAACGGCGCCGCCGGTTCAATCGCCCTCCGCGCGCTCGAGTCCCCAATCACGGCCGCCGTCCTGCTCCTGGGGGCCCTGTCGCAGGCTTACTTGGCAGCAACGGCGGGACCCGCGGCCTGGAGCGAGTACGGCAGGCTGTTCGACGAGTCGAGGCTGGTGCACGTGACCTCGCTCGACTTTTTAGCTTTATCGAGTTTCATCCCCTTCTGGGTCTCCTTGGACGCCGATTCCAGGAAATGGAGCGGCGCCTCGTTCGCGGCCGTGCTCGGGGCGATTCCTCTGGTGGGTCCTGCGGTCTACTTGGCGCTGAGGCCGAGGGCGGAGTGGAAGAGGAAGGAGTGAAGAATGAAGAAGGTGTTTTTTTTTTTACTTTTTTTTCTCGGAAAAATGGAGGAAAAAAAACAAAAAAAAACTTTGAACACACAAAAAGCTCGACGTCTCTCTCTCTCCCGCTTCTCTCTCCCTCCTTGCCACCACCACATTCAGTGTCTGATCTTGGCCCACAGGATCACCAGCACGCACAGCCCCAGCGCCCCGGCCACGCCCCACGCGATCGCCTTGTTCGCGGCGACGCGGCGGGACATCACACCAAGAATCCGCCGCGCGCTCGCGATGGAGTCGTCGGCGCCGCGGAGGGTGTCCGAGGCGTGCACTATGGTCTCGCGCTGGCGCTGGAGGTCCTGGAGGATCGAGACGCCGAGCTCCTGTGGGGAGAGAGAGGGGAGGGGGAGGTGGAGAACATAAAAAGTACAAATTAGAGGTTGAGTTTTTTTTCCTTAAAGTTTAAAAACAAAAATCGTCCTAGTCTTGCCTCCCCAGCCATGGGAACCAGGCGCCCATCCTCTTGAGCGCCCGGCTGCCCGCCGCCAGGGAGCCGTCCGTCTCCTGCAGGCGGTCGCGGGAACGCTCGATCGCGGCGCGCTGCGCCGCCAGGGACTCGAGGATCGAGGCTCCGAGGGCCTTTTTTTGTTTTTGGAAAAGGTTTTTCGAGTTTTTTTTTTTGAAAAATTCGTTCGTTCGTGGGGCAAGCAAAAGTTCCGCAGCGCTTCTCTTCAAGAACTTTCAAAACACAACCCCAATCTCTCTCTCTCTCCTTACCTCTGTCTGCAGCAGCTGCGCCCTCCCCTGCGCGATCCTCTCCCCGGACCGCTCGATGCGCTCCCCGGCTGCCAGCACGCGGTCGCGGTCGTTGCTCGACACTCCTCCTCCTCCTGCTCCGCCGCCGCCGCCGCCGAAGCTGCTGCTCGTGCTCGCCGCGCCGCCGCCGCCGCCGAGGCCCAGCTCCGCCCTGGCCAGGTCCCCGGCGTTGTTGCTATTGCTGCTGCTCGCTGCCTCGCGCACCCTCTTTGCGAGCGCCGCGGCGTCCGCCCGGTAGGAGGCCACCTTGGCCGTCAGCGCCCTGCCGCGCGCGGCGGAGGTCGGCGCCGCCGACCGCGCCTCGAGCTCCATTCTCGAGAGGACGGCCTCTGCCTCGGAGAGGTCGCGCTCGACGTCGCGGATGGCCTTGAGGCGGGCGTCTGGGGAATTGAGAGTGGAGAGGTGAAGTTCGAAGTTGGATTCGGAGGGAGGTGGAGGTGGAGGTGGAGGTGGAGGTGGAAGGGGAAGAGGAAGAGGAAGAGGTTGAGAAAAAGAAGAGAGCAAAGGCGCGATGGCCGATGAACGAAGAGGAACGCAAAAACTTTGCTCTTCCAATCATCTCACCTGCCCCGCCGACCGCGCCGAGCCCCTCGAGCTTCCGCGCCACCTCGGTCGCCTTCGCGCAGTACTCGGCGTCGTACTCGTCGAAGAGCGCGGTCGAGGGGTCGCCGGACGACATCGCTGAACGGAGGTGGAAGGTAAAGGAAGGGGACGCGGCAGTTTCGAAAAAAAGTTTTGATGGGGGCAAAGAGAAGAAGAAGCTCTCTGTCTTTCTTTCTTTCTCTCTTGCGTTTCGTTCTCGCTTGGGCCTGCGCTGATGTTGTTGCGGGGTGTGGTGCGCGTAGACTCTCCGTGAAGGAAGAGATAGAGAGAGCGGAAGAGGGGAGAGAATGACTGGCGCTCTGCTGTCGAAGAAGAGAAGAAGTGACGAAGAGTGAGAGGGAAGAAGAGGAAGAAAAAAAAACGTCGACCTTCTGATCAAAAATCGAATCTTCAAAAGGTAGAGTCGAACTCTCCTCTGAGAGGAAGGGAATCGATTTGAATTCCCTCTCTGCGGGCACGTTGAGCTCTCACCGGCGATGGGCGTCAAGTGGTGAGCGCGAGAAGAAAGAGAGAGAAAGCGGTGAAAGAAAGAAAGAGAATGAAGGAAAGCAATCATCGATCTCGAGCATCGATCAATCTCTCGACCTCCTCTTCTCTCAACCTTCTCCTCCAAACCCCGCCCAACTCACTTCCCCCCCAGGATCCTCCTCTGGAACCCTTCCTCGGGAGCAGAAGGAGTCACAGCAGCAGGCGCGGCAGGAACAACAGGAACAGCAGCGAACCAACCAGCTCCCCCTCCCCCTCCCCCTCCTCCCTATCCTGCCTTCTCCGGCCGCGCCGCCTTTGACGCCGTCGCCGCAGCCGTCGCCCGCGTCTGCGGCCCGCCGCTCCCGGGCCCCAACTGGAAGGCGGAGGTCTCCCTCCTGCGCTCCTCCGCGACGACGACCAGCAGCAGCATAGCAGCAGCAGAAACAGCAGCGAAATCGCCGGATGGGAAAGTCACAGGAGGAGAGAAGAAAGCGGAGACGCCGGCGGACCTGACCGCGGTCTCCTTTGGGGACGACCTCCTGTCGCTGCACTTTGTCTGCGATCGAGGAAGAAACGTCCTCACCGCCGACTCCGTGGCCGCTGGGCCATTGATCGTTGCCTGCGGCGGATACCAGCCTCGAGCCAGGCTGCACCTCTCGGGGCCACGGTTCGCGGCCGGGGGACTCAAGTTCGGCGACGCCGGCGCGGTCGTCGCTCGGGTGAGCCCTCGCCCCGGGGACCCTCCGCGCGCCGTCGCGGTGCTCATCTCGCTGGAGTCGGCGTCTGACGTGGCCGAGGCCGCGCCGGCGCTGCGGGAGCTCGCCGAGGCGCTGAGGAGCAGCGTGAGGAAGGTGGTGGCGGAGGCCGCCGAGAAGGAGGCAAAGGTGACGACTGCGACGACGAAAGGAGGACAGCAGCAAAGGAGTCGGGCTCTGGTGGTCGTTCAGGGAACTTTAGAGCCGCTCGCGGCGCCGCTGGCGGAGTTCGCTCTCCCGCGCTTCCCGCAGGGCCCGCAGCACGCCGCGGTGCAGGTGGCCGCGCTGGCAGCTGCGGTGCTGTCGCGGCCTCGCGGGCAGTAGAAGAAAAGAGAAAGATCTTTTTTTTGTAAAACTAGAGTCGAAGAAAAAATTAACACTGCAAAAAAAACGAAAAACGAAAAAACAAGAGGCAAGAACGGGGCTCCAAAATCAAACGCGGGAAAGCCGTTTCCTGCTCCTCTTCCTCTCTAACTACGAGGAAGAAGAAGAAGAGGAATTGGCGCTCGCCCTGGCCCTCACGGCCTCGGCCCTCGACCTCGCGACCGCGTTGGCCGGGTCGAGCGCGAGCGTCGACGAGTAGGCCTTCGCGGCTTCCGCCCACTCGCCGCGCTTCTCGCGGGCGTCCCCCAGGTTGTTCCAGGCGGTGACGTAGCTGATTATTGATAATTAGAGAGAGAAAGAGCTGGATGTGAGCTTTCGGGGGGAGAAAGAAAGAGCGGAAATGGAGGCAGAAAAGATAAAGATGAACAGGAAGAAAAAACGGGAAAGAAAAAAAACATTCAAAACTCTCACCCTGGCTGCAGCGCCACCGCCGCCTCGTAGCTAGCCACCGCCGCGTCCAGCTTGTTCAGCTGGAAGTTGGCGTACCCGATCGCGTTGTGCACCTGCGCCAGGTCCGCCGGCGCGCCGTCCCACCCGGAGCGCGCTCTTTCTAAATTCTTGAGAGCGCTGGTATAAAGCTTCTTGCGGAGGAGGATGACGCCGAGCTCGAACGAGTCTTCCGGGCTGGCCGTCTTTGTCCGAATGCGCTCTCCGAGGACCTTGGCGGCCTCCTCGAGCTCTCGCCGGATGAGGACCTGGGAGTTGGTTGGGGGGTGGAAGAAGAAGAGGGAAAGAAGAGAGAGAAAGATAGAGAGAAAGAGAGGTGAGAACGACAACGGAGGAAGAAGAAGAAATCTTTTTCAACAAACAAACAAAAAGTTCAAAAAAAAAGAAAGCTTCCGAAACTTTTCTTCTCACCTGTCGCACGACCAAGTAAGCCCCGACCACCAGGAAGCCCAGCAGGAAGACGAGGTACAGGGCCTGCACGGGCTCCTCGAGCCCGTCGGCGAGGTCCCCCAGGGCGGTCGAGTAAGCGTGGTGGGTCGAGAGCGCGAGCGAGTCGAGAGAGTCGAGGTCGGAGGCGAACGAAGAAGAAGACGCCGCCGCCGCCGGCGACGACAAGAACGATGATGCCTTTGCTCGGGTGGTTTCGCGGCGACGAACGGGGGACGAGGACGCGATCTTGGGTGCTCCCCTGGATCCCAGGGCTGGTGCGCGGCGTCCAGCACGCGCGAGGACCGAGCTCGTGGGAGAAGCGGCGCGCGAAGAGGGCGCCGCGGCGATGGCCACAGTCGGCATTCGAATCAAAGCGCCACCGATCATCTCCTTTGTTTTACGAGATAGAGCTTGTTGGAAGAGCTTTTGCAGCCTTGTGTGTTTTCGTTCCCCGAATTGCGATCCTAGATTGGACCCTGTGGTACACGAGAGGACGCGTTCGACTTCAGTGGCGTTTTTTTTTGCGAGCTGAGCTGCTGCTGGGAAAGAGCAAAGGGAAAGAGAAAGTGAGCAGCAGAAAGTTTTGAGCTTTTTTTCTTTTCTTTTTTGGCTTGAGAGAGACGCTATTCAAAGATAGAATTTCCGTCGGAGGACGAAAAAACGACTTCTTCATCCCATCCCTCCGCTTCGAACGCCGCTAAAGCAGCAGCATCTTTCTTTCGGCAATCAGCAACAACCACGATGCAGAGCTCTCTTATCTCCACGCGAGCGTCCACCTGTGCGCGGGCCTCGACGTCTTCGGCCAGGAGCGGGAGGGGCGGAGGCGGAATGCCAAGGATGACGACGTCGACGTCGATCGCCGCCGCTCGACCTCCTCGACCTCTTCCTCTTCCTTTTCGGTTGAGGAAAAGCTCCTCCCCGCTTTTCCCGGTCGCCCGAGCCTCTCCCTCCGACGAGCAGACCGGCAGCGGCTCCGAAAACAGCGGCAGCGGCTCCTCGGACAACGAGGGCGACGAGTCCTTAGAGGCGAGGGAAGCTCGCCTCGCCGCCCTCGAGCGCGGCGCCCGCCGCGGCGGCGCGGCCCGCCCGCGCTCCTTGGCCACGGCAGCAGCAGCCCAACAACAAGCCAAAGCATCAACTTCCTCTCCTGGCCCAGCAGACTGGCCAGAGGGCCAGCTCCTCCCCACGGGCTGGGAGCGCATGTCCGTCGCCCAGAGGGCCGTCGAGCTCTACCAGGGCAGGCGAGGTTTCTTATTTTGGGCGAGCCAGGCGGCTTGGTATTCGGTGATCGGCGTCGGCTTCGGGTGGGTGCTGTTCCGGTTCGTGCTGCCCGGGATCGGGCTGTACAAGCTGGCCAACGGGCTGACGGATGCTCCGACGCCGCTGTGAGGAGGGGAGTGGAAGTGGAAGAAGGTGGAGGTGTTTTTTTGCAACAAAAAAAAGGTCGAAGAAAAAAAGGTCGAAGAAAGTCTCTCTCTCTCTCTCCACTTTTTTCTTCTTTTCAAATGCTCTCCTCCGTCGCGCGCAGCGCGCAGCGTTCTTCTTCGGGAGCCTCTCTTATTCGAGCCGCGTCTTCTTCTCCGCGTGCCGTCGTCGTCGTCGCCGTCCGCGGCAGCTCCAGGGCCGCAGCTCCCGTCTCAACGACCCGAAGACGCATCCTCATCACGCGTGGCGCTCCTTTGTCGATCTCGGCTTCTTGTTCTTCTCCTTCTTCTCGCTCTTCTCCCTCTTTCTCCACGCTCTCTCGCCCGCTCTCCCTCGGAGCACGTATTCAGTCGAACGGTATGCTGACGATGAGAAGGGAGGGGGAAGGAAATGAAAAGAGAAACTGGAGGAGAAGGAGCGATTGCGATCTATTTTTTTCTCTTCTCTTCTCTTCGTCGTCGATCGATCTCAACCTCAACAACAACCTCTTCTTCTTTCTCTCCCTCCGCTCTCTCCCTCTCCTCTCGCAGGTAAGACCCCCACCCCGCTCGCCATGCCCCCTCGCGCATCGAGCAACTCTTCGAGTAACAAAAACGCCCCCGGCCGCCCCCTGGACCTGCCCCCGCTCCCGTGGATCGCCGCGGTCGCCTTCGGCCTCGGGTGGCTGACGCTGCTCGCCGTCGCGCCCAACGCTTTGCCGACGGGCATGAGGGACTTCGCCCTCTCGGTGCTCTCGCTCGCCAAGCTGGGCACCGTCGAGGGCGCGCAGGTCGTCTGCGCCGTGGCGTGGGGCATCCACGTGCTCGAGGGGGCCTACGCCGCGAAAGTGGTGACCGACGGAGGGGGGGACGCCAAGGCCGCGGCGTGGTGGTTTGTTTGGTCATTCCTGGTCGGCTTCCCCGCGGTGATGATGGCGAAGGCCACCGTCGAGACGTCCAAGAGCGACTAGATCTGCGTTGAGATTCTTTTTTTCGCATTCCGAATCGCATTCTGCGTCTTTCGGAGTTGGTTGTAAAGGAAAAGAACGCAAGCAAAAAATGGAAAACAGGAAAAAAATGTCTCACGCTTTTGCTCTCTCTCTCTCTCGTTTTGAAAAAAAAAAACAGGCGCCGCCCTCCCTCGTCTTCTCCTCCGAGCCCTCTCCACCACGAAAGGCGACAATGATGCATTCTCCTCCAATCCTCCTCCTGCTCCTCCTCCTCCTCCTCCTCATCTCCGCCTCGCCGTCGTCGGCGGCGGCGCGGCCGGAGTCGCGGCAGCCTGGCACTTGATCGCCGAGGCGACAAGGAAGAAGAACAGAAAAAGTTCCTCTTCTTCCTCTCCTCCTCCTCCTCCTCCTCCTCCTCCTCCTCCTCACCTCACGCTCTTCGAGCCCTTTGGCCTCGGCGCCGGGGGCACCGGGGCCGCCGCGGGTTTGATCCACCCTTTCTCCCCCACGGGAAAGCCCATGTGGAGGGGCGAGGAGGCCTTCAGGGAGGCCGAGGCCCTGGTGGCGGTGGCGGAGAAGCAGCGCGAGAAAGAGGAAGGGAAAGAAGGAAAAGAAGGAAAAGAAGGGGAAGAAACTTTCTCGTTCGTCTCGTGTCGCTCTCGGATGCTCCGCCCCGCAGAGGACGCCCGCCAGGCCCGCGAGTTCGCGCAGAGGGGCGTGCAGAGGTCCCTGGGGTGCTCCGCGACTCCCGTGGGGGGTGGAGAAGCTCAGGAGGTGCTCCCGGGGGTGTCGCTGCCCTTTGACGACGACGAGAACGACGAGAGTTTTTCTTCATCGGCGGCGGCGGCGGCGGCCGCAGCCCTCGTCGTCGAGGGCGGGCTGGTTGTCGAGCCCCGGAGCTACCTGCGGCACCTCTGGGCGGCCACCGTCGAGGCGGCGGAGGCCGCCGGCGGGAGCGCCGTGCTCGACTGCGCCTCTTCGCCCGTGACGTCGCTGGCCGAGCTCGACGGAATCGGAGGGAACGAAGAAGAAAAACAACCTCGTTTCGCCGTCGTCGTCGTCGCGGCCGGCGCGGCCTCGGGGTCGATCGCCGAGGTCGGCGGCCGGAGAGGGGACGGCGGCGTCGGCTCCTGCGAGCTCGTGCAGGGCTGGACGGCGACTGTGGCTCCTTCGGACGGTTCGAGCTCCTCTTTCCCTCGGTCGGCGCTGCTCGGGAAGACCTACGCGGCGCCGCGGAGCAGGAGGAGCAACGGAAACGGAGAAGGAGACGAAAACGAGGAACCCAAAAAGGGCGTCGTATCCGTCGGCGCGACGCGCTCCGCCGTCCCGCTCTCCGCGCCGGAAGCCCTGGCCCAGTGCCGCGCGCGAGGGAGAGGGGTCGGCCCCGGCGCCGCCTCGGAGGCCGAGGAGGCATCGCGGGAGCTGCTGGGGCGGTTTGCGAAGCTCTGGTCCGAAGCAGCCGGGAGCAGCAGCGAGGAAGAAGGAAAAGGCTGGAGCGTCGTCGAAGCGACCTCCGGAGTCAGGGCCCGGCCGAGGAGGTCGGGAGCGGGGAGGCCCCCCCTCGCTGGCAAGATCGAGAGAGAAAATGACAGCAGGGGAGGCAACTGGTGGGTCATCGGCGGTCTCGGCTCGCGGGGCTTGCTCTACTCGGCGTGGCTGGCGAAGGAAGTGGCGAGAGCAGCTCTTAGAGGGAACGACGACGACGACGACGACGACGGCGACGCCGACGGCAACGACGGCGACGACGACGGCGGAAACTCAAACGGCGAAAAACTCAAACCCGGGGACTTGTCGCTCGACCCCGAGCTCACGAGGTGGAAGCGGTGGCGGGATCTGTAAGAAAACAAAAAAAATAGAACGCTTGTATAAAAAAAAAGGAAGCAACCGGCTTTTCTCTCTCTTTTTGCAAAATTGGAAGAACGAAAATCGAAAAAATCTCTCTCTCTCTCTCTCTCTCTCTCTCTCTCTCTCTCTCTCTCTCTCTCTCTCTCTCTCTCTCAAATTTCTCTCTCGCACGCGCGCGACAAAAAAAAATCGAAAACCAAAACCAAAAACTCGTTCTCTCCCATTTTCTTCAGCGCTTCCTCTCAGAAGCATCTGCCGGGCTCATTCCACGCGGAAAGAGGACCTTCGCAAAAATCTTCACCTCTTCCTCTCCGGGGTCGGCACCATCGGAGAGACGGGCGCCGAGTCGAAGACGGCGCCGTCCCTCCAGAAGCTCACCCCAACATTTCCCTTGACGACGTCGACAGACGCCCTCGCGTTGCCTCTGACGAGCACGGCCGAGTCCCCTTCGCCCACGACGTCGTACTCGAGCAGGCGAGGGTACTCGCGTAAAACAGCAGCGCGGGCCCCTTTGCCCTTGACGCGCTGCTTGAGGTAGTTGTAGAGGGGAAGGCCGTGGCGCTTGGCCGAGCGGGAGAGCATTCCGGGGGCCACCGCTGCCATGTAGCAGACGTCCTGGTCGCTGATGCCTGCCGTGGTGAGGAAGGCGACCTGTGGATTGAGGGTCGGGGTGAATTGCAAAAGAAGAAGAGGGGGAAAAAAAGTGAGTTTCTTTTGTCCTTCGTTTTCGGGTTTTTTTTCGGGTTTTTCCTTCTTGGTTTTCTTCTCTCTTTCCTCCTCCACTCCACTCCTTCTCTCCCTCTCTCCCCCCCTCCCCCTCCTTACCATGTTGTCCAGCTTCTGTTGGCTGACCTCGTACCCTCCCTTGGCGATCCTGTCGATGATGATGTCGGACCACGTCACGGGCCAGCGGTGCCTCAGCGTCATCGAGACGTAAAAGCGCACGCGTGGGTCCTTGCTGTCGGCCGTCGCGGCCCAGACGGCGGCCTCGGCCGAGCCGCCGCCGCCGCCTCCCGTGCCCTCGCCCGCGGCGTTGGCGGCGGCGATCTCTTCGGTGGAGACGACGGTGGAGTCGGAGCCCACTGACGAAGAGGTGGAGGACTCGGCGTCGGCGCGGGTGAGGACTGAGCGGCGAGAAGAGGAGAGAAGAGGTCGAGCGATGCCGGAAACAGCAGAGGTCGAGGTCGACGACGGCGACGACGGCGACGGAGCGGCGGCGATTGCTCGCGCAGCGGTCGGCGCGATGCTGTGTGTGATGGGAGTTGCGTGTGTTTTTGGGGGATTGATTTCGATTCTCGCGTGAGCTGCACGCCGCATTGCCCTCGCTGATCCGCAATTGAGAGGGGAAAGAGAGCGTGGAGGGAGGACGCGGAGAGAGCGCGAGAGAAAGAAAGAAAGTAGGAATCGGCTCCGGCGGCAGCAGCAAGCCGGCGAAAAACTCTCTCTCGATTCTTTTTCTCTCTTTTGCAGCTACTCCACCACTTGCTCGCCGCGATTTCTCGCGGAGCATGCGACCTCAACGCACCAGCGGGACAGCATCGCGATCGGCGGGGGAGGGGAAAGAGTAAAAAAAGGTCGCTTTCGAGGGAAGCCCTTGAGATTCGAGAGAGAGGTTTTCTTTCTTTTTTTTCTTTCTTTGCTTTCTCCTCCTTTTCTTCGTCGACGTCGTTTGTGACAGCCTCAGACCGCATCGATCTCAAACTGAACAAAAAGAAAAGCGATGGCGCCTCTCGCTCGGAATTGCGGTCCGCTGGCGCCGTGCTCCTCGAGGATAGGAGCCTGTGATGCGGCGAAGGCAGCATCTCTGCGAGCGGCGCACGGCCGCGAGCCGCAGGGGAGGAGGGTCGGGAGGGGGAGGAACAAGCTCGAGGGGCGAATTGCACCGTCGGCGGCGTCGGCGTCGCTCTGCGGCTCTCGACCCACTCGACCGAGCGTTTTCAGCGGCAGGAGCAGCAGCAGCGGCGCAGAGCCTCCCTCCCTGACTAAAACAGCAACAACAATAACAACACGAGAAACGAGCACCAGAGCCAGAAGCAGCAGCAGAAGCATCAGAACCGCGGCCAAAAGAGGAGGGGGAGGAGACGGCGAGGAGAACGAAAACATCTCCAAATCTCGAGGAGGAGGAGGCCTGCTCTCCCGCTGGTCGCAGCTCACCGCCAGAGAGAAGTCGGTGCTCGCCATCTTCGTCGCCCTGGTCATCCTCTTTGGCCCGCGCCTGTTCTTCCTGTCGCTGGTCTCGCTGGAGGCGGCTGCCACCGGAGCTCTGCTGGCAGCCGAGAGGGCTCTGGGTGCCGCTTTTTTGACTTCCTTCTCCTGGCTCGCGGGGGTCGCGGCTCTCATTCTGGCTGGCCTCTTTGTCTACTTCCTCGTTCTCGAGGAGGAGAGGCTCGAGGATGAGGAGTAGAAGAAGAAGAAGAAGATGGAGTGTAAAAATAAATAAATTGAAAACGAGAAGAAGAAGAAGAAGAAGTTTTTTTAAAGTTCTCAAAAACTCAACGGGAAAAAAAAACGGGAAAAACTTTCTCTTTTTTTCACTCCGCGGCATCATCAAACGTCCACCAAGAACGCCGCCACGACCGTGCAGTCGTCCAGTTTCCCTCCCCTCGGCCTCAGCGCCGCCCACACGGGAAGCACGCCCTCTTTCGCGGCCTCCACCACCCAGGGGGAGCGAAACGAGGCGTCGCCGCCGTTGCGCGCCGCCGCTGCCGCGAGCGCCCCCGCCGCCGCCTCGGCCGCCTCCGCAGCTTTCGAAGGAGCGATGACAAAACTGCCTTCTTCCATAAACTCCTCCAGGGCCTCGGCGACGACGCTCTCGATGTCCTCTGGCCACAGATTGTCCAAAACGCCGTCGGTGGCCAGGATCAAAAGGTCTCCGTTTCGGGCCTCGACCTCGTAGAGGTCTGCCGCCTCGGGAGGGTCCCCAAAGGAGCTGCTCCCGGTGCTTCCGGGCTCTTCCGATTCACCCGGGGGGGGGCCACAGAGCTGGAAGGGCATGTTGAACGAGTGCTGCTGCGGGTCCGACGACAGGGCGATCTTCCCCGACCTGAGGAGCCGAAAGCCCGAATCACCGAGCACGGCGACGGCGAGCTCCCCTCCCGGGCGAGCGGCGGCGACGACGGCGGTGGAGGAGCCCGCGATGCCGGCGGTGGAGGCGTGGGCCGCCTTGAGTGCGGCGCGGACGCAGGGGATCGGGACGGAAGAGGAGGACGCAGAAGAAGACGAGGAGGTCTCAGAAGAAGTCTCAGAGGAAGTTTGTTCGAGCAGCGACGCCGCGGCCCCCTCCATGAGCTTCCGTGCAAACAGAGCCGCGTCCACGCCCTCCGCAGCCCACCCGCCGACGCCGTCGGCGACCCCGGCAGCGCCGAGCCCTTCTGCATTATCGAAGTTGGACGAGATCGAGGAAGAAAAAGAAGAAACAGAAGAGCTGCTACCGAGGACGAAAAAGGCGTCTTCGCCTCCCGTCGCGGCCTTGGCCGGGTGAGGGATGGCCGCGGCGCCCGCAACCAGCCGCAGAGTGCCCGGAGGGTAAGATAAAGCAGGCGAAGAGGAAGAAGAAGAAGAGGAGGAGGAGCTCGACGCCTTCCTAGCCAGCGGGGGAGGGGAGACGTCGGCGGAGGGGGGCGCGAGCGTTTCGGGCAGAGTCGTCTCTCCGAGAGCGGCGGCGACGGCGGCGGCGGCAGCGTAAGCCGAAGAAGAAGAAGAAGAAGAAGAAGAAGAAGAAGCGGCAACTTCTTTCTTCTCTTCCTCTTCTTCTCCCTCAGTCCCGATGGGGGAAGACGGCGCCACGAACTCCGCCTCGACCCTCCTCAGGGCCGCCTCGGTAGAGTCCCGCAGCCTACGCAGGTGCGCGAGCCTCGCCGGGGAGGGGGACTGCAGCGAAGCCTCGGCGGACAGGGCGGCCGCGGCCGCCGCGGCCCGCTGCCGGAGCGCGCCCCTCCTCGCTCTTTCCTGAAGCGGCGCCCTCGCGGCGCCGAAGAGCAACCTTTTGGTTTCCTCCGCCGCGACCTCTGCCGCGTCGGCCTCTTCAAGGGCGGCGCGGAGGTGTGGAGGGAGCGCTGCCTTGTAGAGGTCCTCGAGGGCGCCGTCGGCCTGCGCGAGCGCGGCAGCGGCGGCCTCGACAGCAGCGGCAGAAGCAGCAGCGGAGGCGGAAGCGGACGCAGAGGCGCTCTTTCCGTCGCCACTTCCGTCTCCTCTCTCCAGCGACAGGAGCGACGCCTCCGCCGCGGCCGCCCTCGCCAGCAGCGCGGCCTCGGCCGCCTCCGAGTCCTGGGAGAAGGCGGTGCGGGCCATGGCGACGAGCTGCTCGGCGGAGAGAGGAGGAGAGGAAGCGGTGGAAGCAGAAGAAGAGGTCGAGGTCCAGGTCGAAAGCGGCGACGGCGGCGAAGTAGGAGGAGAAGAGCCAAGCAGCCCCTCCCTCTCGATCTCGCGCAGCTCCGCCGTCGCCCTCTCGGCGATGGCCTTGAGCTCAGAGACCCTCTCCGGGGAACCCTTCATCGCCTCGAGCTGCCTCGCGGCGGCCCTCGCTGCGGCTGCCTGCTCGCGGAGGAGCGGGGAGCGGTCGACCGCCGCCCCTGCCCCCTTGGTGGAGGTCGAAGGAGAGGAAGAGGAAGAGGAGGGACCTTTCACCTCCGGCTCTACTTCCAAGGTGTTTGTCGCCGTGGCGACCGCCGTCAGGACTTCCCTGTCGGGTTTTGAGCCGCTAAGAGTTTGGAAGAAAGAAGAGAGAAGAGAGAGAAAGAGAAGAGGAAGTCAGAGGTGAGCAAGAGAGAGAGAGAGAGATGAAAAACTTGAGGAAAAGGACAGCAGGAATATAAAAAAAACTCCTCGTCTCTCGCTCCCCTCTCTTTACCTTTTCCTCCTGTTCGCCCACGCCGCCACGGCCACCAGCAGAGCGGCGCCGCCGATGAGAGCGGAGACCAGGAGGCGCGAGGGAGGGCCCGGCGCGGAGGAGGAGAACGAGTGAGGAGAAGTAGGAGGAGAGGCGGAGTGAGTCGGGGGACGGACGAGCCGAGTCGCCGCCGCCGCCGCCTCCTTCGTCTCCTTTTTCCCGTCAGCGCTCCTCACGGGCGCAGGAGGGAGCTTCTCCGCCTTGGCATCGGCCTTGCCGCCGAGCGCGCGGGTCTGGGATTCGTTTCGAAGGGAGGAGAGGAGAGGAGGTGAGAGAAGGCCGGGGTTGAAAGGAGAGAGAGAGAGACAGCGAGGGAGCGAAAGAAAAGAAGAAGAAAGAAACAACGGCTCCTTTTCTTGTCTTCCTTGTCTCTCTTTCTTTCTCTCTGTCTATCTCTCACCAGTGGTGCGTCTCGGCAGCAGCGGCGGCGATGAAGACGACGATGATGTGTCGCTGCGAGCGGGCGCAGAGCGGCAGAAGAAGAAGAAGAGGAAGCAGTAGAGAGCCTCATCGCCGCTGGTGATGTCGTGAGCATTCGATCGAGGTTTCGCGTCGTCGGTCGTTGTCGTCGAGAGAGAGAGAGAGAGAGAGAGAGAGAGTGATTGGAACGAAATTTTTCACTTCACTTCTATCAAAAGCATGGACGCGTCTTCTTCCTCCTCGTCGTCGGCTCTCTCGTCGCGCTCTGCGGCGCTGTTCGCGGCGGGTGCCGCCGCGGGCGCCGTCCTCGTCTTAGCTGCGCGCACGGTCGCTCGCAGCGTGGCGGGAACGGGAGCGGGAGCGACGAAAGGAGGAGCGAACGACGACAATGATGGAACAACGGTTGTGCCGACGATGCAGCGAGGGGGCAGCGCCGGCTCCTCGGGCAGACACCACCACCACCACACCAGCAGCCACAGCCACCGTTCTCGCGCCAAGAGCATGGACAGGTGAGAAGTGAAGATAGATAGAGCGAAGAAAGAGAGAAGGAAGAGTAGAGACGCGAGGGTGGTTTCGATTTCGGTTTTCTTTCGACGCCCTCACCTTGTTCTTCGACCTTCGACCTCGACCTTTCGACCTCCACCTTCTTCTTCTTCTTCTTCTCTCTCTCTCTCTCTTCGCTTCTCTCAACAGGTCGATCAGCCCGCGCCGACGCAACCCGCCGCGCCAGCCTTACCCGTATGGTGACGACGATGACGGCGGCGAGAGCAGTCCGGCGTTGATGAACAGCAACAACGGCATCAACGGGAGCGGGACCGGAACCGCCGTCACGTTCGGCGACGCGCACCACCTCTCGTCCTCGCTCTTCGGCGGCCCGGGCCACAACGCCCCGGCGACGCCCTCCGACGGGGTGCCGACCCCCTCGGAGTGGCGCGGGGGCGTGTCGATGAACAGCGGAGGGGGCCCCTCGCCGAGGCGGACCGGAGGAGATGGAAACAAGGCCAACTCAACCTACCGCCGCTCGGCGCTCGGCGGCGGCGAGAGAGGAGCTGCTCTGACTAACGCCGCCGAGTCCGAGACCGGCGGAGGAGCAGGGGGCCTCTCGGCGAGAGATGCACTGCTCCCGCCGCCGCCGAGAGGAGGCTCCCCGCTCGAGAGCAACGACGGAGGAGGAGGCCTTGGTCCTGCTTCCGTCTCCGCCTCGGACGCGGGAGGCGCGGCCGCCGGCAACGCCGCGGCGAGGAGGCGGCTCTCGGCGGCCACGGCGGCGGCGAGACAAGCCGAATTGGCGGCGGCGGCAGCGGCGGCGGCTTCTTCTTCTCCTTCCCCCTTTTCTGCCGCCGCTGCTCCGCCTTTTCTGCCCCCCCGCCGAACCACCAACGGCAGCAGCCAGACCGAGTACGACCTCCGCATGCAGCAGCTCTACCGCCAGCAGCAGCAGCAGCGGCAGCTCCGCGGAGGCGGGCAGGCTTTTTCTTCTTCTTCCTCGGTGCCTCCCTCGCTCGCGACGGGGGCGGCGGCCGGGGTCGCCCCCTCGACGGGCGCGACGGGGATCCCGCTTCCCCCGCCCTCGCACGCCGTGACCTCTGCCGACGACATGGCGAAGGAAGGGGCCCTGATCGAGGCGGCGGTCGGAGGAGGAGGAGGAGGAGCAGCAGAAGCGAGCAAGGGCAACGCTGCTTCCGGCGGCGACAACAACAACGCTTCGTCGTCGTCTTCCGGCGCTGCTCCTCCTCCTAATCCAGAAGAAGACGAAGGCGGCAACGCCGCCAACGCCGCGGCCTCCCAGGCAGCCTACTGCCGCGTCATCACGCCCGAGCCGGCCCCCTCCGAGGAGGCCGAAGACGTCTGCGCCTTACTGCGCGAGTGCCTCGAACTGCGGGCCAAGTGGCTGTTCACCCCGGCGACGCCTCCCGAGAAGAGGCCGCACGCACCCGAGGCCGCGGCGCCGTCGGAGGTGGTGGGGGCCCCTCCGCCTTTCGAGTGGGGGCAGAACGAGCCGGGGCCGGCGCCTTTCGTGGCAGAGATGGTCGGAGGGGTCATGCACGTCTACGAGAAGATCTACGACGGGGGAGAGGGAGAGGAAGGAAGCGGAGGAGGAGCTGGGAACGGGAATGATGAAACTTCTTCTTCTTCTCCGAAGCATTCGCCGACGACGGCGACCAACGCCGCTGAAACCACCCCTCTCCCTCCCCGACCCCAACCGCCCAAAAGAGGCCGCCGCGTCTTCTCCCCCCCGGGGGACGCCAACGCCTTCTTCGCCGACCTCCACCGCGTCCTCAAGATCGCAGCTCTCGGCCCCGTCAAGTCCTTCGCGCACCACCGGCTGGTCCTGCTCGAGCAGCGCTTCAACCTCCACGTGATGCTCAACGCCGACAAGGAGTTCCTGGCGCAGAAGTCCGCCCCGCACCGCGACTTCTACAACGTGCGCAAGGTCGACACCCACGTGCACCACTCGGCGTGCATGCACCAGAAGCACCTGCTGCGGTTCATGAAGTCGAAACTGCGCAAGGAGCCAGACGAGGTCGTGATCTTCAGGGACGGGAAGTACCTGATCCTGGCGGAGGTCTTCGAGTCCCTGCGGCTGACGGCCCACTCGCTCAACGTCGACGCCCTGGACATGCACGCGGACAAGGGCACCTTCCACCGTTTCGACCGCTTCAACCTGAAGTACAACCCCTTCGGGCAGGCGAGGCTCCGCGAGGTGTTCATCAAGCAGGACAACTTGATCCGAGGCCGCTTCTTGGCCGAGCTCACCAAAGAAGTCTTTGTGGATCTCGAAGCGTCGAAGTACCAGCACGCAGAGTACCGCGTCTCGATCTACGGGCGCAAGAGGGTGGAGTGGGACACGCTGGCGGCGTGGGTGCTGAATAACGGGCTGTACTCGGACAACGGTGAGAGGAGGAGAGGAGGAGATGGAGAAAGTTTTCTTTTCATTTTTCGAGCGCCGAAAAAAAGTCATAAAAAAGACTCTTTTCTCTTCTCTTTCGTTCTCTCACTCTCACTCTTCCTTCCTCTCTTTCAATAACCCAACCAAACACCCAACGCAACAGTCGTCTGGCTCATCCAGATCCCGCGCCTCTACGACGTCTACCGCAACCAGGGCATCATCTCCAACTTCGAGAACCTCATCGACAACGTTTTCTGCCCCTTGTTTGAAGCCACCCTGGACCCGGCATCGCACCCGCAGCTGCACCTGTTCCTGAGGCACGTGGTGGGGTTCGACATGGTCGACGACGAGTCGAAGCCGGAGAGGTAAGGAGAGAGAGAGAGAGAGAGAGAGAGAGAGAGAGAGAGAGAGAGAGAGAGAGAGAGAGAGAGAGAGAGAGAGAGAGAGAGAGAGAGAGAGAG
>Ga0114918_10001261_pt1 | contig 22590 bp, 35 predicted proteins | sample LantaG_FD_87015 | JGI IMG/M metagenome (GOLD analysis project Ga0114918, IMG submission 87015) | Deep subsurface microbial communities from Baltic Sea to uncover new lineages of life (NeLLi) - Landsort_02402 metaG | ecosystem: Environmental > Aquatic > Marine > Oceanic > Sediment | place... | reverse complement strand
TGTGATGAATTTAAAAAAGAAGAAATTGATTTCACGAAAAATAAACAATTAAAAGATTATTTTTATAAATATTTTTATAACCAATTTTACATTGTGGATGATAATCAAAATATTCAAATAAATTATTTTGAGAAATTTTGGAAGGATATTTTTGAAATTGAAAAACAAAATAATAAAAATTATCTAAATATTCTTATCGAAATTTATGAGATTTTTGATAAATCTATCGAATTAAAAGAAAATATTTTGGAAATAGTTTAAAAACTCTTGCATATAGTATTTATATTCTGTATTTTTACAAACAATAATAATTAATTAAAATTTAAAACAATTATGGCAAATTTAAAACTTGACCTCGTTAACAACTTAAATAACGAGAAGTATTACGAAGAAATTGAACTTATTCGTTTGGCACAAGAACCAAACATGAATTATAAAGAAAAAATCGAATCTATGAAAAATAGATTACTTAGTATTTCAATGCTTAATTCAAGCCTTGGGTTAGTGGAACAATATTTCCAAGAACCTGTACAAGCTGCACCACAAGCAGCACCTGCTACACCACAAGCAGCACCAAATGGTCAAAGTCACGCTGAATAATGAATTTAATTACTGAAATATATCAGTTTCTATTCATATCTTCCATCATTTTTATAATTTATGTCCTTATGGATTTAATTATAAAAATGTATGGGAGATTTAGACTAAAAACTGACACAAAATTTACATTAAGTAAAACCGAGAAAATTATACTTTGGATGTCCATAGTGACTTTTTTCACATACATATTTTAATATAATGGGCGAAATTGATTTAGCTTTACAACCAATAAACGGATATTTAATATCAATAATACGAAATACCGTAGATGGTTGGTATGAACTTGAAATTGGATTACCTGCTTCATGGGTTTTTGATGAGAACGAAAAAATTAGTTGCGAAATACTTGTTGAGGAAGATGCTGGTAAAATAATAAAGATTGCACCAAAAAAAACTAATATTCTTATTGATGATTTAATTAAGTTTGTTGGAATCATTATACAAACTAATGAGAAGATTGCTGAAAAAGAAAAAGAATTCACTGATAAAATGGAAGACATGAAAAAACGTTTGGAACTTGAAGCTAAGAAGTTCTACGAAGAACTTGATGATCTTAAAGAATCCTCATTTAAAAAAATTAGTGAAAAAACCACTAAAACTCCAGCGAAGCCAAAAAAAACCACTGAAAGACCAAAAAGAAATAAAATTAATAAACTTCCTGTTGATAAACCTATCGAATTATTAAATAATTAAAGATGCCTATTGATGAAGATAATGATATGTCGGTACTTTCCTATAATAAGTATCTTGAAGATGATACTAAAAGGAAAAAACAAAAAATAACATCTGAATTTGAAGAAAACGGTTTACAGTTTTTATCTGAGATTGAAAGAAAGAAGAAACGTAATACCCTTATTCAAATTAAACTCATCCCCTATATTTTAAAACATTGTAAGGATATTTACACTGAAGAAGAACTTAAATCCTATTCTCTCGAAGACATTCAAGACATTTACAATAAAATAAAAAAAGAAAACAGAAATATTTTTTTAAAATTTTTCCTTTTTTTATTTAATATTGAATAAAAAACATTATATTTGTTTTATTCAATATTAACTAAAATCAAATTTAATGGCAAATTTATCTAATGATGTTTTTCATCCACAAAGAATTTATGAGACACTGTTTTTTAACATAAAACCAGTTCTTATGTATCAAAATCTTTCCGATCTTGAAGCACATAATAAACCTTTATATGATCAGTGGAAAGAAATTGTGAAAACAACATATTATACTGAAAATAATATGAATGTGAATCAACAGGAAATTTATGAGGAACATGGGATATGTTATCCTGAATTTACTAAAATTGCTGCAATCACATACGCAACACTTTATATTGAGAATGATGTGTTAAAAAGAGACATGAAAAAAATTGTGGATGGAAATGAATGGGTTGTTTTATCTACATTTATGAGTGAATTAAGTCGCATATCTAGTGATGGCGTTAAATCAAATCCTCAATATTTTCCAATGCTTTGTGGGTATGATATTTTAAAGTATGACATACCTTTATTAATCAAAAGATTTATCTATTTAAGAGATGGTTACGAAGAAAAAACACAAATACCTTATATTCTTAAATATGTTTTAAATTTAAAACCTTGGGAATCAGGTGTGATTGATGTTAATATTCTTTGGAAGTTTAATGGATATGGAAACCGTAGTGCACCCCTGATGTTAATTGCAGATTCTTTAAATTTAAAAAAGAATCAAGATTTATTATCAAATTCTGATGCGTCAAAGAAATATTGGGAACTTATTGTTGAAAATTTTGATGAAGCATTAAAGTTTATTTCACTACAATCTGCAATACAAACAAATTTCGTAATACAAATTATGAATAAATTAAGAAATCTATAGATAGCTAAAACGATTTTAAGTACATTTAACACCCTTAAACAAATAAAACGTTCTCTCGTACATAATATTCGGGAATGTTATAAAAAACCCCTCAAATCAATTCTGAGGGGTTTTCTGGTCTAACCAAGTTAGTTTGTCACTGAAGATACCATCGATTTCAATAGAATCATAAAATTTATCAAAATCTTCTTCAGATAGATATGCTCTATTCATTCTACCTTCACCATAAAGTAGATGTTCGTTCATCTCAATAATTGTATTGAAAAAAATATACATACCACTATGGTAAATATAAATTAGACTATCAACACGTTTACCGTTTTGATCGATGTTGAGCAGAACACCTAATGTCCTGCTCTTATCTGAGTATTCTTCTTCGTGACTAGTTATAATTGTAGTTTTCATTTGGTAAATATACAAAAGTTTTAATTCTTAGCCAATAATTCTTCAGAGATAATTGTGTAAAAATATTTTAATGGATTATGAAGTTCATTATATCTGCGAATTTCATAATGAAGATGCGGTCCAGTGCTTTTTCCAGTACTACCAACAGTACCAATCAATTGATTTTTCTTAATCTTTTGATTTATCTTAACATAAATTACATCAAGATGTGCATATAAAGTTTCAAACCCATATGCATGTTTAATTACAATTCGATTTCCATAACCATATTTCGAGTATAATATTTTTACAACACGTCCTTGTGCTGTTGAATATACTTTAGACCCAATATTAGCTGCAATATCAACACCCTCATGGAACAACATTTTTTTCTCAATCGGATGTTTTCTCCAACCATATGGTGATGATAAACAAATAAAATCTCTGGTATGGATTGGGGAAATAGTTGGATAATAAAGAATATTATCATTATTTTGGAATTCTTCCGAATTAAAATTAATTCCCAGAACTTGTGAAATACTATCTCTTTTTTTTATTTTCTTTTCTAATTCAATTATTTTTCTACTTAATTCAACGTTTTCGAATTGTAATCCTATAACATTATTTTCAATATTAATTGGTGATGATAATCCACCAACACCGTCAAAAATCCCTAACATTATGATTGAGATAAGTATGACCTTTTTAAGAATTGATTTAAAATTTTTCATAAATTTTGTTTTAATAAAATTATTTTTGGGATTGATTATCAGCTAGTTAGGGACACAAATCCCTACCAGTTGTAGGTTAAAACATGACTCATTAAACTGAAAATGCCCAGAAAAGTTAAATCTTCTGGGTATTGTGACACTCAATTGGTTATGACCAACCGAATTTCGATGTAGAGGTATTCCCCTCGTAATTTTCTCTAATATTTTTAAAAAATATATCATTTTATTGTTTATATAAATACAACTTTTTTATAAAAAAGTTATTATGTTCAGTACCAGCTACTTATAAATTTTAAAAAAATCTATTATGTTGATTATGAACACATTAATAATTCATAGATTATTTGTTTAGTGTGTTTTTTCTTTTTTTTCTTTTTTAATATAACCCTGATTTATAAGGTGTTATATGGTCATATATAAAGTGTAAGATTTATAGTAATTCGTGTGATTTACCCATTTTTAAGAGTAGATTTGCGAAATATTCTTTAATTTCTTCCTTATGTAAGTATTCTTTAGGTTCAAAATTTTCATCAATCCATGCTGTCCAATATAATTGTACATTAAACCTATCCATATCATTAATAAAATCGTTAATGGTTTCAGGTATTGATAACATGTATTTGATAGATTCGCCTTTATCTTTCTTTATGACATAATATGTTGAATAAAATTCTAAAATAAATTCATCAGTATTTGTGAATTTATACCAATTCACCACGACTTTACCTTGCCAATCATCAAAAAGTGTGTCAGTTGATTTATTACCAAAAACTGGATATAACATATCAATTTTGAAAGGAATAGCGAGAAACTTTTTAAATCTCTCGCTTCCTGCTGTCATAATATATGGGGTTGTTTTTATCATTCGTTTTTATTTAGTTTAGCAATATAAGTTCCATCACCTTGTGGTATTAATATTATACCATCCCAACGATAATAAAATCCATTATTATCATCTCTGGCATTAAGATCATAAAAATTCAATAATCTTATGTAAACAATATCATTATGTTTTTTTACATATGACTTGCCAATACCTTTAATTAATCCATTAAGATCACGTCTTTCCTTGAAATAATAATCATATGATTGAACACCATCGGTAACCTTATTATAATCAGTTTTAATTAAATTGGAAGCCTTGTGCCAAGTATCTCCATCTAAACGGAATAAATAGATATGTCTTACAAGACTATCATTATCTCCACGTAAAAGCCAACTAACTGACGCATCTAATTCACTATCGTATGAAAGGGTATATAATTTATCATCTTCCCAAAATGAATATGTACACGAGTCTAAATATCCTTGAGAAGTATTAAAGCGCACGTCTCCAATAGTTGATGGTTGGTAAAAATCACACAAAACAGCACCACCACCTTGTCCAAAAACACCTGTGGTGAATAATAAAATTGTCAATAATCCAATAATTTTTTTCATAATAATATTTTTTAGTTTTATTAATTATACGAAAACTAATGAAAAATGTTACAATAATTTAACTATTCTTTTAATTGATATTCACCAACAACCAATACCATGAGGTTTTCAGGAAAATCTCCATCATATTCATGTTTCATAATACTATCAACAGCATTATTAGTTAGGAGTTCATTAACATTCATCCATGTTCTATCTTTTACTTCGAATAGAATAGTATCAGTATCACTGTCGATAAACTTAACTACTAATCTTGGGTTTTCTTTTACGTATCTCATTCTGTAAATGCTTCGTTATAATGTTTATTATCTTCATCGTTATCTTCCATCTCCTTTTCCATATTACTCCCAACAGAATTTAAACCTGCTACTAATTTAAATACATCGAACAGTAACATTTTAATAATCCAATATATTGCGACTATTTGGAAATATCCAATATTAAAATTAAATGTATAGCTTAGAAAAAATTTCCATATTGTTGAAATAATAAGTCCAACAATTAATGCTTCTAATAAGAAATAAAGCATTACTGGAAAAATGAAGAGTATGTCTTTTAATTTATTATTCATAATTATTTTATTTTAGTTTTTAATTAATGATACTATTTAGGTAATTTTATGTTATGTTTTTTAAAAAAATACAATAATGCTTCAGCATTCCCCATAGCGTCTGAAAGTGGATTGTGATTATGAGGACTTATTCGATGTTGTTTCCAACGATAAAATAAATTATGTTCAGCACCACAATATAAATCACCAATTCTTCTCGATGACCAACCGAATGGATTCTTACCTAAATATGTTAGAAAATACCAGTTTATCCAACTGCTATCATACCCATTATTATCTGAAATTAATATTGGTCTACCTTTAGAGTTTGCTTTTAACCATGCTTCAAAATTCAACATCACAATTGCAGGGTCATCAAATTTTAAGTGTTCTTCTCTACTAAACCCACTTACTGCAAGTGCTGATTCTTCATAGAATTCTGAAATTGGTTTAGTTTGACCGTAAAATGTGGTATCAAGTTCGGGGGTCAATTTGACTACCCCGAAACATACCATACTGTTACGACCTAATAGACCGCCATCTGATTCTACATCACAAATAAAATACGACATAATTTTAATTTTTTATATATTAATAAATTCATACTTTTAAAATTAATTTTTGTAAATTATCACGAAATGCTTTTCTAAAGAATACCCAAAGAAACATTTCATATAGTGTATGCATAATAGCAAAAGCATAATGTGCAATTATTATTAAGATAGCAACAATTATCCCGAAGGTTAATTTACTGAACCAACCATTGAATTTTTTAAACATCTGTCCAAGACGATTCCAATGAATCAATTCTTTTTTCCAGAGTATTTTAAATAGATTTGTTTTCATAATTTTTATTTAAAATGAATTATTTTTAATACATTCTTCCATTTTTTCTTTAGTCCACAAATAATTTATTGGGAACTCTTTTTGAATGGTAGTTGAAATACCAATAATTGGTCTATTATATTTCTTCAAAGTTTTACGTAAAAACTTTATAATTTCATCCTTATTTTCATCAGGATTAACTCCGAAATCATAACCTAACGTGGCAGGACCACCACAACGAATATCTACTGAGTCGTTTCTTTCACATGCAATATTATAAACTACCGCATCACAAACTTCTATCGATTTTGTTTTCATAGTTGAAAAGGTAATTTACGAATTAATGAATCAGGTATCATAGCATATTCAGAAGGTGGAATATTAAAACACTTAATAGTCTTAATAGTTGGCAGACTAACATCAACAACCCATTTCATTGATTTAGGGTTATACGATTTTTTTATTTTACTTATATATGAAACAGTATCTGATTCACTTGGAATAATATAAACATCATTATAATAATATTTTTTCAATTTTTTATCATTATAATAACCAATTTTTAAAATATTATTATAGTTATAAAAGAAAATATTTTTCTTCATTTTTAGTGAGGTATGTTTAATTGTGTCAATATGTGAAAAACAACTATCAGTAAAAATTGAGTCAATACAAATACCATTGTATTGGACAACATCAGCATAGTTATGATCATCAAAATCATTAAGAAAACCCCATTTATCATTCGTTATAATAGGTACACTATCAATCAATAATGTATCTTCAACATAAAAGAATTGAATATCTTTTATTCCGTAAGTTTCTAATTTAGTTTCAAGTTTTCCACGAGTAGCATAGTTAATAGTGAGGGTAGCAACAAGTGCTACTCCCCCACTGATTAGTAAAACTAAGTATCTGTTTTCCCAAAACTTCTTCTTGAAGAAGCATAGAGATATAAAAGAAACTAAAAGTACTGATATTATAAATGTAAACATAATTTTAAAGTTTTTTAAGTTAATTAATATTATTCTTGTTCGTCAAAATCACACCATTCAATCCCGGGGCAGTAATCACTATAACTAGCACCGAAATATTCTCCAAAGATACCAGTACTGCTTCCAATACCTTTAACAAGACTAACAGTTAGACTTACAACGAGTTTAGCTAATGGCTTTAATATCCACAGAAATAGTAAAGTATAGAAGATAGCTTTTAGTGGTATGTAAATAACATTTACAACAATATATGTAATAAACATAACTAAATATTTTATAGGTAACCATATAAGATATATGAATGGTTCAACATACCAAACTTTTTTACCATTCTTATATTTTCCAACAATTCTTTCACCCCAACTTGTTATTAGGACATAAAATAAATATGCAACACCACAACCTAATATAAATAAACCTGCATAAACAAAATACATCCAATTAACAATACTCCAATCAATAACAACCATAACACCTGATGCAATCACATTCACAAGATTGAATGTGACTCCAAGTATTAATAAGGTAACTATTGTACCAAAAAATTGTTTAGTTCTTTTAACAATCATATTCACTCGACCACGTTCAACAGTAAATGTCTTACGAAACCATGAACCAATATTAACTAAACTTTCTTTAATTGGTTTCATACGTGCTTCCCATTTAGCTTCAACTTCTTTACGTCTTTTATCACGTTTAATTTTTAATTGTCGTTCTTTTTCTTCTCTTTCTAAACTTTCTTGGAGTGCAACTTCACGATCTTTTCTAATCTTGTCATTCCATACTTCCCATTTTAATTTAAATTCTTTTGCTTTATCTTTAAATTCAGGGTCATTTCTATCAAGATTATATTTTTTCTTTAAATAAAGATTATAGAAACTCTCATCACTATAAGCAAAAAATATTCTGGCAATCTTAGGCATTTTTGTACCACCACCCGAATAACCATAACTAGTTTGATAAGCATCATAAGCAATTTCATCTTCAAGACCATTAATCCAATCAATTACCATTCTTTCCATTACCCAAAACAACATTCTAGGAACTAGTGAAAGTACCCAAACAATTCCTTTGAAAATCATAATAAAAGGTATTACAAGCAATGAAAAAGCTAACAACCAGAAATATGGGCAACCGTTTTGCATATCTTTGGGTGTTGGTGCATTACTTTTTAATACATATTTCATTAATTTATAATGCCAAGAATTTTTACTTACTCTCATAAGTTTTGGTTTTTCGGCAATGATGAGATATTTTTCATCTCCCTCTTTCAAATCAATTAAATCATTGAATGCTAAATCAGTACCTGAAACAACTTCAACAACTTTAAAATAATAACCACTATTTCTTTTATAAAGAAATGCTTTAAAGTGACAACCTTTGCCACCATACGCCTTGGGGTCGTTATATTCAACAACCTTGTTCAATAATAATTTCAATTTTTCGTTTTCCATAATAATTTAATTTAATAATACTTAATTTTACAATTCACTTAATAATTTTTTTACTTTATCAATATCTTTATTTACCATAGGTCTTCCACAAGTGTTTAATTTGATAAAAGTTTCAAATATAGCTTTTTTATTTGGATTAATCAAATACCCGTATGAAATACTATGTTCTTTAAACTTATGTTTATCATTATGTGAAAGTTCTGAGTAGTAATAACCCTTATATTTAAACCTATCCTCATAAAATTCACATAATGCTGTTAATCTTTGCTTACCGTCAATAACTTCGTAAAGTTTACCTTTATGACCAAAATCACGTTGAGCAAATACAAACTTACCAATATCAACATTATTATATATGCTATCAATTAATGCTATTTTATCATTAATGTCCCACACATGTTCACGTTGATATTCAACATCAAAGTCAACACCTGCATGACCATATACCATATTAATTAATGAAGAAATTGAACTATTTGATTGAACAATTCGATATTTTTCCTCTTTTCGAAAGGTAGTGGGTTTAGTTTGGTTATATTTAAGAAGTTCAGTCCATGCAATATAATGTGTTTCATTAGCAGGTGGTTTATCTCTGTCACGTTGAACATTCAAACATTCAATTTCATAAAACAAACCATCTTCAAGAATCTCACGCACATACACTTCATTATGTGCACCAAAATGTACCCTTTCATCAACAACAAAAGTTCTTGTTGGGTTTTTAGGAATATCTTGTCTTTTAATGTCTCTCATCCTACTTTCCTTAAGAATTCTTTTTTGTTCTTCAGGACTAATTTTCTTTTTTTTCATTAAGTTTTTTCTGATTGTACGAAAAAAAAAATATTATGTTACAAAAAAGGGTGAAAAAATTAATTCATTATTATTAAAGAATATTTTTTATATCTTTGCATATGTTAAATAATGTGAAGAAATTGTGGAAAAATTGTAACATTTTGTCCATTTTTTCGTATAAGAGGTAAAATAAAAATTATGGAATTTACAGAAAAAAATACAAATAAAATGTTAAAGAAAATAATGGAAATTGTTGAAGTCGACAGTTTCCACATTACCCTGAATGAATCTGAAAACGTTGATTTAGATAAGATTAAGTGGGAATTATCGAGTAAATTTTACTTCGACAATCTAAAAGAGGTTGATAATTTTAAAGAGGGTTTAAGTCAATTGTTTGAGAAACATTTCGGTGATGTTAATGTCGAAACATTTAATCAAAAAAATATAATGTAGTGGAAAATAATATTTTGTTAAACATTCCAATCAATCATAATTATAAATCTATCATATTTTTGGATGTTGATGGTGTATTAAATTATGAACTTTTTTATGAAGAAAGATACAAACATCTTCAACGATTTAATAATATACCATTATATAAGGTTGTGAAGAAATATTTGAAAAAACTTGTAAAAAAGAAAGAGATTAGTAGATTAGATTATTATAAAAGTCAAATGTGCCCTATCAGAATGCAATGGCTTAATGAATTATGTGAAGAAACTAATTCAGCAGTTGTACTTAGTGCAAGTATGCGTGCTAGTGCAGATGTGTTGACCCTCAATAGAATTTTTCAATACTGTGGTGCAACATTTACAATTATCGATAAGACGGGTCATTGTGAAGATAGAATCCGAGGTGTTGAAATATATAGATGGTTAAAAGATAATTCTATGAAATGGTTTGGAGTTCATTCACATGATTTTTATCGTTGGGTAATAATTGATGATGATAGTGATATGCTATTATGGCAACAAGACCATTTCTTCCATGTAGATGCATACGCTGGACTAACACCAAATACTTGTTATAAAATAAAAAGATTTTTCACACATAAAACATTTTAATAATGACAGACATTGAAGTAATTAATAAAATACTTAAATCAACAAAACCACAAGATATTTTCAAGGATGATTGGAAAACAACATATAAGTCATATAGTAGACTTATTCATCCCGATACATGTAACCAACCAAATGCTAGTGATGCAATGGCAAAATTGAATTACTTTAAAGATGTGATTGAACAAGGGGTGAAATATGTTGATGAAACTGGTGAGTTTAGAGTTTATGATAAAAAAATTATATATAAAATTACTGACGATAATCGTAAACTAATTCAGAAGTCTGTCAATAACTACAAAACATTGAAGTCAAAAACTGACAAAGCGTCAGTAGGTTTTCATAGATACTTGCCAGAGAGTATGATACTTGAAAAAGAAACACTTACAATAAACTTAAAAGATCGTGCAGTTCCACTTACTGGACAAAAACTACCGCAACATCACGTTAACTGGGTGTTTAGTAGGATGTTTGAGATATCGTTGTGGTTTAGGAATATCGGCTACTCTCATATGGGAATGAACCCTACAACAGTCTTCGTAGTGCCTGAAACTCACGGTATTATACTGATTTCGTTCTATCATATGAACCAATTAGGTAAGAAAGCTGATACAATAAGTGCAAGGTATAAAATGTGGTATCCTACTACATTATTTCTGAAAAAGATTGCTACTCAGGATGTTGATTTAGAATTATGTAAGAAAATTGCACTGTATTTGTTAGGTGATAGAAGTGCAGCAGGTACTAAACTTAAAAGAGATATTGATGTGAATCAAGAAGTTCTGACGTTTCTTTTAACTAAGCATCAAAATGAAGTTGAAGATTATACTAAATATAGAAAAATATTAGAAAAAAACTTTGAAAAGAAATTTTATCCGTTAAATTTGTAACCTTATAGAAAATTTTTCGTATAATTGTATCTCGAATCATTTAAATAAATTAATAATTAAATTTGAAAATTATGGGAATGAACACTGAAAACGCCGAATCTTTTGAAGAAATGGCAAAAGAAATGGACAAAGCTCCAGAAGTAACTGAAACAGTAGAAGAAACAACTGAAGAAGTTACTGATAATACTGAACCAGTAGCAGAAGCAGAAGATGAAATTGCTCCTGAAACTGAAACCGAAACAACTGTTTAATCATGGGATATAGCAGTTGGTCGGATGACGCATATACTAGTCTTAGTTCAAGTAAGGACTATGCAAGTAAAAGTGCTGACGATATTTTTTCAAAGTCAGCAAATAAAGATATGTTACCTAAAGGTATTGATGTAAGAGAATCACGTGACAGTGATGAACACCCAGAATCTCTTGCTGTAATGGTTTTCCTTGATGATACAGGTAGCATGGGTAGAATTCCTGAAGACATTGTGAAAAATGAACTTCCTACCCTTATGAATACAATTATTGATAATGGTATTAAACATCCACAAGTACTTTTTGGTGCAATTAATGACCATAATACTTATGTTGATGCACCTATTCAATTAGGTCAATTTGAAAGTGGAACTGAAGAACTTGATAAATGGTTAACAAGTGTTGCTATTCAAAGTGGTGGTGGTGCTCAAGCAAGAGAAAGTTATCTTCTTGCATGGTATGCTGCTGGTAGACACACATCTATTGATTGTTTCGAAAAACGTAATGAAAAAGGTTTCCTTATCACAATTGGTGATGAAATGAGTTGGGATAGTCTTAGTCCTGAAGCAATTGAAAAGATTTTTGGTGGTGAAGCATCGGAAGGTGTTACTGATAAACAATTACTTGATGAAGCGCAGAGACTTTATAATGTGTATCATATTCATGTAAATGAAGCAAGTTATAGAGATGACCCACAAGTATTAGGTTATTGGGAAGAAATGCTTGGTGAAAGACTTATTGTTCTTAATGATTACAAAGCAATTTGTGCAACTATTGCAACATTAATCGCTGTTCAACACGGTGTTGACATTAAAGATGTTACAAGTAAGTTCGATGCTAAAACTGCTGGTCATGTTACTACAGCTTTAGCAACTGTTGTTAAAGGTGCAATTGTATCTGCAAATGACGATGGTGTTATTAAGTTATAATAAACATAACTAATAAAAAAAGGGGGTTAATGAAAATTAGTCCCCTTTTTTTGTAACATTTAGTTTTTATTTTCGTATAATTGTATTATGAAGAAATCTTATATATTTGCAATAATAATTATAGTAATGGCAATTGTTAATCTTCTAATTAAAAAGCCAATTAGTTCCACTCAAATGTTAACAATAATTATAACATTGGGATTATTCAATATTATTACTATTTTAGAAAAGAAAATATGAAAATATCAATTGTATTAGGTGCAGGTTATGGGGACGAGGGTAAAGGTTCTTTCGTTAACTATCTATGTTCTAGGGAAAAAATTGATTTAGTTGTAAGGTTCTCAGGTGGTCATCAAGTTGGTCACACTGTTGTTATTGGAGATAAACGTCATGTATTCTCTAATTTCGGTTCAGGTACACTTCAAAATGTCCCAACATATTGGTCAGAATATTGTACTATAAGTCCTACTGGGATTTTAAAAGAAGGAAATGTGTTGAGAGAAATGGGAATAGAACCTCAACTATATATTAATGGGAACGCAATGGTAACTACACCATTTGATATATTACAAAACCATAAAATTGAGGGTGAAAATAAACATGGTAGTGTTGGTGTAGGTTTTGGAACTACAATTCAAAGAAATGAAGATCATTTTCATTTATATGTCAGAGACTTAATGTTTCCAAAAATTCGTAATGAAAAACTTAGATTGATAATTAATGATTATTATAATTTAAATTTTAATCCTGCTGATATTTACCAAAATCAAACAACAAGAAAATTATATGATAATTTTATCATTGCTTGTGATGATTTAGTTAAGAGATATAGAATTTTTAATGATTTTAATTTACTTGGTTATAATTTGATTTTTGAAGGTAGTCAGGGGATTATGTTAGACCAGAATTATGGTTTCTTTCCTAATGTTACAAGAAGTAATACTACTTCAAAAAATGCAATTGAATTTATTAAAAAATATGGTCTATCAGATGGAAACAACATCAATACCTATTATATTACACGTGCATATCAAACTAGACACGGTAATGGATATATGACCAATGAAGGTCTTGATACTAATTATATTAAAGAAAATCCTAAAGAAACTAATGTTAATGGATTTCAAGGTGAATTTAGAAAAACTGTATTGGATTTAGATTTATTAAAATATGCTGTGAGTTGTGATAAATATCATAATCCAGATTCAACAAAAAAAATGGTAGTAACATGTCTTGACCAAGTACCACAAGACATTCCAGTTACAATTAATGGTGAATTGAAAACTGTATGGTTTAATGATATTGCTAATTATTGTGATGTTAAGTATAAATATCCAATATATTCTGACAGGGGTTATGATTTTATTGATTAAATACTACAATTATGATAGCACAACAAGTTGGATACTTAAAACTAAATGATGTACTGAAACTTAAAGAAGATGGTACGTTATTTAGTATATATAAAACACATAAAAACACAAATGTTTTGGTTTTAAATAGAGATAAAAAAAATCTTAATTTAACTTATCCAAAAAAAGATAGGTTGCCTTGGAAATTAACTAAGGGCAAAAAGATAGTAAGATGTGAACGCATCTATTGTTCAAAAGAAGACACTGAAATTTCAACAGCTAATTGGAACAACGGTGAGCAAATTATGTGTTATGAAGAATATGATTGTTATTAAATAAAAAATTATGAAATTTCTAATACAAAAAATAGATAATCAAGTCAAACATGATTTTAGTTTTACATTACTTGAATCGATTAGGTTTCAGAGGTGGTTACAGACTAATAAAAAAGCTATTACTGTAAAATATATTAATTGTCATGGTAATGATAAACTATGGCAATTTAAAAATTTTCACAGAAATTATACCCCTGTTGGAAGTAATGAATTTGTTTTATCTTGGATGAAACATTTCAATATCCCTATACCAAACCCAATAAATGTTCCAGAGGAATTATTTGATTTTTGTGAACGAGATATTTTTAATGGGAATCACATGGATTTAGATGAACTTGAGGGTGAATATTTTATTAAAAGTAATGATAAAATAAAGGGTTATTGTGAAATGATTAAAACAAAACCAAATGAAATTGACATACCTGCGGGTAATTATCAAATATCAGAACCAATTGACATTGAAAGTGAATGGCGTTGTTTTGTTTATCAAAATAAACTTGTTGGGTTACAGAATTATAGTGGGGATTTTGCTATGTTTCCAAATTTAGAAGCAATTTTTTGGATGATTCATGCATACAAATCAGCACCAATTGCATATACTTTAGATGTTGGTGTACATGATGATAGAACATTCCCTATTGAGTGTCACGACTTCTTTTCTTGTGGACTCTATGGGTTTGCAAACCATAAAATACTACCATTTATGTTTTATAGATGGTTTCACGAATACTTATATAAATTTAAATAATTATGGAATTTCAAGAAAAATACTTAAATAGAATGGAAAAATTGAATGTGTTAAAAATAAAACAAATTCAATTAAAAGATGAACTAAACATTGCCTATCAATATAAGGAAGATATTATTAGTAAAACTAAATTTGCTGATGAACAGATTACTAAAAAACAACAAGAATACCATAACCTTTTACTTGATGTTCAAACAGAGTTAACTAATTTAAAGATTGACTTAGATTTAGAATACACAAAATAAGTATTATTATTTGTAACAAATTAAAATTATTATCGTATAATAAAATAAAAACTATTAAAATAAAAACTATTATGGAATCGATTAAAATTTATAATGACAATTATGATGATAAATTTGTTAAAATCAAGGTTGAATTTATACTTGATATTCCTATTAATGAAGAAGTAAAATCCATTTCAAACGAACAAGTAATTGATGCTTTATTTGAAATGGAAAGAACTGATTTAGGTGAAAAAATTCTAAATAATTTTAATAAGTTCCATATTATTACTATTGATGATAATATTGAACATATTGAAGAAGTTTATGATATACCCGAAGAAATAAAACAAACAATTAGAAAAAAAACATATTTATCTTTTAATGTTTTTATTGAAACAGTTAAATCTGAAATGAGTAAGGGTAATAAATTTGCTGAAATTTTTAGTAATGATGAACTTTCTGATGAAGATATTGAAAAAATAAAACAAATTGGGTTTGATGTGTATAGGGAAAATAACAAATATTGGATTACTTGGGATAATTTATAGTAGTTAGTAGTTATATTTGTAACAATTTAAATTTATTATCGTATAACCAATAAAAAAGATTATGACTATTAAACAAATTTTTGACGAAATAGCTGCCGAGTCTGGTACTAATGAAAAGATGAATATCCTTTCAAAATATAAAGACAATGAACTTTTGGTACGTGTATTATATTTAGCTAACTCAAAACGAGTTAAGTTTTATATTAAACAGATTCCAGAGTATAAGAGATTAGAAACACATACACATCCTTTACTGGGTGCTTTAATTGCATTAGATTTACTTTCTGAAAGGAAAGTTACTGGACATGAAGCAATCCAACACTTAAAAGAAATACTTATGTGTTGTGAACCCGATGATGCTTACATCATTGAGCGTATTATCGAAAAAGACTGTAAAATTGGTATGGGAACACGAAACATTAATAAAATAATCCCTAACCTAATTGAGAAAACTGGTTACATGGGATGTAAATCATATTCGAAAAAACTTATCACTAAGTTATTGGCTAAAGGTGAATGTTATAGTCAAGAAAAAATGGATGGTAGATTTGTGAATATCATAATCCAAGGTGGTGAAGTACTGAATGAAAGTAGACAAGGTGAACCAACATTATTGGATAACCCAGCTTTTATGTCTGAACTAACACAACTAAAAGATTGTGTGATAAACGCCGAATTAACAATGGAAGGTCTTAAAAGATATGAGAGTAATGGAATTGTTACATCTTTGATAAGTATTGCAAATAAACAAGCTAAAGGTGTGGATGTTACAAAAAACATAAAGAACCTTGAAGCAAGACACTTACCATACAGAGAAGCATTGGATTTGATTCGTGTTACTGCTTGGGATATTATTACACTTGATGAATATTTTACAAGAAAATGTGGAAGAGAATATCATGAAAGACTTGCCGATTTAAATGAAACACTAGATGGTTATAAAACATTATCTGTTGTTGAAACAAGAAAAGTTAGTACTATTGAAGAAGTAATGTTACATTTCGAAGAAGTTTTAAAACGAAATGGGGAAGGTACGGTGGTTAAATCAAAAGATGGTGTGTGGGCAGATACTAAACCTAGTTATCAGATTAAAGTAAAGAAAGAAATTAATCTTGATTTAAGAATAACTGGTTTTAATTATGGTACTGGGAAAAATAGCCAATTAATTTCATCTGTTAATGTTGAATCAGAAGAAGGTTTATTAAAAACTTCTCCAACTGGTTTATCTGAGGATGAAATGGTATATGTTACAGCAAATCAAAATATTCTATTAAATACAATTCTTGAAATTAAATGTTCAGGTGTCTCTCAGGATAGTGATGGGAATTATTCCGTTCTACATCCAGTTTATAAAATGTTAAGAAATGATAAAGACGTTGCCAATACATTAAAAGAATGTATTGAAATTAACGAATCAACATCAATATAATATGAAACTTAAAGGGAAATATGTTCAAAAATATATACTTGACAGAGAACCGAAAGAACTCGTTGTTGAAGTTAAGTTAAAGCAGATTGAGGGTTTAATGAAACCTAGACAGAATGTTTGGTATGGGATAGCAACGGCTAATGATAAAGAAATAAAACATAAAGATTTACAATATTGTGTTAATGCTGAATATATGGCAGAAATAATTGGTTTAGAAATTATTGAAGCATGGAAAAAAAGAGCAAAAAAAGAAGGTAAAATTTTTAGATTGAAAAGAAAATAAGATTTATTAATATTTTGTAAAATTTTTTTATTATCTTCGTATAATATTATAAAGTTCTTTGAGAATTAATTTTGCGTGGGTGACTGAACTGGAGATGGTACGGGGAAACCTGAGTCTGTTTGAGTGAAGGTGCACAATTACCTCTAACAGTGGGAGTTCGAATCTCCCCCTACGCTCGAATCCTAACACGGTGGCTACGTGTTGAAATGTCGGATAACGTGCCTGATAGGTTATTTTGCCTTACGGTCTGAATGCCAAAAAGAAGGAACGACAGGAAGGAAAGTTTTCGCAAACCTAATTTTCCCAGTTTCATGAAGATAAAACTGGTTTTTAAATAAATTAATTATTATGGAATGTCAAACTCTTGAGAGATATGATGAAAACATGCAACCTGTGTATAAACCAAAAAGGGTTTTTAATACACAGGATGAAGCAATTGAAGTTGCTAAATATATTAATGCTCAAGATAATATAATCCATAAAGTAGTTCCATATCGATGTTCTATATGTAAGAAATATCATCTGGGAAGAAATGGAAAAATATTGAAAGACAAAGAAAGAGAAAAACATAAAAAACAAATAAGAAATAATATTAATTAATTAAAAATCAAATACTTATGGGCTACCTTCACATCAATAACTTATACAAACAGCAAGACATCCTTTTATTTAAGGAGTGCTATGCTATGGAGAAAATTCATGGTTGCGTACAAGGTAAAACGAAAATAAATATGTTTGATGGAACAAAAAAAGAAATTTCAAAAATCGTAGTTGGTGATTATGTAATGGGAATGAATAATGATGGCTCAATCATTCCGAGTAAAATAACCCAAGTTTTTCATAACGGAATTGAAAATATGTGGTATGAAGTGTCGGGAACACGTTTTGCTGCTGGAAGAGGGGGTAACGGTCATTTCGTGATTAAGTGTACTGGTGAACATAAATTTTATTCACCAGAAAAAAATGATTATGTTAAAGTTAATGATTTAAACGAGGGTGATAATGTTTATTGTTTAAAATCTGATAAAAATTTAACATATTTACAGAAACAGGTGTTGTTAGGGATTATGTTGGGTGATGGAACTTTTTTCAAAAATTCGATATCAGGAAAGATTGAATGGGTTCATAAGGAAGATTGCGTTGAGTACATGGAATATAGAAAATTAACGTCAAGTATATTTCCAACAGAAAAAAATGAATTTTCGAATGAGTTAACCATTCAAATCATAACTAAAATAAAAAAACATAAATCAAAACAAGGATTTATGAAACACGATATTGAAACAGAAACTAATAATTATTTTGCAAATGATATTTTAGTTCATAATTCTTCCGCTCACGTTGGTTGGAAATTCGAAACTAAACAAGTTAATTTCTTCACTGGTGAGAACCATCCATTATTTTTAACATTATTCGATAAAGACTTTTTAATTAAAAAGTTTGAGGAAGTATTTCCTGATCAAGATGCTGTTATTTTTGGTGAGCATTATGCAGGTAAGTGTCAAGGAATGTCACATACCTATGGTAAAGAATCTAAATTCATTGGTTTTGATGTAAAGGTAGGTTATGTATGGCTTAACGTTCCTAATGCCGAAGATGTATGTAACCAATTTAATGTCGAATTTGTTGATTATGTGAAAATTGAAGTCACTTTGGATAATCTTACAATAGAAAGAGATAAACCAAGTGTACAAGCAGTTCGTAATGGAATATTAGAACCTAAGAAACGTGAAGGTATTGTATTACGACCACTTATCGAAATGCGTATTAATAATGGTGAAAGGGTAATAAGTAAATATAAACCCGATGAAGAAAGGGAAACCAAAAGTAAGCGTGAGGTTAATCCAGAACAGCTTAAAATTTTGAGTGATGCGAAGGAAATTGCCGAGGAATGGGTTACTAACCTCAGACTCGAACATGTATTACAGAAATTCCCAGAGGGTATTAGCATGGAAGCAATGGGTGATATAATTAAAGCAATGATTGCTGATGTTTATCGTGAAGGTAGAGATGAAATTGTTGAAAGTAAAGAAGTTGCTAAAGCAATTGGGAAAAAAACAGTACAACTATTTAAAGCTAAACTTCAAAATAAATTGAAATAATGAAAGAATCATTAATAAAATTAATTACAAAAAGTAATATTGTGTATTTTAATGGTATGACCGTTAAAGATAGAAACTGTAAAGAAGAATTCCCTGAATTTAATTTATTTCATGAGATTAATGATAGAGTGAAAATTGATTTTTGGGATAAAAATAATAGTATATTGAGTTTAAAAAGTAAATATTAAAATTATGAAACTAGAAGAATTAATTAATAAAATAATGGACGATAAATCATCAGAAGATTTTGATTTAACGTTAACTGGAAAAGAATTAATAAAAATTAAAGATTTTTTAATTCAATGTGATGAATTTAAAGAATCAGAACTAATTATAATGGATACACCATTTGCTGAAAATGAGGGTGGTTCTCCAATCGATGCTGCTTCGATACTAATTAAAGATAATCTTCAATTTAAAAATAAAGTATATTTATATAGTATTGGTTTAACACCAACTATGTATGACCCAAAAAATTGGAATGACCCCTTTAATCAAGTAAAAGACAATGCGTCAATATCAAATAAACTTTATGACCCAAAAGATTTTATGCCATTTAAATTAGTTACAATAAGATTAGATGGGGAATTACTTGAAAATATTGAGAAGGTAGATAGTCCTGATAGAAGGGATAGTATCGACACATTGCATAGACAATTAAATAATATAATATCAAATCCTACTGATTATCAAATTAAAGGTAAAAGAGGTATTATTGTTAGAGGAATATTTGAAACGGTTGTCGATGAAAATGGTGATACTAAACATAATAAATTTGGTAAGTTAAATATTGACGCATCTAAATTTGAGTATTATAAGGTTTTTTCTTTAGAAAAAGAAACAATCGATAATGAAGTTACACTTAAAGTCATTTCTAATTTTATACCGAAAAGACTAAAAGATAAATTTTCAGAAAAATTTGGAACTAAATTAGAAATATTATCAAAAAAAGAAATTGATGATTTTATAACTGAAAATAAATAATGGGACGGTATTCACGCAAACATATGATTGAGTTTGCAAATTTCGCAAAATCTTATCAATCTGATCCCAAAGTTGATAATGCATATAAAGCGTATCTGTCTGGAGATAGACAGATTTCGAAATATAGTAATGAAGAAGAAGTAAAACAAATAAAAAATATAAGAAATGAAAGACGTAATCGGAGATCGAATGAAGAAAAATTACGAGAACAGAACAAGAATTCTGTTACCTCGTAGGACATATACAGTTATCAGGATTGATGGAAAAGCATTCCACACATATACAAAAGGTTTCACAAGACCTTTTGATGCAGGACTAATGGCTGATATGGATGAAACTGCATGTTATCTATGTAAAAACATACAAGGTGCTAAGTTTGGTTTTGTACAGTCTGATGAAATCTCAATCGTTATGACTGACTTTGATACATTAACTACTGATGCATGGTTTGATGGAAATATTCAAAAAATCGTTAGTGTTGCTGCAAGTATGGCAACATCAAAATTCAATCAATTAAGATTGATTAGAAAAGCAAAATCTTTAGGATATGACGGATTACAATCTGGAATGATTGCATTTGAAGATATTGAAAATATGAAACTCGCTGAATTCAATGCTCGTACCTTTACAATTCCAAGTAAAACAGAAGTAGCAAACTATATCATCTGGAGACAGCAAGACACAGTAAGGAATTCAATTTCAAGTGTTGCTCAATCACTTTTCAGTCACAAAGAACTTAATGGTAAGAACATGAGTGAACAACAGGACATGATACACGAGAAAGGTCAGAATTGGAATGACTTTTCTCCAATGGAAAAGCGAGGAAGATTTATCTTTAAACAAGAGGTTGAATTGGAAACAGAATATCAAGGTACTGAAATCCAACAAAAGAACTACACTAGAAACCGTTGGGTTGCTGATGAATGCCCTACTTTCACTCAGAATATGGATTTTCTTTATGATTTTATACCTGATTTACCATAAATTGTAACAATTTTAGTTTATCTTCGTATAATTAATAAAAACAAAAAATGAAAAAAGCAACAAGTGATTTTGGATTAATTGTTATTGATAATATTTTCGTCGGAATTTCATTAGGTTATGATTTTACTGCTGAACATGAGTGGGGAATTAAAGATATGAAAAGATTGTTTAATATTCCTGAATTAAGTAAAAAGACTTTAGGTATTAAATCAAGAACAATAACGAAATGTCCAGATAATATTATTTTTAAGGAAGAAACCTATAAAAAGAGGAAATTTGCATTACTATTTACAGCACCATCTTGGATGGGTAAAGTAGAAATTGATAAATATATACCTTATGATTTGGAAAATTATAAGGAAAATATTATTTGGAGTACTAAATATGAAAAAGATCATCCTAGAGAAAATACTGACCCTAAAGACCCAATATCAACTGCTTGGGATGGTGGAAGTTTTGGTGTTGGTGTTATGGGTGAAGAAAATGTTGTTAGACTCAAAGAACTTTATAACGCATTACAAAACAATAATGTGAGTATTACTCCAATGAATCCTACACCAAATAATCCATTTAGTAATGCCAGTCTTTCATTATTAATTACTGATAAAATACCTGAAATTTTTAAGGAACAGATGTATCTCGCTGATAAAGAATATCAAGATAAAATTGATTATGAGAAGAAAATTGGCATGACAAAGCTAAAGGAAAATACAAGAAAAGACTCATATAATAATTTATATGGTCATAAACACGGTTATTATGTTGCTTGTATTGCTGAGTGGATTGATTATCATAATAAAGAAATCCGTAATGCTAAAAAGAAAGAATATAATACC
>Ga0114918_10001259_pt1 | contig 22600 bp, 17 predicted proteins | sample LantaG_FD_87015 | JGI IMG/M metagenome (GOLD analysis project Ga0114918, IMG submission 87015) | Deep subsurface microbial communities from Baltic Sea to uncover new lineages of life (NeLLi) - Landsort_02402 metaG | ecosystem: Environmental > Aquatic > Marine > Oceanic > Sediment | place... | reverse complement strand
GCCCCGGGCCGGGGGGTGCGTCGGCGGTCTTTTTTTAGAGCGTTTTTTGTTTTGTCCATTTCCGTGGCTCTTCTGAAGTATCCGGGGGGTTGGGAAGGGGTAGGTGGGGGGGGGGGGGAAGAGAAAAACAGGGGGGGGAAGAGAAAAACAGGGGGGGGAAGAGAAAAAGAGGGGAGGAAAGAAGAAAAGAAGACGAAGAAAAAAAAGAAGCTCGAGGAAAAAAAGTCTCGATCCACAATTCTCCCCCAGATCGCTCATTCATTCTTCTCGTCGCTTCCATCTCCCTACCTTCCCCCACTCTTCTCTTTCAGTGCGCAGAGACACACAACGCGAGATGAAGATCAAGCGATAATAGCCAAGGGGGAAGAATGAGGTTCAAAAAGGCAGAGACGCTGTTTGTCGGGGGAGATGGCTTTGACGGCGGCGACGGCGATGAATCTCGTCGCGCCGCTCGTCGAGCTCCACCTCAACCTCCTCCACCTCCTCAACCTCGACCTCGAGCAGCAGCAGCAGCAGCAGCAGCAGCAGCAGCAGCAGCAGCAGCAGCAGCAGCAGCCTCTCCCTCCTCTCCCTCCTCCTCCTCCCACCCGCCAAAGCTCGACGCCACCAATCCTGGCTACTCCATGCTCCGCTCCATGGGCTGGTCGGAGGCGAACCCAGGGTTGGGAAAGAGGGGCCAGGGGAGGAGCGAGCCCGTGAGGGCCGAGCCTCGGAGGGCGAGGGCCGGGCTCGGCGTGGAATCTGTCGTCGAGAAGCCTCCTCTTCTTCCGCCTCTTCCGCCGCGCAAGAGACAGAAGCAGCAGCGGCCTCAACAGCCAGAACCGCCACCTCCACCGGTCGACGACCCGACCGTCGCCGCCCGTCGCCGGCGGGGGGCGGCCCTGGTCGCGGAGCTCCTGTCTCGTGACGAGAGCGGCTTCGGGGGAGGAGGGAGCTCCTCGCAGCGCGCCTTGAACCCGCTGCTGGATCCCGCGGGCGCACCGGCACGCAGGCACCGGCTCAGGAACCCTCTGCTGTTGGCGTCTGAGGAGGAAGAAGAAGAAGCAGAGGAAGAGAAGCAACTGTAAAATTAAAATCGGGGAAAATTAGTACTTTTTCTTTTTTCTTCTTTTCATCATCTCTCTCTCTTCGAAAAAAACCAGAAATCAAAACTCTCTCTCTCTCTCTCTCTCCACTCTCTTTCCCTTTTTTCACAGCCCCAGCCCCTTGGCCTTGGCAGTGAACATCGCCGCCTTGAACCTCGAGAGGTCGGCGGGGGCGGCGCTCACCCCTCCGGCGCCGCTGGAGCGAGCCGAGGAGGCCGAGCCCCCCGCCGCCGCCGCCGGCGCGGAATCCAAGTCGAGCAGAGAGAGCACCCGCTCCCAGGGCGTCGCTCCCGAGGGTCCGCCGCCTCCCTCGGGCGTCGCCGCCGTCGCCGGTTTCGGCCTGGCGGACGCGGCGGCGTCCCTTCTGGCGTAGAACTCGCTCAGGAAGGCCGCGGCCTTCGCCTGGGCGTCGGCGCGGGCCGCTCGCTCGGCCTCCTCCTGCTCCGACAGCCGCTCGCGAGCCGCCCTCGCCGCCTGCGCCGCAGCGGGGTTTGTCGTCGTCGAAGAAGGGGCTCCGTTGTCGGCGGGAGGACCTCCTGCTCCTCCGCCGTTCTCCGAGGGAGCGGCCAGGGGGTCGATTTCTGCAGAGGGCGCCGGGGTGAGGCCGCTGCCAAAGGGGGCGCGGGCGGCAGCAGCGGAAGCGGGAGCAGAGGCAGCAGCGGAAGCAGCTTCTTCTCCTCCTCCTTCGCTCGCGGCAGCAGCAGCAGCGGGAGGCGAGTAGAGGGCGCCGTCCGCAGCCGGCACGGGGTTGTCCGGAGGCGCCGCGGAAGAAGAAGCGGACTCGTCCCCTCCTTCGATGGGCACCTCCCACCAAGAGGGGCTCGACTCGACAATTTCAAACGGCGCCTTTGCCGCCGTTCCATCTCCTCCTTCTCCTCCTCCTTCTTTCTCCTCGGCGGGCGTGGCGTCGTGGACTTTCCGCCACTGGTTGGAGCCCGGGTCGAGGTTGGCCGCGGCGAAGTGGCGCGTGAGGCCGGGGTAGGCTCCGACCTGTGTGGGTTGAAGAAGCAGGTTTTGAGAGGGCAAGAAGAAAAAGGTGAGAGTTTTGAGAGTTTTCGAAAAAAAAAGAAAGAAAGAAAAAAAACCCGAGAACGAAAAAAGAAAAAAACGAAACCTCTCCCCCCCCTCTCTTGCTTACCCAGCACCCGACCCTCACGCCTTTGCAGTTGCGCACGGTCGGCGCCGTCGCGCAGTAGACCCCGAACTCGGTGTCCGAGCACTTGCGCGCCTGGAACTGCTGCGACGCCACCGCGACCGTGCAGCCATCACACGCGTCGAAGATGGCGGCGCCGTCGACGGGCCCGACGAAGAGCTGGCAGTTTTTGCAGTTTGACGCCTCGACCTCCGAAGAATGGTCGAGGACGTAGACGGAGCAGTCGGTGAGGTCGCGGAGGGTGAGGGACTCGCTGGTTGGGGGTGGGGTTGGGGTTGGAGTGGGGGAAAGAAGGTTGAGTGAGAAAGGCGTTGTTGTTGAGGTGGAGCTCTCTCTCTCTCTCTCTCTCCCTCTCACGCCTCTCTTTCTCCGCATCTTCCCCCACTTGGGCGCGCTCTTCTCGACATGCTCGAAGCGTCCCGGCAAACGGGGCGTGCAAAAAAGGAGGGACGAGGCGGGGAACGGGAGGGCGCGCCTTCGGTCGATGGCCAAAAGGAAAAAGGCATCGTCGATTCTTCTTTTCTTCATCATCGCTTGCTCCTCTCAACCTCTTCCCTCTTCCCTCCTTCCTCCTCACCCGTTGATCGACCCCGGGTGCCTGGTAATGGTCTCGCCAGACAGGCCGGAGATGGTGATCCCGGCGGACTCGCCCTGCGACATCGTTCCTTTTAAGAGCGTGAAAAAAGCGCGGAGAAAGAAAAGAAAGAAAAAGAGAGGAACAAAGTGAAGGCAAAAGAAAGAAAAGAGGAGCAAATCATTTCTTCTTTTTATTTTTTTCCCTTTTTTTTCTCGTTCGGCTTTTCTTCGTGGTTGGTTGTTTTCGAGGTGCGTTCTTTCGCCCCCTTCCTCCGAGCCGATTGCTCTTCTACTTACTTATACGATCTTATCTCGATGCGATCTCTCTTTCGACAGGAAGAACGCAAGAAACACCGCGGAAGACCTCGGAGAAGCTGTGACAAATTGGTCGTCACAAACGTCGATCGCTTACCAACCTTTTTTTTCTATCTCTCTCTTTCTCGCTTCTTTTTCTTCCCCAATTCGATCTTCCATCACAGGCGTCTTTCCACGACGTGGGATCACGCACTCCGGCTGGACTTCTCGCTAAAGATAAGAGAATGTCAGCCGCACTGAATGGGGGCGTTGTCGAGGGCGCGATTGCCGCGACGACGACGGACGCGGCGGTGATGATGATGATGACGTCGACAAAGATCGATCTCCGCTTGTCAGCCGCAGCCGCCGCCGGCGTCGGTGTTGGCGAAGAAGGCACCTCGACTGGTGTCGCTGCTGCTGCTGCTGCTGCTGCTGCTGCAACTCCTCTCCTCCTCTCCGTGGCTGCTGCTGCTGCTCCGGCGCCGCTCGCCGCTGGCGACGGCGGCGGCGGCGGCCCGGCCTCCGCGGCAGGCCGTCGCGCTCGCCGTCCTCCTGCCCGCCACGAGGAAAAGGCTGCCGCCGCTGTTAAAAAGGCAAACGCGAACAACTCGAGCAAGAGGCAGCGCCCGGCTTCCGTCGCCGCCGCCGCCGCCGCCGCCGCCGCTGCCGCAGGTGTTGTTTCTTCCTCTTCTTCGCCGCCGGCCAAAAGGGGCCGCGGCCGCCCGCCGCGCGCTCTGGCCGCCGCCGCTGTGACCTCTGCGACAGCTTCTCCTTCTTCTTCTCCTCCGTCGATTGAAGCGACCCCGGCGGCTGTGCCCGCCGCCGTCGCCTTCTTTGTCGCCGAAGAGGAAGAAGACGCCGGCAACGAAGGAAAAGATCTCGACGACGGCGACGACGACGACGAGGACGAAGAGCCCGCCTTGCTCTTTGAGGCAAACAGGCGCTCGCTCTCCTCGTCCTCGCTGACCCCTTCGTTCACCGAAGGAGGAGCCGCCGACGATCCGTTGCCGCCCGTGGCTGCGACGACTGCGGCAACGACGAAGACGACGACGACGACGACGGCGGCGACGGCAACCGCTCCAGCGACCCCCGCGGCGGCCGCTCTGCCCCTCGAGGAGGCTCCAGCAACCCAAGCTCAAACTCAAACTTTGGCGACAACGCAGCCTCAGCAGCTCGCCGCCTTCTTCCTCCAGCAGCAGCAGCAGCAGCAGCAGCAGCAGCAGCAGCAGCAGCAGCAGCAGCAGCAGCAGCAGCAGCAGCAGCAGCAGCAGCGGCAACAATTACGGCAGCAGCTCCAGCTCCAGGCGATGTTCCAGCAGCAGCAGCAGCAGGCGGCAGTGGCAGCGGCAGGAGGAGGCTTCGCTCCTCTCCCTCCTCAGCTCCAACAACTTGCTTCTCCTTACCAACTTTCTCAACAGCAGCAGCAGCAGCTGCAGCAGCAACAACTCCCGCCGCGCCCCTCCGCGGCGTCGGCGCTGCCCCCCGGCGCCTTCCTCCACCCCGACGGCCGCCCGATGACGCCCGCAGAGGTCCGCCGCGTCAAGAAGCGCGCGACCAATCGCGAGAGCGCGCGCAGGATGCGGGCCCTCCGCAGGGGCGAGTGGGGCGCGCTTTCGGGCGAGGTGGCCGCCTTGCGGGCAGAGAACGCGGCGCTCCGGGCGGCGCTGGCCGAGGCGGCGTCGGGAGGTGGAAACGGGAACGGGAAGGGTTCCTCGAAGGCCGCTGTCGCTGCCGCTGCTCCGTCCTTTGCGGCGGCAGCGGCAGCGGGAGCGTTGCCGTCGAAGCAGCAGCACATGCCGCTGCCGCTGCCTTTCCCTCCTTCGACCCCCGGAGCGGCGCCCCTCGCGCCTCCTCAGCAGCACCAGCACCAGCACCTCTACCACCACCACCCGCAGGTGCTCGCCGCCGCCACGGCCGCCGCGGTTGCCGCCGCCGCAAGCAACCTCAACAACACCAACAACGGAGTCGGGGGCGGGGGCGGCTCGTCGTCGTCCTCGGCGCTGGAGCGCGTAAACGCCACCGCCACGGCGAGCAACACGGAAGCGGAAGGAGATGAGCAGGAAGAGCTGCCCGACGTGCCCCCCTTCGGCGGGCCTGACGGTGCCGGGGACCCCCTCCTGGAGCTGGTGGTCTCTGGCGGCGGCGGAGGCGGCGCCAGAGTCGGCGATGGGTGCGGCGCGAATGCTTCCGTCGTCGCCGTCGCCGCTCACGCCGCTCACGCTTCCGCTTCTGCTCCCGCTCCCGCTGCCCCCTGCTGGGACCTGCCCTCTCCCGCCGCTGTGGTTGGGCTCGGGCCCATATGCTAGACACACGCAATAAAAAAAAAGGCTGCTGCCGCTTCCGCCGCCGTTTTGTCGTCGTCCCTCCTGCTCTTTCTCCTTTTCTTTTTTTTTATTTCACAAGGAAAGAAACACCAGAAGAATCTATTGAGAAATCGCGGGGAGGGCGACGACGGTGGAGTGCGGGGGAGGGGGGGGGGTATGAGGAAGGGAAACAAGAGAAGAAATGGTCGCTCGTTGGGCTTGTGGCGGCCGGGGGCGGGAAGAAAAAACCGCGGCTCTTTTCCTTCTCTCTCGGGATTTCATTCCCGCAGCTAGAGAACGAGGGTCCCCACCTTTTCCCTCCCCTCCGCCGCCCCCCCGAGAAAGATGGCGTTCGTTTCTTGTCCCTTCCTCGTGCTCCTTCTTCCTTCTCGAGCGAGCGCGCGCGCCACAAAAATAAAAAAAAAACTATCTTTTTTTACTATCAACTAAAAACTAAAAAAAAAGAAATCCCCCCAAAAAGCAAACCAACCTTCCACAAAACTCGAAAGCGTTTTCCGTGACGCCGCCGCCCGTGGATGTGGGGGGTTTGCTTGCTTACTCTCACAAGAAACCTTTTTTGCATCTCAGTCTTTCGTCTCAACGCCTACTCTTAAAAAAAAAGAAGCGAAAGAGGGAAAAAGAAAAGAAAAGAAACCTCTCCCCCTCCCCCTCCTCTCAAAACCTCGACAACAACAACAACAACAACAACAACAACAACAACTTCTTCCGAACCTTTTCGAAATGCTTTGACTCTTTGAACAACGACGGACGATTGATTGATTGATTGATTGTTATAAACAACGCAGCCTCCCCCTCCTTTTTATATTCAGTATCGATCCGTTTTGCCTATTTTGATTTGCTTTGCCCGACGCCGTTTCCTGTAAAAAGGAAAAACTCGAGAGAGAAAGAAAGAAAAAAAAACGGAGGTCGGGGTTGAGTCTTTTTTTTCGTCCGTTTCTCTCTCTGTCCCCCTCATCTCTCTCTTATCTCTTTCAGAGTCAGCAGCAAGCAAAAGGGCAAAAAAAGAGAAAAAGAGGAGCGGATACCAAGGCTCTCCTCACCTAGTTCATTATTTTTTTTGGCCCCCTGCTCTTCATTCTAGTTTTTTTTTTTTTTGTTCTCTCTCCCTCTTCTCTCATCCCCTCCCCCCGCGCAAAGGGCAGCGCCCCTTTGCGTGTGCCCCCTTTCTGCACCTTTGGATTGCTCTTTCTTTCAGGTAAGGCTATAATCGGCGCGAGGGCGCGGAACCAGTACTAGTCGAGTGCCGAGCGAAGAAAAGAAATCGAGAAAAAACGTCCAGCTAGCAAAGTCTTGACATGCGCTCCGACGCCGCCGCCGCCGACGGCTCTGATGATCCCCTTGTTTCTCTCCGCCTTCTGCGCCTTTTCTCGCCCTACTTCAACTCCTCCGAGAGGCTGCAAATTGCTGATGGCAGATCCGAGAGGAAAAGGCGGTGCCTTGGCGTGACGTTGCGTCGCTGCGCGGGGGGCCAAAAAAAGAAAAAATGTGCTAACTGAATGAATCGGCTCGAAAACATCTCAAACCGAACAAACTATAAAAAAAACAGCCTCCAGCATCTAGCTTCCTTCGCTCATCTTCATCCATTCAAAAGAGCATAGATCGCGCGATGGCAGAGTCTTGGAACTCCCCGTGCGAGGTGGCAGGGATCGCGGCCTGGGAACAAGGTGAGAGTTGCGAGGTCTTTGCTGAGAGAGGAGAGAAATCGTTTTCCGAATTCCGAAATCATAAGACGCTTTTCGACCTTTTTTCTTCTTTTTTCCTTTTCGACCTTTCGACCTTGGCGTCTTTCCTCTTGCCCTTCTTTTGTTCTCTCTTCCCTCACCACGCTCCAAAACCGCCCCCACCCCGCCCCACCCCCGAACCAACGCACAGGCTCGCCCGACTCGGCCTTCACCAACGACGACAGCGGCAGCGAAGGAGGAGGTTACCCTTCCCTCGCCGCCCTCGCCGCCCTCCCCTCTCGCGGCGCAAAGAGCTGCAGCATCAACACCTTCGACGCCAACGACGCCAACAACGCCACCGACGACACCTCTCCTGCGGGCGCTCTCCATCTCCTCCCGACCTCCGAGCTCCGCAAGGCCAAGAAGCGCGCCACCAACCGCGAGTCGGCCAGGAGGATGCGCGCCCTCAGGAAGAGGCAGTGGGACGACCTGGTGACCGAGTCCGCGAGCCTGCGGAAGGAGAACGCGGAGCTGAGAGCGGCGCTGGGAGGAGCCGGCGGCGGCGGCGTCTCTTCTTCTGCTGCTGCCGCTGTCGTCGCCGCCGCCAACGCTTCCGTGGTCGTCGAGATCCCCGCCGCCGTCCCTCCCGGGACCCCCCCTGCGGCTTTCAAGACCGCCTCTTCGTCAAAGAGGCAGAGGAGGAACAGCGACGGCTACGGCCCGAGAGGAGCAGGAGCAGCGGCAGCAGCTTCGCCTCTGCCTCCTCCTGCTTCGGCCGCCGCCGCCGCTCTCCCTCTCTCCCTCCCTCTCCCGCTCCCCTCCGTCGTCGACGACGACTCCTGGCTGCTGGCCGCGGCGCCCCCCGTCGCAGCAGTCGCAACGCTCGTCAAGGGTAGCGGCCACGAGGAAGACGAAGCTCACCACCACCTCCTCGTCGCCACCGCCGTCGTCGTCAGAGAGAACAGCAGCGCAAACGGCTCGTCCGACGCCTCGGGCTCCGCCTCGTTCGTCGTCGCCGCCGCCGCCGCCGACGGGGACTCTTCCGGCAGCCAGGGCGGCGGCGGAGGAGGGTCCGCGACCGCGACAGCTATCTTCGACAACGACGACGAGCACGGCGCGCTGCTGCCGCTGATCGTCTGAAGAGGAGAGAAGGAAGGGAGGAAAGGAAGGAAGGAAGGGGAGTGAGGTTTTAACCTCTCTCTCTCTTTCTCTTTGCTTTCTCTCTCGCTCTCTCGCTCTCTCTTTGATCTCTCATCAACATCAAACAAAAAAAACTTCACCCCTGGTCTCAAATCGCGCGCGCGCTTCTCTCTGCCGCCGCCGCCCCCCGCTGATCGCCGCCTTTTTTCGATTTACTATACGAGAAAACGGAGATCAACAGCGACAACAAACAAACAAACAAACACTCTGGGCCTCTATGTTTTTTCAAAAAAACACACTCACTCACTCTATTTTTATTTCCACCTTTCTCGAAGCCAAATCGCGAGAGAGAAAATAAAGAGGGGGGATTTCGCTCCTCCCCCCCTCCCCTCTCGTTCCGTGCGCGCGCCTTGTTTCAAGGGCGCGAGTGCGTATTCCAGGGACGGAGGGGCGAGGGGCTCCTCTCCCCCCTTCTCTTCTCTTCCCCCCCCCGCGGCGGAACAAAACAGCAACGACCAAAAGAAACGGAAATTTCAGTTTCCTTGCCTCTTTTCTTTTCTTCGTCTTTTTTATTTAAAAAAATAGCGCAGCAGTCTCCACCTCGTCAGCGTCCCCTTTTTCTGTTATTAGTGTCTCCGGAGGTGTTCTATGTAGCGATTCCGATACTTATATATAAAATATACAATAGTACAGTACTAGATCGATTGAATTGGAAAAGAAAGAAAAGAGAGAGAAACGGAGAAGAGAAAGGAGGTCGAGAAAAAGAGATCGAGAGAAGAGGTCGAGGTCGAGGAAGTTTTTTTTTTCTTTTCCTCTCACTTTTTCTCGACGGGAAGAAAAAAAAAAGAAAGAGAGAAAGATTTTCATGGGCGCGTCGCCCGGGAAGCACGACGCCGTTGACCGCCCGCGTCGCCCCCGCGCCATGGCCGCCTCGAGCAGCAGCAGCTCGTCGTCCATGATGATGATGGAGGACGCGCACGAGCTTAGCGTGGGCGAGGTAAAGAGAGAGAGAGAAAGAGAGGGAGGGAAAAAAAATTGATGGCATCGATGATGGTCGATCGAAAAAAAAAGCACATTCGTTTTCTCCCTCCCACCCCGCGTTGCTGCCCGCACAGGGCCTCTCTTCGCCTTCTGCGTTTCCCTTCGTGCTCAAGAACAACGCGCGGAGACCCCCAGATGCGTAATTGACTCGGAACTGTTTGCCCTCGAGAGGCAACGAAGAAAGACAGAGATTTTTTCCCCTCCTTTCTCTCGTTGGTCTCGTCTTTCGCCCTTCTTTGTCCGTTCGACCTGCTTCTTCTCTCTCCTCCTTTCTCTTCCTCTCTCTTTCACTCTCACCACCTCCCGCGCTCCTCCCCCCACCAAACTCAAAATAAAAAAAAAACAGATCCTCGAGCGCTTCAACGTCGACCCGAGCCTCGGACTCTCCGACCACCAGGTGTCGGCCTCTCGCGCTCTCCACGGCCCTAACGAGCTGCCCCCGGAACCCCCGACCCCGCTCTGGCGGAGGCTGCTGGCGCAGTTCGACGACCTGCTGGTGCGGATCCTGGTCGCCGCCGCCGTCGTCGACCTGCTGATCTCGTGGGCCAACGGCGAGCTCGGAAGTCGCTCCAGCTTCGTCGAGCCGGGCGTGATCGGTTTGATCTTAGTTGCGAACGCCGCGGTGGGGGTCGCGACCGAGGCCAATGCCGAGAGGGCGCTGGAGGCGCTGAGGGAGTACGAGGCCGGGGAGGCCGTGGTGATCCGCAACAACGGTTGCAGGAGGACGGTGGCTGCGAGGGAGCTGGTCCCGGGGGACGTTGTGGAGGTCGCTGTCGGGGACCGCGTGCCGGCCGACCTCCGGCTGATCTCGACGGGCCACGCTCACCACCATCATCTTAGTCAGAGTCCGAACAACAACTCCCGGTCCAACGGCGGCGGAAATGGCACCAAAACGCCTCCGCCGCCTCCTCCTTATGACTCTTATGGCGGAGGGGAGGTGAGGGTCGACCAGAGCATCCTCACGGGGGAGAGCGACTCGGTGCCGAAGCTGCCGGCGGCGTCGCCCGTCAAGGGAGCAAGCGGCGGCGGGGTTTCTTCTTCTCTACAGCAAAACCAGCTCCGTCCGCCCTCCCCTCCGGCCTTTGGCGGCATCATCGTCCCTTCTTCGACCAGCAACAGCTGTAACAACAGCAATAAAGCGGTGGCTCAGGATAAGACCTGCATCCTCTTCAGCGGCACGACGGTCACCTCGGGCCGGGGCCGCGGCGTCGTCGTGGGTACCGGGCACGCCACGGCCATCGGGGCCGTGCGAGCCGCCCTCGCCGACGCCGCCGCGTCCTCGGCCGACGCGCCCACGCCGCTCAAGCAGAAGCTGGACGAGTTCGGCGAGGTGCTGTCGAAGCTGATCGCCGCCGTTTGCGTTTTGGTCTGGGTAGTGAACATCCCCCGCTTCCGTGACAGCAAGCACGGCGGCACGTGGCTCGGGGGAGCGCTCTATTACTTCAAGATCGCCGTGGCGCTGGCGGTGGCTGCGATCCCCGAAGGGCTGCCCGCGGTGGTGACGACGTGCCTGGCGCTGGGGACGAGGGCGATGGTGCGATGGTGGTTGGGGGAGGGGGGGGGGAGGGGTTGGGAGAGAGAGAGAGACTGAAAGAGAGAGGAGAGAGAGAAAGAGAGAAGAAAGAAGAAGAAAAAATCTAACTTTTTTTCCTTTCTCGGAAATTCCCGACCCAACCAACCAACAAACAACAAACAGGCCAAGAAGAACGCCATCGTGCGCTCCCTGCCCGCGGTAGAGACCCTGGGCTGCACCACCGTGATCTGCTCGGACAAGACGGGCACGCTGACGACCAACCAGATGGTAGCTTGCAAGGTCCTGCTGGTGAAGAATTTGAGTTCTTCTTCGACCTCTTCGAACTCGCCGTCGCTGCCCGTGTCATCTTCCTCTGCCGCTCTCGCAGCTGCGTCTGCCTCTGCCTCTGCCTCTGCTTCTCCTTCTCCGATGGTCTTCGAGATCGACGTCGGGGGGTCGAGCTTCGCCCCCGTGGGGGAGCTCAGCGACGCGGCGACGGGCGCGCCGCTCCGCTCTTCTTCGATGATCCCTCCTCCCCTCGCTTCTTTCTCAATCTCAACCTCTTCCTCTTCCTCTTCCTCCACCACCACCGCGGCCTCTTCCAGCCCGGCCCTGGCCGCCCTGGCAGCCTGCGCGGCCCTGTGCAACGACGCAGAGCTCGAGGAGGACCCGGCAAGCAACGGCGGGGTGCGGAGGGTCGGGGAGGCGACTGAGGCGGCGCTGCGGGCCTTGGCGGAAAAAGTCGGGCTGCCGGCCGCGGGGGCGAGGGTGCTGGAGAGCGGCGGCGGCGGCGGCGGCGGCGGAGCGCTGCTCGCGCCGAGGGTTGCTTCTTCGTCTTCCTCTTCCGCTTCCGTCAAAAATCGACTGACCCCCACCAACGACGCCTGGAGGTCCTCGCAGCCCCGGGTCGCCTCCCTGGAGTTTGAGCGCGAGAGGAAGATGATGAGCGTGCTCACGAGAGGGGGAGGAGGAGGAATGGGAGGGGGAAGTGAAGGAGGAAGCTCCTCTTCTCCCTCGATCCTTTGGGTCAAAGGCGCGCCAGAGGCCGTGCTCGCCCGCTGCTCCTCGGTGCTGCCTTCCTCCCCTGCTGCTGCTTCCCTGCCGGTGCCTCTGACGCAGGCGGCCAGGGCGGCGGTCGCGGCGAGGGCCGAGGCGCTGGCCGGGGAGAGGGCGCTGCGCTGGCTCGCGCTCGCGTTCCGGGAGATCCCTCCCCCCGTTTCTTCTTCTTCTTCTTCCTCTGTTTCTCCTTCTGCTGCTGCTCCTCCCCGCCACCGCCGCCTGTCCGCCTCGGACGAGGCCCAGCTGACGCTGCTGGGCCTCGTGGGCCTCCACGACCCGCCGAGGCCCGAGGCGAGGCGCGCAGTGCGCGCGTGCCAGGCCGCGGGCGTGCGCGTGGTGATGGTCACGGGCGATGCCGCGCCGACGGCCGAGGCCGTCGCGAGGGCGGTTGGGATCCTGGACTCGACTTCGACTTCGACTTCGACTTTCGAAAACCCTTCCGCCGCTTCCCCGTCTTCTTCTCTCCTCCCCCTCGTTTCTTCGGACCCCCGCGGGCCCCTGATGATGACCGGGGCAGAGTTCGCCTCTTTACCCCCGAACGAGGCCGAGGAGGCCGCCGCTCGAGTCGCCGTTTTGTCTCGCGTCGAGCCGGCGCACAAGGCTCTGCTGGTCGCCGCCCTCCAGAGGCGGCGGCCCCGCGGCGGCGGCGGAGGAGATTCCGGCGGCGGAGGAGAAGGCGACGTCGTCGCCGTCACGGGCGACGGCGTCAACGACGCCCCGGCCCTGCGCGCGGCCGATGTGGGCGTCGCCATGGGCTCGGGCACGGCCGTCGCGCGCGCCGCGGCCGACGTCGTCCTCGCCGATGACAACTTCGCGACGGTCGTCGACGCCGTCGCGCTCGGCCGGTCGATCTACGCCAACACGAAGCAGTTCATCCGGTACATGGTCTCGAGCAACGTGGGCGAGGTCGTCGCCATCTTCGCCGGGGCGGCGCTGGGCCTGCCAGAGGTGCTGAGCCCCGTGCAGCTGCTGTGGGTCAACCTCGTCACCGACGGCCTCCCCGCGACGGCGCTGGGGGCCAACCCCCCTGACCCGAGGGCGATGGCGCGGCCCCCCAGGGGCCGGGCAGACGCCGTCGTCGACGGGTGGCTGCTGATTCGCTACCTGGCGGTGGGTGCCTACGTCGGGGCCGCCACTGCGGGGGGCTTTGTCTGGTGGTTCGTCTCGTGGAGCGAAGGGCCGAGGCTGGGTTGGTCGACGCTCGTCGGAGGGCACGGCGCCTGCCCTAGCTCCGGCTCTTCTGCTGCTCTTCCCTCTTCTTCTTCCTCTTCGACTCTTTCTGCTGCCGCCTGCCGGGCCTTGGACGCCCGCGAGCCCCGCACCGTCGCCGTCTCGGTCCTGGTACTCGTCGAGATGTTCAACGCCTTAAACGCGCTGAGCGAGGACGGCAGTTTGTTCTTGCCGGGCGGCACGCCGCCGATGGCCAACCCGTGGCTGCTTGCCGCCATCGCTCTCTCGCTGCTCCTGCACGCCTCAATCTTGTACATCCCGACGCTGGCGGGGGTCTTCGGGACCGCTCCTCTGGGCCGAGGGGAGTGGACTGCTGTCTTCCTGCTGTCGGCGCCTGTGATCCTGCTCGACGAGGTGCTCAAGGCGGTCTCGAGGCGGAGGAGGGTTTCTTCTTCTTCTTCGATGAATGAAGTCGAGATCGAAGGCAGCAGCTCTTCTCCTTCTCGCCCTTCGATTCCTTCTTCGTCTTCCTCTTCTTCGCCGCTCTCGTCGTCGTTCTTGGGGAGGGTCCTGCCCCGTCCCCTGGTGCGCGCCGTGGCGGGCTCGAGCCTGCTGCCCCCCCGGTGGAGGCGGCGGCTCTTCGCGCTGCGGGAGAGCGAGCTGCTGCCACTGGCGCGCGGAGAAAAGGCGAGGGAGCGGGAGCAGTAGGAGAGAGGAAAGAGAGGAAAAATAGTTTTTTTTTGCTTTTCTTTGTTATATAGATTCATTCATTCATCATTTCATTTTTCACTTCAGAGAGAGAGAAGGAAGGAGAGTAACACACAAAGCCTTTCAAAAAGAAAGCAAAAAGCGAGGAGGGAAGAGAGAGAGACAGAGAGCAAAAAGAAGAAAAAAGAGAGTCAAGTTTCGTTCAAAATTCTCACCCCCCTGCCGCTGCCGCTGCTTCTTCTTCTTCCTCCTCGCTCCTCCTCCTCGCTCCTCCCGCAGCAGCGATCCCCTCCAGCGCGCCGCAGGCCCTCCTCAGCATCGCCACGCTGGCCTCCTGCACCTGCGTTGTGGAAAAGAAGAATGAAGGAGAAGAAATAAGAGGTTGAGAAGAGTTGATGATTTTTTGTTCTCTCTCGACCTCGACCTCGACCTCGAAGAAAAAGAAAAAAGAAAAGCTTCAAAAAAAGAAGAAAAAAAAACATCCCTTCTCTCACCTTCCTCGTCCTCTCCAGCGTCTCCCTCTCCCCTCGCAGCCTCTCCGCCTCGCTCCTCGCCACCTCGAACCTCTCCTCGAACGCCTGCGTCCTCTTCACCGTCGCCGCGGCCCTCTCCTCCGCTTCTGCGGTCGACCGGCACAGCTGCCGGTTGGCGGCCTCGTGGCGCGCGAGCTCGCGCCCGAGCTCGGAGAAGTCGCGCTCGGCGCGCTCGCGGACGCGGCGGGCCGCGTCGCGGTTGGCGGCGCGGCGGCGGAGCGTGGCCTGCTCCTCGGTTTCGACGACGGGGACGAGGGTGGCGGGGGTCGCGGCGGCGGCGGCTGTGGTGGCGGGCGTCGGTTGTTCATTTGCTTCGGCGGAAGGAGCGGGAGCAGGAACGGCGGTGGCGTTCTTCGCCGTTCCTCCTTCTCCGCTTCCTCCTCCATTTCGCTGCTGCACCAGCAGCGACGACTGCTCCCTCGACAGGAACAGCGGCAGATTGGGCGGGGGCGCGGGGGAGAGCAGCAGCGAGGAGGTGGTGGCGCGCTTGAGCGACGGGAGCGGGAGAGCGAGCGGCGGCGGCGGCGAGAGCAGAGGTCGCTTGCTTTTCGCAGCAGGTGAGGAGGTTGTTGTTGTTGCTTTGCGCTTCTTCGCTGCTGCTGCTGCTGCTGCCGCTGCTGCCATTCCTCCTCCTGCTGCTGTCGTGATCGCTCCGATGGGGAGAGGGTGCTTGCGTGGCCTGCCGCGGCCGCGCTTCACGGGAGCAGGAGGAGCAGTGGCGGCGGCGGCGGCGGCGGCGGCGGCGGCGGCGGCGGCGGCGGCGGCGGCGTTCGTGCCGATTGGGCCTTTCTGCCTCTCCTGAGCCGAAGGAGAAGGAGAAGCGTTCCCGGCTCCCGTCGTCACTGTCGCCGTCGTGGGCCTCGGCGAAGGAGGAGGAGGAGGGCGAGGCTGGGCAGCGGCGCGGGGAAAAGCAGCGGCGGCGGCTGCGGGGGTCGAGACCGGGGCAACGGAAAGAGGAGGAAGAGGAGGTCGCGGCGTCGTTGAGTCGTTTGCCGTCGTCGTCGCTGCTCCTTCACCTCCTCCTGCTCCTCCTCCCGCTCTCTGCGGTTTCGCGGTTGCCTCTGCCTCCGCCACCGCCTGGCGCGTGTAGCGGCGCTCGAAGGGGGGCCTCACTGCGCCGGGGGGCTTCATTTTGAAGAGTGGGGTGGGAGGGACGGAAAGAGAAAAGAGAGAGCCAGAGAGCGAGCGAAGAAAAAGAGAGAAAAAATGAGGCGAGGACTGTTTGTTCGAAACGAAAAAAAATCACTCCTCGTTCTCTTCTTCTTCTTTCGCTCTTTCCCACTCCCTTCTGCTCCCTTCTCTTCTTCTCCCGCACTCCACACGATGGTGGCCCCCAAGCACGTCCTCATCACTGGCGCGGCAGGTGAGCGATGAGAAGAGCAGGATATAGATGTAGAGGGAGAAAGAAAAAAACATTGAAACTTTGATCGTTTCGATTCGATTCGATCCCATCATCCTTCTCCCTCTCGTCCTCCCTCCCTTCACCTCCACCTCTCCAAAAACCAGGCCAAATCGGCTACGCCCTCGCCCCTCTCATCGCCCGCGGGCTCATGCTGGGCCCCTCCCAGCCCGTCGTCCTCCACCTGCTCGACATCCCCCCGGCGGAAAAGGCGCTCGCCGGGGTCCGCATGGAGCTGATCGACGCCGCCTTCCCCTTGCTCGCCGGCATCGTCACCTCCGTCGACGCCGCAGAGGCCTCGAAGGGCGTGGACTACGCCATCATGGTCGGGGGCTTCCCTCGAAAGGCGGGCATGGAGCGGAAGGACGTCATGAGCAAGAACGTCGCCATCTACCAGTCGCAGGCCGCGGCGCTCGAGGCGCATGCGTCGAAAGACGTGAAAATCCTCGTCGTCGCCAACCCGGCCAACACCAACGCGCTGATCCTGTCGCAAAACGCGCCCTCGATCCCGAAAAAGAACATCACCTGCCTGACGAGGCTGGACCACAACAGGGCCCAGGGCCAGATCTCGGAGAAGATCTCGAAGGTTAAAGATGACGGGACTAGCATTTTCGCCGTTTCTAGTAAGGACGTCAGGAACGTCATCATCTGGGGCAACCACTCCTCCACACAGGTCCCCGACGCCACGCACGCCACGGTCACCGTCGACGGGAAGGCCATGCCGGCCAAAGAAGCCGTGAACGACGATGCGTGGTTGGAGAAAGAATTCGTCGAGACGGTCCAGCAGCGCGGCGCCGCGGTCATCGCTGCCCGCGGAGCTTCCTCGGCTCTTTCCGCCGCGTCCGCCGCGGTAGACCACATGAGGGACTGGGCTCTCGGCACAGAAGACAAGGACGCCTTCGTCAGCATGGGCGTGTTCTCCGACGGGAGCAGCGGCTACAAAGAAGCGCCGGAAGGAGTTGTGTTCTCCTTCCCCGTCAAATGCTCCGGCGACGGCGAGTGGGAGGTCGTTAAGGGGCTCTCTATGAGCGAGGAGACGAGCAGGAAGGTCGCCGCGAGCGGGGCCGAGCTGGTGGAGGAGAGGGAGCTGGCGCTGGAGTGCTTGAAGGGATAAATTGAGTAGAGGAAGAGGAAGAAGAGGAAGAGGAAAGAGGAAAAGAGTTTTTTCTTTCTTAGGATTCTTGATCAAAATACAATCGACTCGGCTCTGTTTCTTTTTACAAAAGGTTTGTAGCTCTCCCTCATTTCTACCTCGAGTTCGCCCTGTTGTGCGCCGCGATCACCTCGCTGACCTCCAAGAAGCCGCTGCTGTCCGCGTCGTAGACGCGGAAGAGCAAATCGATCTCCTCGGGGAGCATCCAAACTCCGGCTCGCGCCACGGCCGCCGCAAACTCTTTCTTGCCCAGCTTCGCGTTGCCGTCTTGCTCTCCTCCACTTCCATTCCCGGATGACGAGGATGACGATTTCGTCTGGACCACGGCGGCGGAGATGGCGTCGAGGTCATCGAGGTGGTGGATCAGCAGGTCCCTCAGGGCTTTTAAATCGCGCAGCCTCCTCCTGTGCGAGGCGTCGGGCCACCACCGCAGCAGAGCGTGGACCCCAAACCCGAGCGCCGCCGCGCCCGCCACGCTCCATCCGGCGACGGGCCAGAACATCCCAGGGACGTCCTCTAGCCCGCTCTGTAAATTCATGCCGAAGAAGGCCGCGGGCGTGGCGCAGGCGACGGCGGTGGAGAAGGTGAGGACGGTGAGGCGGAGGTTGAGGTTGATGATGCGGTTGCGCTGGGCGGCAAGGCTGTTTTTTTTTCGAGTTTTTTTTTTTGAAGAAGAAGAAGCGTGTGAGCGTAGAAGAAAGAAAGAGAAAACGAAAAATGGAAATTTCGAAAATGTAAAAAAAAACCCAAAAAATCTTTTTTTTCTTACGTCATCGACCAGACCGCCCTCGCGGACTCGAGCCCCTCTTCCAGTTCTCTGAGGGCTCCCTCGACCGATTGGAGCTGATAAATAATGGAGTGGAAAGAGAGAGAGAGAAGGAGAGAAGAGAGAAAGAGAGAGAGAGAGAGAGAGAAAGAGGTGAGTTTTTTCTTTGATTCGGAAAAGAAGAAAAAAAAAGTTTCGAAGAAGAAGAAGAAGAAGAAGAAGAAGAAGAAGAAGAAGAAGAAGAAGAAGAAGAAGAAGAAGCCTCACCTGCCGCTCGTAGGACTCGAACAGCGCCGCGGCCGCCCTCGCGTGCTCGCTCGTCGCCGTCAGAGAGGAAGAAGAAGTGGAAGTGGAAGTGGAAGAAGAAGGAGAGGAAGAGGCGAGCTTTCTCTCCTCCTCTTTGCTGCTACCTCCTCTCAACCTTTTCCCTTTCACTTCCAAGTTTCCGAACTCTTCTTCTTCTTCTTCTTCCTCGTCTTCAGCCTCGTCGGACAAACAAACCGCCGCCAGCAGCCTGTCCGAGTCCGCCACCTCCGCCACGGCCGCCCGCGCCTCCCTCACGTCGTGCGCCATCTCGTTCAGGGCCCGCGCGATCGGAAGCAGCCGCTGCAGCTCCGAGCTCGAGGCTACGTCTCCCGCGGAGCCGCCGGCCTTGCGCAGCGTGCGGCCGACGTCGTCCTCGACGCCCGTCGCCAGAAGCCGCAGCTGCCTGTGCCTGCGCTCGAACTGACGGACGGTCTCGCTGAGCAGGGCCTCGAGGACGGCGAGCTCGAAGGGCAGAGGAGGCGCGGGTGGCGAGGAAGAAGAAGCGGCGACAAAGTTGTTGTTGTTGTTATTGGCGTCGGCTACATTCCTTCCGGGAGGGAAGGTCAAGGTCGTCGTGTGGTGGCTTTCTTCGGCTAAACGCGACGGCAGAACCGGATAAGGGAGCCCTCGCCTCCGGTACCACCCCCGCGGCGGCAGCGGGCTTGCCTCCGCCGCCGCCCGAACAGCCGCGAGCGCGCTCCTGGTGTCGGCGTCGCGCCGGCAGGGGAAGACCCAGGCCTCCTCGGCGCCGATCGCGGCGCGGACGGCCTCGGTGCGGAGGAGGATGAGCCTGCGGCTGCGGGCCGGGTTGTTGCTGCTGCTGTTGTTGCTGCTGATGTTGTTGTAGGTAAAGTGCTCCGTCGTTTGAACGCTTCCGCTCGCCGCTCCGTTTTCTGCTCCTCCGTCTTCTTTCTTCTCCTCCTCGGCTGCAGCAGCTGCTGGGACCGTAGGCACGGCCATCGTGTCCCTCGGAGCCAGCGTGGCCCTCTGCGTCATCGCCACGGGCGCCGAGAGCACGGAGGAGGCCGCCGGAGAGGAGGAGGAGGTCGAAGGAGAAACAACGGCCGCCGCCGCGTCGTGAGAGAGGTCGGCCGCGGCCGCCTTTGCCCAAGCGCCCGCCGCCTTCCCTCCGCTCCCGCTTCCTCTGCCCCCCCCCAGCTCGATCCCGGCAGCGGCAGCGCTCCCTCCGCCACCGTTCATCATCGCCGCGGCGGCGAGGGGGGACAGGCCGTGCTGCGGCGGCCGCAGCAGGCTCGCGTCTCGAGGCGCGAGCCCCAGCTGTGCTGCCGAGACCTTGGTCGCCGCGGGAGGGGATAGGCCGGCCGGGAAGAAGCGGACGACGTCCCACTCCTCTTCCTGGACGTCCGGGATTAAAGAGGAGGTCGTCGATTCGGTGCCATTTCGGCCCGAAGGGGAAGGGCCTAGGCTCTCGAGCAGCGAGGCGAGGGAGCTGGGCTTGGGGTGGTGGAGGTCGCTGGCAGCGGCAGCAGCGAAAGTCGATCGCGACGACAGGAATCGAGCGGCATTGCTCGCGCTGGGGGCCTCGGCGGCGGCGTGACCGACAAAGGGGACCTGAAACTGCCTCGCCGCGAGCCTCAGGAGCATCCTCGAGGCATGGGCGCGCCGCATTTCGCGCCTGGGCGAGCGAGCGAGCGAAGAAGAGAGAGAGAGAGAAATTCGGAAGATGTGAGAATATCAGATCGAAGCTCACTTTTTTTTCTTTCCTCGGATGGAGACGAGTTTCCATGCCGTCGCCCCGGGCGTTTCCCTCGCGGCCCACGAGCTCTCCCTCCCCGGGTCTACACGACACGACATCCTGGTGCTGAGCGCTCTGGGCCTGTGCGCGCTGGCCTACAGGCCTTTCGCGGAAGCTTTCGTCCGAGAGGAGGAGGCGTCAAGGAATGCCAATGCCGACGGCGACCTCGACCCTAACGCTTCTTCTTCCACCTCTCCTCCTCCTCCTCGTTCTTCTTACCGCCGCGTCGTCTTCCTCGACCTCCGCCACCACGGGGAGAGCACCGCCACGGAAGACGACGAAGAAAGCAGCCCTTCTTCGCTGTCCTGGACAGAAAAAGCGCTGTGGGAGACGCTCTCGGCCGACCTGAAGGCCGCAGTGATCTCTCTCGGGTTTTTGAAAACGCCGCCGACAGTCTTGGCTCACTCGCTCGGCGCCGGCGTCGCCGCCCTGGCCGCGGCCTCTTCTCCCGAGCTCTTCGGCTCTCTTTTTTTGTTCGAGCCCCCGTTTTATCCCCTGGTCGCTGCTGCGGAAGAAGAAGGAAGCCAGAAGAAGCGAGATTTAGCCAAAGACAACGCCTCCTTCGCTGCCTCTGCCGCCGCGGCCTCTTCCCTTTCCTTTGGGAGCAGGGAGGACGCTTCGGGCCTCCTGGAACTCGCCCCACCTTTCAAGTGGTGGCACCGGAGCTGCAGGGGGGCCTTTGTCGAGCACGGGATAAAGTGGAAGGAGAGGAAGGAGGGAAAAGGAGAAAGAGACGGAAATGAGCTCGTCTTCAGGTGCGGAGGGAAAGCACTCGCCGCGCTCGCCGCGGGTCTCATGACTTCCTCTGTCAGCGGCGTCTCGGCACCCTCCAAGGAGACTTACCGCAAGCTCGGAGGAGAGCGCGGGAAAGTCGTCGTCATCTCCTTCTGCGCGCAGCCCCGGTCCGACGTGACCGCGTTCCTGAGAGCGGGGGCGCTCGCAGCCGCGGCCGAGGCGGCAGCGGGAGCAGCAGCGGGAGCGGCAGTGGGAGCAGCAGCATCTTCTTCTTCTTCTTCTTCTTCTTCTTCCCCAAAGTCTTCCGTCGTCGTCCTCCCGGTGGCGCTCCCCGAATCCGCAAAGGCAGAGAGGTCGGGCCACTACGCGCCCCTGGTCTGCCCGGAGGAGCTGGCGAGGGTCGCGGCCGCGGCGATGAGGGAGAGAACGACGACGACGACGGCGACGGCAAAGAGAGAGAGGTCGAGGTTCTGAAGAAAAGGAAAAAAAAGTCGAAAAAAACATTGTACGAAAACCAAAACTCTCGCGCTTGTCTCTTGCTCTCTCTCTCTCGCCTTTTTTTTGGATGAATTAAACATTTTCGTTGTTTATAGAATCACATTTGGGGGCTGAAAAAAGAAGAGAAAGGCAGCGAAACAGGCAAAAGAGGGAAGAAAAGGCAAATGTAAAACAGAAATTAAAAAAACGAAAAAACTCCGCTTCTCGTCCCCTCTCTCTCTATTTCTCTTCTCTCACTTCACTTCCACCCCCCCCCTCTCTCTCCTCCTCACTCACGCCGCCGGCGGCCTCTTGGACCCGTCCAGCGACGTGTCGAGGTCGGAAGACGGCAGCCACGGCGGCGGGAGCATCGCCACAGCCGCGGCGGCGTCCAGAGAGGGGGTCTGGAGCGACGGGAGAGCCGAGGCGGTGGCGGCGGCGGCAGCGGCGGAGCCCGAAGCTGCCGCTCCCCCGTTGCCGTTGCCGTTGCCGCCTCCTCCGCTGTTCGAGGCGATCCCGGCGGCGTAAGCTGCCCGCATCATCAGCTCCGCCCTCTCCCTCTCCACGCTCGCCAGCCGCTGCTCCATGAACTTGTTCAGCTGCTTCAGCTGGCCGTTCTCGGCTCGCAGGGCCGTGATGAGGCGGATCGCGTCGGCGACGACAGAGGTCTTGTCGGTCCGGAGCAGCGAGGCCGCAGCGGCGACAGACGCCGAAGGGCCGGAAGTCGAGGGGCCGCCGCCGCTGTTGTTTCCTTCCGCATTGGAGGCTCCGAGGCAGGGGGCCATGACGCGGACGAGCTCGGCGAACTGTGATGGGTGGTTGTGTGGATTGTGGAAATATGCGTGTTTGGAGGGGTGAGAGAAGAAGAAGGAGATAGATAGAGAGAGAGAGACGACGACGAAGAAAGCGGCGTGAGTCGAGCGCACGCCGTTTTTCTCTCTTCTTTCGGCGGCTTGAAATCAAGGCAGTCGATCGCTGCTTTTGCCCGGCTTTTTTCTTCCCAGTCCCCTCCCCTCTCTCTTCCGCCTTCCGATTCCCCACTCACAAAGTCGTTCAGCCGCTCCCTCCTCGCACGCTCGCGGTTGGCCTTGGCCCTGGCTGCGTTCTCGGAGGGGCCGGAGGTGGTCCGACGTGGGCCCGAGGTCCGGGGGGCCTTGCGCGAATTCGAGTCGTCCTCTGCGTTGTCGCCGACGCCGCCGTCGTCTCCTTCTTCCTCGTCTCCCTCGTCCTCCTCGGGTGGAGGCGCCGGCCTGGCCGTGTCCCCGGGCGCTCGAGTGCCGTACTCATAGGCCAGGTGGTCTGCTATCGACCTGTCGGCCACGTCGCGGAGGAGCGAGGGCTCGAGGGAGGCGCCAGCGGCGTTGGCGGCGGGCCTCTTGCCGCGAGAGGCGATGGCAGCATTTTCGGCAGCGGGAGCAGCGGCGGCGATTCCGCCGTCGTCGAGCGGAGGCAGCATGCCGCCCTCTCCGCCCCACAGCAGGTCCAGCGCCGCGGCGTCGATCTCGCTGCCTCCGCCTGCCTGCTGATGAGGTGCTCCGGACGACATCGCTGCCGAGACCGCGAGCATCTAGCAGCGGAAGGGGAGGGAGGAGGAGGGAGAAGAGGGGCAGAGAGAAGAAGAGAGTCGAAGTTGAAGTAAGAGAAACAGTCCTAGTTTTTTTTTTTTTTTTTTTTTTTTTTTTTTTTTTTTCTTTTTTCTCCACCCTCTTTTTTTTTTTTTTTCTTTTCTAACGTTAAAAACAGGACCCTGC
>Ga0114918_10001258_pt1 | contig 22606 bp, 28 predicted proteins | sample LantaG_FD_87015 | JGI IMG/M metagenome (GOLD analysis project Ga0114918, IMG submission 87015) | Deep subsurface microbial communities from Baltic Sea to uncover new lineages of life (NeLLi) - Landsort_02402 metaG | ecosystem: Environmental > Aquatic > Marine > Oceanic > Sediment | place... | reverse complement strand
TTTCTTTCTTTTCTTGCATCTTCCCACCTCGTTCCGATTTTCTCTCCCTCTCCTCTTTTTTTTCGTCTCTCCTCTTGCCTCCACTTCCCTCCCCCCCCCCTCCCCCCACTCAGCTCTCAGGTACAAGGAGTACCGCGACACCACCCTAAACGGCGCCGTCGAGCAGCTCTACGCCGAGATGGGCTCGAGGCACCGCGCCCGCTCGCAGGTCCTCCAGATCATCAAGACGGCGACGGTCCCCGCGGCGCTGTGCAAGCGCGAGGCCACCAAGCAGTTCCACAACTCCGAGATCAAGTTCCCGCTGACGACGAGGCGCGCGAGGCCCGAGTCGAGGGTGCACCGCACGGTGTTCAAGGCCGTGAGGCCCAACGTGGCGATGCAGTGAAGAAGGAGAAGTTGGTTTGTTTAGAGTGAAGGAGAGATAGAGAGAGGAGAGAGAGATTTGGAGAGAAACGAAATGAGAGAGGTGAAAAAGGTCGAGGAGGGAGGTGGAAGAAATTTCTTCTTCCTCTTCGTTCCTTCTTCCCGCCGCGCTTGCTTCTTCTTCTCTCTTCTTCTTTCTTCTTTTTTCTTCTTTCTTCTTTCTTCTTCCTTCTTCTATCGGTTCGACTTTTGCAATATCATTTCCTTTTTCATTTTCTCCAGTGTTTCCTCTTCCAAAGAAAACTTTCGAGTTTTTTTTTGTTTTTTACATTTTGCTCTTCTCCTCTCTCCTTTCTCCTCCCTCGCTGCCCCTCCCCCCCGCTCCTCTAATCCACGCTCCTGCCGAACACGCTCCCGAGCTGCTCCAGCCTCGTCGCCGCGCGGGAGCGAAACCCCTCGGAGCTCCGCTCCACCAGCAGCGCGACCGCCGCCCGCCGCGACTCTTCATCTGTCAAGTTGCGCGCCACCCAGCTCTCGACTTCTGTCAATTCTTCTTCGAGTAAAGAATGCCCCTGTTCAGCTAACGCGGCGGCGACGGCGGCCTGGGCCCCCCTCTGGGCCAGGGAAGGGAGCCTCCTGTTGAGAGCGCGAACCTCGGAGAGAGCCACGAGCGTTCTTCTCGTTTCTTCCTCTTTCTCCTTCTCTTCCTCTTTCTCCTTCTGCTCGTTTCCTCCTCCTCTTTTTCTCCCTTCCTCCCCTCCGTGGGCCTCCCTCGCAGCGAAGACATGCTCCTCGGGCAGCAGCAGCGAGCCCGCCTGGTGCGTGTAGCACAGCGCGGATTTCAAGAAAGCGGCCGGCTCCTCGCCGAGCGCCGCGGAGTCTACGCAAGTGCCCAAGGCCAGCAACAGCTCTTTTTTCTTGTTGTTGTTTTTGCCGTCTTCCTCGCCGTTCTCTCCTCCGCCTCCGCTGGGGCAGTCCAGCCGCTGCAGGTCGTAGCACGCCTCGGTCTCGTGCATCCTTTTCAGCAAGTCCGGGGACAGGAAAGTGACCCAGACCTCGACGAAGGTGGGATCGCCGTTCTTCTTAACCTTTCTCCGACCTCCTTCTTCGACTTCTTCTTCCATTTCGATTTCGACTTCTTCTCCTTCCTCTTCCTCGACCTCGTGGAGCGTCGCGGTCACGCTGCCGTAGCTGCTGATCAGCGGCGCGTAGCAGACGTCGTGCCCTCGCAGCAGGGCCCGGAGAACGGGGACGGCCGCGTCAGGGAAGTCCTCTCTCGGGAACTTGCGCGCGAGCTGACTGGGACCGGCGTTGGATCCGATCGCGAGCACCGCGGCGAAAGTCTCATCTTCGTTCCCGGCTGCCTTTCCTCCTCCTCCTCCTCCAAAGGCGGACTCCAGGGCTCCGGCCAGGGCCTTCGCCGGAGGCAGAGGGATCGAGAGCCTCTCGGAGAGCTCCTCGGCGGAGAGGAGGGGGAGGGGGAGAGTTTCTTCCTCTCCTCCTTTTCCTTCTTTGGACGACAAAGAAGAAGAAGGAGGAGGAGGGAGAGCCCAAGCCCTGTCATCGAATGAGTGGACACTTCCGTGCTCCGATCCTTCTTCTTCGTCGTCATCATCTTCTCTGTACCACGACCAGACGAAGGAAGAAGGTGGCCGGGCGTAGGGGTAGCCCAAAGCTCGGGCGAGGGCCTCGGCGGGGACCTTTCGGGCGTTTTGGGGGGTCGAGGTCGAGGTCGTCGGGGTCGAGGTCGACAAGTCGGCCACCATCGATGGAGCAGCGGCGCTCTCTTTCTCTGTCGCAGAATCGCCCGCTTTCACGGTTACGTTGCGCGTGTTTCCCGCATAGGTGCGTGAAGACGGCATTGTAGGGCACCTCAGAGGTCGGCGATTGGGGATAAATCTAACAAGAGGAGGAGGAGGCGCGATTGATCGCATCGCTCTCGATCTGTTTTTCTTTTTTCTTTCTTTCTTTCTTCGACAAAAAATGTTTGAAAAAAATGCTTCATCTCGTTTCTTTTCTTTTCTTTCTCCCCGACTCCCTTTTCTCTTCCTCCCTCGCAGCGCGCGCATCAGTATAAAAGAAAGCAGTCGATTATCGTTTTCATTTGTTTCTAGCTCTACTGTTACATTCCAAAACTGCGAAATTCCAAACCTTTCTCTTTTCTCTCTCACCTTGATGAAGAAGAAGCAGAAGGCGGCGGCGCGAAGAGCCCAACGGCCCCAACCACCTCCCCTCCGGCCACTCGCCCTCCTCCTCCTCCCTGCAGCAGCTGCTGCTGAGCCCCGCCTCCTCCCCCGGCCGGGATGCACCTCACGAAGGCCAAAACGCCGACGTTCGACTGCTGCGACCTCTTCGAGGAGGAGGAAGGGTTTTCGTTCTCGCTCGAAGAACCCGCAGCAGCTGCAGAAGGAGCAGAGGAAGAAGTACTTTCGTTGCCCGAAAGGACGGCCGGAGCCCAAGCCACCGACTCGACCCTCGGCACGAACACCCTGAAAGGGTACGGTCGCGGGTTTGCAGCAGCTCTGGAAAGAGGAGTCGTTGGAGATCTCGCGGGAAGGAAATTGCCGGTCGCAGGGGAAAGGGTCCAGTCGTCGACGACGATCGTGTCGCTCTCTCCGGCGAAAGCGATCAGATTCCCACAGGTCGTCCGAGATCCCGAGGGAGATTTCTGAGAACTATTCCACCCGCCTCCGAGGCTCACGGACTTGACCTGGTGATCAAAGGCGCCGCAGGTAGCCAAGGGGGAACCGTACCGGAGGTCCCAGACGACACAAGCGCCGTCTGCTCCTCCGCTCGCCAGCAGGAAAGACGAGGGCCCGCTTATCGCATTCCCTTCTCCTGCTCCTCCTGTTGCGCTCGCCGCTGCTGCTACCGTGGACAGGGCGAAGACCGTCGAGGTGTGGCCGTGGAGAGTGGCGAAGGGCTTGACGGGGCAGCGGAAGCCCTTCCAGTCGGAAGCGGAGGAAGGCGGAGGAGCTCCTCCTTTCTCAGAAGAGCTCCCACCTCCTCCTCCTGCTTTCTCGAGCAGCTCTTCGACGGAAAACAGCTCCACGGCCCCGTGCGTGCCCACGGCCCTCGCGAACACTGTCCCGTCGCTCGAGAAAACGGCCTCGTTGACCTCTACCCCTGGGGAAGGAGGCGGGAGCAAAGCCAGGAGCTTCCCCGAGGAGGCGTCGAAGAACGAAACAAAGTCTGCGTCGCTGCCCACGGCGATGAGGTTTTCGCTCTTTTTACCGGGGCACCACGCCAGGGAGATGGCGGCGCAGCGCGGGGCGGGGCTCGGGGGTGTCAGCAGGGCCACGAAAGAAGATGAAGAAGAATTTGAAGAAGACGAATTTTTGGAGGCTTCGCCGCCGGTCCGGGCGTCGAAGAGCCTCACGGAAGCGCCGTCGTCAGAGGCCACCGCGAGGATCTCAGGGAGCCTCGGGTGCCACGCCAGCCTATTGACGCGCGGGGGGCGGGCCCTGGGAGGAGGAGGAGCGGCAGCATTTGAGGTCGAGGCTTTGGGGGCCGAGCTCGGGAGCCGGATCTCGGCGACGGGCCTCTCCTGGTTTTGATTTTGATTCTGAGCCAGATTTTGATGAAAGGCCCCAGCGGCGCCCGGGCGCGTCCTCTCCGGGGCCCAGATCTTGACGCAGCCGTCGACCCCTCCCGAGGCGAGGCGGTGCGCCGAGCAGGACCAGGCGACGGAGGTGGCCTGATGGTTTGAGGAGGAAGAGGAGGAGAGAGGAGGAGGAAGAGGTTGAGAGAGAAGAGGTCGAAAGAAGAAGAAAAAAACGAATCGATCGATCCCGAAATCAATCTCTCTCTCTTCTCTTTCTCTTCTCTTCTCTTCTTTCTCTCTTCCTCACCGTCCCGTGGTGCGCCCCGAGGTCGCGAGCGGAGTAGACGTCGAGCGGGGTCTCGGCTCCCGCGATCGGGTAGAGCGTGGCCATGGTTGAACGGGAAAAAAAAGGAGAAGAGAAGAGAAGAGAAGAGAAGAGAAGAGAGAGATTTTCTCGACGGCTCTCTCTCCCTTTCGATCGGCCGGCGATTTCTCAGAATCTGATTTTCGTTGTCGACCTCAACAAGAAAAGACCAAAAAAAAAAAACTTTTTTTTTCGCGGCGCGGGCGCTTCCCCGCTTCCTCCCAACAGTTCTGTTTCGTTTACAATTCAAGTTCTCTCTTTATTTCTATCGTTCGTTTTCTTCTTTCATGGTCGCAAAAGGCATCAAGCCTTCTTTATTTCTTCCTCTTCCTCTTCCTCTCCCTCCATTTCTTCACCTTCCGCGGCAGCAACCTCCGCCTCCGCCTCTGCCGCCGCCGCTTCCTCCTCCCTGTCGCTCACCTTCCCGGCCCCTCCCGCAGCAAACTCCCGCATCACCCCCAGGATCGCCTCCTGGTGCACGCCTCCCAGAGCCTCGTCCACTGGGGTCCTCTCGGCGGCGTTGAGCGCCCCCGGGCTCGCCCCTTCCTCCAGCAAAACCTTCGTCGCCTCGGCGTGGCCGTTGAGGCAGGCCCAGTGCAATGGGGTGTTGCTCCCCTCTTTCGTCTTCGGGGAAGGGTCTGCTGACTTGGAGAGCAAAAAACGGAGGGTTCCCGCGTGGCCGTTGGCGGCTGCCATGTGGAGGGCTGTTTGGGGTTTTTTAAGGGGTGGAGTGGAGTTCCAGGCGGTGGAGGTGAGAGAGAAAGGGAAGAAGAAGAGGTCGAACAAACCAGCGGCGGCTTTGCTCTCTCTCCTCCAGTCCCCATCCTCTTTCCCCCTTACCCGTCTTCCCTCCCTCGTCCGCGGCGTCCACGTCCGCTCCTGCAGCCAGAGCCTCCCGGACATCGTCGAGGTCGCCGAAGCGGGCGCCGTCCCGGAGGAGCTCGCCGAGCTCTTCTGGCGAGGAGGCCATGGAGGAAATAAGAAGCAGATCGAGAAAAAGGAAACTTTCTTTCGAAGAGGCAAGAAGACTGTGATTTTTCTGATTCACTTTCGACGAAGAAAAAAAAAACATTCACCCCTCGCACAGCCGTCTCGCGCGCTCTCTGGGCTTTTTTCGAGCACAACCAGCCTCCTCAGGACGTCAGCCCTGGTCTCTAGATCACTCCAACACTCTCAGATATCGCAATTGGAAGCGAAACGGTTTCAACAAAACCAATTGAAAACTCAAGTCTCCAACAATTGAAAATCATTTTCAATGCTCCGCCTTGCTCCTTCAACCCGGACCTCTGCGCTCGCCGCGCCACCGCTTCGCTCCTCCCGCGCCTCTTCCCTCCGCGTCTCCGCCTCCTCCTCTGCCACCCCTCCCCGCGATCCCAACGCGGCCCTCCAGCTCGCAACGGCCAAGCTCCCGGCCAAGGCCGACAAACAGCTCTTCGCGCGCTCGCTCTTCAACTGGAGCTCCTCGATCACGACCAACGGGCGCAACATGCCGCTGAGCTTGCCGTTGCGAGTTGACCGGAACGACTCCAGCGACGAGCTCGCAGGGGTGACGATGAGCCTGCTCCGCGTGCTGGGCGAGGCAGGATCTGCTCCTGTTTCTGTGGCTGATCTCGTGCTGAGTATCGAGGACGCCCCGGGGGCGGCCAACGGCGTTCTTGTGGTCAGACTCTTCGAAGGGCCCGGCGCTGAGGCGGCCAGGGCCTCCGGAGCGAAAGTTCCTGCGGACCCCAGAGAGAGGATCGAGAAGGTGTTGCTGCCGTCGCTGCCTGACGTGGACGTCATCATGACGACGATGAAGAACGCGATCGGCGTCGCGGCGCAGGTGTCTCTGGGCCAGCGGTGAAGACAGAGAGAGAAAGAGAATTTTTTTTCTTTTGTAAGTTTCTTTCACTCGAACGAAGGGGGAAAAAATAAACACTTTTTTTCTATTCTTAGTAAAAAAAAACAAATGCCTTCGCCGGCGGCAGCACTGCCGTGCGAGGCCCAGCTCCAGGCTCTGGCCCTCTGCGAGAGACGGCACCCCCGCGAGAGGGACCTGGTCTGCAAGGTGAGGGGGGAAGGAGAAGACAGGGCGGAGAAGAAGAAGAAGAAGAAGAAGAAGAAGAAGAAGAAGAAGAAGAAGAGAGGAAAAAAAGCCTCGATCTTGATCTCTTTCTCGAAAACAATCGTTTCTCCTCGACCTCGACGACACCACCAACAACAAAAAACAAAATCACGTTCAGGCCCTCAACGCCGCGGCGGCCTGGTGCCTGCTCAAGCTACGCTGCCCGACCGAGGCGGCCGACCTCGAAGGGTGCTGCGGGTCTTCAAAAAAAAGTACAAAGCAACTCCAGGGCCCGCCAGTGAGCGTGCCGCGGGAGTGCAAGGGCGCGGCGGCGAAGCTCGAGGCCTGTCTCGAGCGAGCGAGCAAGGAAGGCGGAGGAGAAGAAGGAAAATGAGTGAATTGTGTTTTTTTCTTTTTTTACACGCGCGCCGCAATGAATAGAAAGAATGGAATTATCGGTTTTTGAGTTGATTTCTCCCTTCTTGGAGAGGAGAGGGGGGACAATTTGTAAAAGTAGAAAGGAAAGAATGAAAGAAATTTCTTCAACGAGCGAGAGGCGCGGCTTTTTTCGGGAAAAAGAAAGAAAAAAAAACTCAAACTCAAATTTCAGTTCAGGTGCAGGTTGGCGCAGCTTATCCTCGCGTTCAGGGCCCTGACGTCGATCTTGCCCCCGGTGCGCGGCGGGGCCGCGGTCTTCTCGGAAGCGGGATCTTCCTTCGGAGGAGACGGAAGAGGCGGCTTCGCTGGCTGCTCCTTCGGGGGTCGGATCGGCAGTGCCGGGGCCGCGGGAGCGACAGTGGGCTTCAGCGGCTCCAGAGCAGCGTCCGCGGGAGGCGCTCTCATCTCGGGCTTGGCGGCGACGGGAGCAGCAGCGGCGGGCTCCTTCGGCGGCGTCGGCGGCGGATCCAGAGGCGCCGGCGGGCCGTCGCTCTTCTTGGTACTGCCGCCCTCCGGCAGCACCCACTGCAGCGCCCCGGCGCTCATCCTCGACCCGAGCCCATCCAGGGTCCCGCCAGGGCCGCCGTTGGCGGGAGGTCGCCGGCGAGCAAGGTGGTCTCCGGGGGCGCTGCGGCGGCGACGGCGACTGAAGGGTCGATGTCGGCCCAGGCAGAGAGGCGTCGGCCGGCGGCAGCGTCCGAAGAAGGAGGAGGAAGAGGAGGACGAGGAGGAGGAGGAGGAGGAGGAGGAGGAGCGGCGGGCTCTCCGGCCCAGGCCGTGGCGACGGTGAGCCTCGACGTTTTGTTTATCTTACACGCTCATCAAAGTAAAATCACTTGCGGTCGACCTCCATCCTCCCCTCGTCGTCGCCCTCTTCCTCCTCCCTGTGCGCCTTCTTGGCCTCGGGCCGCGGGCTCGGGGGGACGGCCGAGGAGTTTGGCCTCTTGTTGCTCGGCGGCTTGCCGTTGTCGGCTGTTGCGCTGTTGTTGTTGCCGCTCTTTCCAACTTCGTCCTTCTCCTTCTCCTTCTTCTTCTTGTCTCCGCCTCCGCCTCCGCCTCCACCTCCACTGCTCTCCTCCAGCTGCTTCAGCAGCACGGCCTCGAGCTGCGACGCCACGGTCTTGTCCATCGCCCCGGAGGCGGCCTGCCCGCGGAGCTGCTCCAGCAGCTTCCGGGTCTGCTCGGCGCTCGGCACGGCGACGGCGGAGGTCGAAGGAGCGGCGGGAGCAGCAGCGGGAGAGGCAGTCGAGGCAACAGGAGCAGCAGCAGCAGCAGCAGCAGCAGCAGTAGCAGGCGACGCGGGCCTCGGCGACGGAAGAGGAGCACCAGCAGCAGGAGGGGACTCGGCGGTCGAAACATTTCCTCCGCTTTTCCTCAGCGCCGCCTCGGCTTCCTTCTCCAGCACCTCGAGCCCGAGCCGCGCCCTGTTCTTGGAGTAGAACGACTTGACCGCGCCCAGCGTCCGCGTGCCTCCCAGGTGCGCGCAGAGCCTGCGCGCGTCGCGGCCGAAGCGGCGGACGCCGTCGAGGAAGAGGGCCTCCTCCGAAGGGGACCAGGCGGAGGAGGCCCCGCCGGCCGCGCCGCCGGCGAGGAGCTGCTGCTGCTCCGAGGAGGTCGTCGAGGCGGCGACGACGACGGCGGCGGCAACGGAAGCGGAAGCAGTCGTCGCCGTCGTTGCGACGAAGGAGCATGCGCCTGCGACCAAGGGAGCGCGCGTGCCCGCGCTGGCCTGGCAGAGCGGCGGCGGGGGTTGTTGAGAGGTCGTCGCTGAGGGCTGCGGCGCGCCCCCAGCAGCGGCAGCAACAGCCGCCGCCTTGGGCTTTGGCCTCGGCCTCGGCGCGCGCGCGGGCTTGCTGTCTTTGGCCCTCGCCGGGGGCTCGTCAAAGGCGGAGGGAGCGCCACCGGCGTGCGACGCCCTCTGCTGCTGAGGAAGAGCAAGAGGAACGGAAGCGGAAGCGGAAGCAGCAGGCAGCGACGACGACGGCGGAGGCAGCGCGGGCCCGGCGGCAACTCCTCCAGTCCCGCTGCCACTCCCCCCTCCACCGCCGCTGCCCATCCCCATGTAATTATGCGCGCCCTGCCTCGCGTGGTTGACCTCTGTCTGCGCCCTCCTCTTCTTGAGCTGCTGCTTTCTCCGCACGGCCGCGAACGCGTCGCGCTTCTGCGTGCGGTAGTAGTAGGCCACGCAGTCCCCGACAGACCTCCGGCCGCTGAGGCCGGGGCGAGCAGCGATAGCACCAAAGTCCTTGGGCGTCGCAAGAAAGCCGTCGGCAAAGGCCCTGGCCTCTGCGAGGGACCAAGGCCTGGCCCTGCGCTCGGCGTCGTCGACTGCGCGCTCCGGGTCCTCGACCAGCGCGTTGTAGTTTACGAAGACCCTGGAAGCGCGCTCGCGGGGGTCGACGAGCTGGTCAGGAAGCTGGCACATCTCGCGCATGCGCTCGACCGCCTGCAGTCTGCGGAGCACTCTGGCTTCCTCGTAGTCGCTGCGCACGGCGCCGCCGTAGGAGCCGGCGGAGGCGCCGCCGAGGCCCCCCAGGCCGCCGAGGCCGCCCAGATGGTGGTGGTGACCGTGGTGGTCGTGATGGCCCGACGCCGCTGCTGCTGCGGCGGCGGCGGCCGCGCGGCCGCGGGAAGAGGAAGGAGCCGGAGGCGGCGGATGAGGAGCGTTGTGGTGGTGGTAGTCGTCGTGGTGGTGACCCTTCTTGCGCCCGCCGCCAGCATTCGCATTCGCAGCGGCCGCGGCGGCGTTGTCCTTCTTCGCCAGCCTGCTCTTCCACCTGGCGGCCAGGTCCCGGTACCTCACCGCCAGCACCACCTGCCTATCTCGGAGTGCACCCGCCCTCTCTGCGAGCCAATTCCGCAGAGCTCCCGAGTTCCACTCGTGCGACCGAAGGTTGGCCTCCCAGCGAGGGGAGTCGCGAGGGGTGGTGTAGAGGGGGGGAGGAGGGGGGGCGTCGGCGGAGGCGGCCGTGGCTGCGACGACGAAGGAAGGGGGATGGGGTTTGAGGCCGGCGTCGCCGGCAGCGTCGTTCTTTTCGTTTTCGGTCGCCATAGTGATGGTCGCCTCGACCTCCCCCTGGCCCTCCCCTTCCCCTCCTCCTCCTCCCTCTTCCTCCTCCTCGTCATTAGCGCTGCCGCTGTCGCCTCCTCCCCGATCGCGCTCCTGCTTCGACGACAAGCCGCGACCGTCCCGAGCAGCAGCGGCTGCTGCTTGCCTCCTCGGCGGCGGCGCGGGCAGGCCCGCCGACGCCGCGGCCGCGCGCGCCCTGTTGTCGGCGAGCAGACCCAAAACATGCTGCCTGCGGTCGGGCTTCAGCAGGCTCTCCCTCGCCGCGGCGTCCGAGTCAGAGAGCACGTAGAGGTCGTCGTCGTCCGAGTCGGAATTGTCTTCTTCCATCCAGGAAGAGGAGCGGGGGAGGAGGGCAGAAGCAGAAGCAGAGGCGTCGTTGTTGTTGTTTTTCTTCAGACCATCAGCTCCGCCGCCTCCGCCGACCAGCAGCACCCTGCTGAGCGCGTTGCGGGAGCTCGAGGCCGCGGCGGCGATCGCCGCGGCGCGCGTCGCGCCGGCCTCGGCCTCGGCGGCCAGCCTAGCGGCGGCCCTCGCGGCCTCGCGGGCCGCCGCGAGCCCGCGCTCGACGTCGGCCGCGGCGGCGTCGGCTGCCTCGATCTGGGCTAAGAGCTCGATCTTTTTTACAGCCGCCGAGGGAACGGCAGGAGCGGGAGCAGGAGCGGGAGCAGGGACTGCCGCCGGTGCTGATCCTGGCGTCGTCGCAGCTTCCGCCTTCATCGCGGCAGGAGGCGCGGAGAGCGGGGCGGAAGCCGAGACGACGGCGACGGAGGGGGAGGGGTGAGCCGAGGCCGGCGCCGAGGCGAAAGCGTCAGCGCCCCTCTGCCCCGAGACGGGCGTCGCCGCGGCACTCTTGGAGAAGTGCCCCGCGGCTACGGCAGCGGCGGAGGCGTCCTGGAGGGCGGGGGCGGAGTGCGGCGTCACCGCGGTCGAGGAAGGGAGGGCTTTCCCGTTGCTCGTGTTGAGTTCCGCAGAGTCTCCGCCGCCGCCGCCGCCGCCGCCGCCGCCGCCGCTCGCTGCCGCTGCCGTTGCCGCTGCCGCCGCGTCCGACTTGAGGCGCGCGAGCCCCTGGCCCCACGCCAGGCGCTTCTTCGCGCCAGCAGCAGCGTCTGCTGCAGCTGTTGAAGCCGTCGTTGCGGCCGTCGAGAAGGGCTCCCCGCCTCCTCCTCCTCCTCCTCCTCCTCCTCCTCCTCCTCCGATGTCGGCGTCGGCGAGCGCCGCCGCGGCGAGCGACGACGATGCGACTCGGTGGTGGAGCGAGGAGAGGTCCCTCGGCACGCCGAAGCCCGCTGCCCCGCCGCCGCCGCCCTTCATGAGCGGAGGCGGAGGAGGGGGAGGCGGCGGAGGGACTAAGGTAGCAGCGGTGGTGGCAGGAGCAGCTCCGGCGGCAAAGGGCTCGTGCTGCGACCTCCTTGGCTCGAGCTTGACCTCCTCGCCGCCAAAGCCGCTGCCGGGGCGCCGGGAGTAATGGGGGTAATCCCGCTCCCCTCCTCCTCCTCCCCATCCTCCTCCTCCTCCGCGAGTGGACCTGTCGTTGCCGCGGTCACCGCCGTAGCGACCGTCGCGGCGGTCCCTGCTGCTGTAGCGGAACTGCTGCTGCTGCTGCTCGCGGTAGTGGTGCTGGTCTCGACCTCCTCCGCCGCTTCCTCCGCCTCCACCTCCGCCGCCGCCGCCGCGCCAGCGGTCGTTGGGGTCTCGCCAGCCGCTATTGCTGGCGCCGCCGACGTCGTCGCCGCCGCCTCCGCCGCCGCGCCAGCGCTGTGGGGAAGGAGGGCCTCCGCCGCGCTCGCTGAAGCCTCCTCCTCCTCCTCGGTCGCGGCTGCGGTCGCTGCCTCCTCCTCCGCCGCCGCCGCCGCCGCCGGGGGAGCGCCCGCGGTCTCGCTCCCCTCGTTCGGGGCGCCACTCACCGTGGTCGCTGCCCCCAGGGCTGGAGCCGCGGGAGCCTCCCGCGCTCGAGCCCCTGCCGAAGTACGAGGGCGGTTGCTGTTGAGGAGCAGGAGCAGGAGCGTTGGAAAAGTTGTTGTTGTTGTTTCCTGCTCCTCCTCCTCCGCCGCCGCCGCCACCTCCGCCTCGTCGGTCGCCGCTGCTGCCTCGCCAGGCGTCCCTCGACAAGCCCTGTGCGGTTGTTGTTTCGAATTGGCGAGAACGAGGCGGGGGGAAGAGAGAGGTGGTGAGAAGGGAGAGAGAAGAGAGGCGACGTCGAAAGCGGCGAGCGGCGAGCGGCGGCAGCGGCGGCGGCGGCGGCGGCAAAACAAACGCCTTGCATTCTTCCTCCGAAATCGCCCCCGATTCGACGCCGGAACTGCACTCACGTCGCGCCCGCGGTCGCCGTCGCGGTGGGAGCGTCCCTGTGTCGGTGATTTTGGGTGTTTAGGGGAGAGGTAGGAGGGGGTGGAGAGTGAGGAGAAATTGAGAGAGCGGGAGAGCGGGAGAGCGGGAGAGAGAGGGAGCGGCAGCGACAGCGACGGCGTCAACGACGTCGAAAAAAGGCGGCATCCCTGCATCGACTTTCGCGCTGAAAGGGGCAGGAGAAGGCGCGTTTCTAACTTTTCCTTCCACTCAGAGCGAGGAGACGACCGCGCTCTACGTGCTCGGCACAAGAGGCGGGCGAGGAAAGGGTTGTAAAAGCACTCACGCGGTCGCTCATGGAGGGAGGCGAGCTCAGATGACGCTCTTCTTCCGATTCTCTTTCTCTCTTTCTCTCTCTTCGCTTTGTGTGCGAGCACGCACGCACGCGCGCGCGGGCGTGAGAGAGAGAGAGAGATGGTAGCTTCGAGCGGCTACTCTCCTGCGCCGCAAAGGGCGGGCTGCTCTCTGCAAAGGAGAGAAGAGGAGAGCACGCGCTCGAGCGTTAGAGAGCGAGCGAGCGAGCGAGTGAGAGAGAGAGAGAGAGAGAGAGAGAGAGAGAGAGAGAGTTGAAAAAATGAAGGGAAAAAAAACTCGCTCACACTTCTCCGGGGAAAAAAGAACTCGACGAGGAAAAAACTTCATCGATTTCGCGCCGGTCTTTGTCCTCCCCAGCCTCGACCAAAATGTCGTTCCTCGCCCAGGCGCTGGGCTCGAGGCCCTCGACCAGCGGCTGCGAGTTCTGGCACGGCGCCGAGCGCAGCGGCTGGCTGATGAAGCAAGGTGATTGATCGGTTGAAAGAAGGGCAATCGATTGCACTGGCTTTTTTCTCGTTCTCTTTTCTCACGTGTTTTTTCTCACTCTTCTGCTCGCTCTCTTTCTACGCCAACCAATCCACAGGGGAGTTTATCAAGACGTGGAGGCGCCGGTGAGTGGGAGAAGAGAGAGAAAGAGAAAAGAGACGAGGAGAGAAGAGGAGAAGAAAGAAAGGGATGAAAACTCTCTCTTTTCGCCAACGCTCTCTCTCTCTCTTTTCTAACCTCCTCCAAAAAAACCCCATAAACCCCACAACAGCTGGTTCGTGCTCAAGCAGGGCAAGATCTTCTGGTTCAAAAGCGACCAGGTCACTCCGGTGAGTTGTGTTTTTAATTTTGGAGGTGTTTGGAGGAGAGGAGACAAGGAAAGACAGAGAGAGCCCTCGCGCGCTATCTCGAAATGAACTCAACCTCTTCCTCCTCTCTCTTTCTCCCCCTTCCCACCCACCACCTTTTTAACAGGACTCCATCCCTCGGGGCGTCATCGACGTCCACCGCTGCCTCTCCATCAAGGGAGCCGAGGACGCCATCAACAGGCCGCACGCCTTCGAGCTGTCGACGGCCGATGAGGCCATGTTCTTCATCGCGGATTCCGATAAAGAGAAAGAAGACTGGATCAACGCCGTCGGGAGGGCGATCGTGAGGCACTCGAGGTCCCTGCTGGAAGGGGACCAGGCGGATTACACGCCTGCCTCGCTTGGCGGTGGTGGGGGTGGGGGCGGAGCTTGAGAGAGGGACGTGGAGAGAGACAGAGAGAAAAAAACTTGCTTCTTTTTGCTTCTTTTTTGTGTAAAATCGAATTCGAAAACTTTCAGTGCTTTAATGAATTCTTGGTGGTTTTCGGGGGGCTGGGAGAAGGTGAGGCGGCGCGAGAGGAGCCTTGTGGGAAGAAGTAACCGAGGAAAAGAGCGCGGAAGCGAAAGAAAAAAAAAACTCGCTTTTTTCTTTCGAAATTTGTTCACAACATTTTTTTTTCTTCGCTGCCGAGTCGTTTAACGAGAGAGAGCAAGCAACACACACCAACCCGCCCCCCTCCAAGAAGAAAACACCCAGGTGCGCACACACGCGGTCTTGCGCACGTGCTTTCTCTCTATCGCCTCGTCGTGGGGGAGAGCGTAGGGGGGGTTTGGAGAGCGCGGAAAACGCGGAGAAAGAGAGAGGAAGGTAGAAGGAGCGACAGAGCGAGAAGCTCCTTCGGTCGCCGCTGACGCTCAAAAAAATCCTTATCTCTCTCTCTCTAAAAAAAAAGCTCCCTTCCCAACCAAACCACAACCAAACATGGCCCGCACCCGCCCCCTGACCACCCTCTTCCACGCGCTCGTCTGGCCCTCGATCCTCATCGCGCTCGCCGGCTGGATCATCGCGCTGGCCGGCCTCGCGGCGTCGCAGCGTTCGTGCAACAGCGACCTGGGGCTGCTGACGCAGCAGCAGCCGCAGTTCCATCAGGTCTCGACGCTGCCTGCGGTCGGATGCCACGCTACCTTCCGCTGGCCATGGTAAAAAAGGAGGCGGAGGAGAAAAAAGGGGGAGGGGGAGAGGGGGTGAGAGAAGAGAGGGAGAGAAAGAGGGGAAAAGTCTTTTGCTGTTCGACGAAGAAGAAGAAAAAACTCAACTCTCAACTCTCAACTCTCAACTCCAAATCACCCATTCTCGCCTTCCAGGTGGATCCTGTGGGGATCGCTGCTGCCGATCCTGGGCGTCGCGATCGCCGCGATGAGCAACAGGGCGTGAGTTTTCTTTTGAGTGTTTTGGTTTTTGCCTCTTGGAGAGTTGTCTTTTCTCTTCTTCTCCCTCTCTCGAAACCGGAAAAAAACAAATCTCACCCCCTTCTTTCCTCTATTTTTTTACTTTCACGCACCACGCCACAGCCACCCGGGATGGGTCACACCCTTCATTGGCGTCACCGCGGTGTTCTGCACGCTTTCGATGATCGCCGCCAACCTGTCGGTGAGTTGCTTTTTTGGAAAAAGTTTGACGGTTTAACTTTTTTTTTGCTTTCTTTTCTCTCTTCTTCTTTCCTCAACCTCAACCAACCAACCGAAAAAAAACAGCTCAACCTCGTCGACGCCTTCTGGGGCATCGGCGGCCCCATCCTCAACCGCTCGCAGGTGATGTTCAGCGGCTTCCTCATCCTGGCTGCGGGCCTGCTGCTGATGCTGTTCGCGCTCGGCGCTGCGATGGAGGGCAGGGGCGCCGAAGACGACGAAGACCTCTACGCCGGCGGCAAGCGCGGCGGAGCCGGGAGGGTCCAGCAGCAGCAGCCCACCACCGTCACCTACGGCGCTCCCACCGGAGCTGCGACGGGCGTGCGCACGACGGGGGCGACGCCTTGAAAGTGGTGGCCTTGAAGGAGAAGAAGAAGAGGAACACGCAGAAATAAGAATAAAGCAAAAAAAGAGTTGAGAAAAAAGAGAGCGCACACCGAAGGAAAAACCACGAATAAAATCAGCGTTTTTCTCTCTTTCTGTCTGCCTGCCTTTGGGCGCTTTAGGCTTTTGCGCGCGTCTGGAGAGAGGTTGGGAGAGGTTGGAAGAGAGAAAGCGCAAGAGAGAGAGAAGGTGTTTGAAATAAGAAAAAGTTGAGAGAAATAGAGAGAGAGTTCGTCAACAAAAAAAAAACTCTCGCTCCTCGGCGCTGCCACACCCAACGCTCGAAATCTCTTCTCTCTCTCTCTCTCCGCGCTTCCCCGCTCGCCCGTCTCGCTCTTCTCTCCATCTCCTCCGCTCGCGCTCAAAAGATCGCTCTGCACGATATCCTCCCTCTCAAGAAGACCGAAATGCAGCGCTCCGTGCTCGCTCGAGGCGCCGCGGTGACGATGCCGAGATCGACGTCGACGTCATCGAAATCGCTGGCCGGCCGCGGCAGCGCCGCCGTCGCGCCTTCTCCTTCTTCAATCTCGACCTCCACTTCTTCTTCCTCCTCGCGTATCTACTCCTACAGCCGCGACAACGGGCCGGGCATCGTCCCCGACCGCGTCGACCTCCCCAGAGCAACCGGCAGTGGCCCTCCTCCTCCCTCTCCCCCGCCTCCGCCGCCTGCTTTCCGCTCCTCTCCGCCGACGACAAGGGCGCTCTCCGCCTCCTCTTCTCGCCCGCGCAAGGTCTCGCTCTTAAACGCACTCAAGTTCAACGGGCCGGCCCCCGAGACTATCAACGGGAGGCTCGCCATGGCCTTCTTGCTCTACGGAGCCTCGGTTGAGGCCAGCACCGACCTCACGGCAGCGCAGCTGGGCTCCAACCTCCTCTCCGACCCCCTGGGCTGGGACCCGAAAGGACTCGCCCTGGCCGCGCTCATCGTCGTCGCGTCGCTGATTCCCATCACGAAAGGGGCCATCTCGGAGCCGTTCGGGCCCTTCACCCCGCGGGCGGAGAGGGTCAACGGAAGGGCGGCGATGCTGGCGATCGCGGCGGTGCTCGCGCTGGAGTCGAGGGCGGGAGGGGTGCCGTTCTTTTGAAAGGAGAGCGGAAGGGGGAGAGAAGGGTTTTGTTTTTCTCTCTCTCTTTCTCGTCGTGTTTCTTTTCTTAAAACTGCATTATTTTTTCTTCTTTTCGACCTTATCATTCTTTCCCCCCTCGCGCTCGATTCGCCTTTTTTATTTCCTCTCTCGCGCGCGTGTGTGTGTGTAAAACAAGAAATGGAAAACCAATCAGAGAGAAACAAGAACGAGAGGGAAACTGTTTCTTTTTTAATTTTTTGGAAGGAAAAAAATTGCACGAACTCTGTCTCACTCTCTCTCCCTCTCTCCGCACCTCATCTCTTTTGCTTGATATCGTTGTTGTTGATCGCAAAACCTCCCTCTTAGAAACCGGAACGAAAGAAAAAGAGCAACGGCGCCGGCGGAAGAAAGAGAAGAAGAAAAGACGCGGGAGAACAAACTCCACTTCCACTTTTCTCCCTCTCTCCCTCTCCCTTGAGCACGCGCGCTCGAAAGAAAGAAAAAACCCCGACTCTCAAAAACTCAAAATCTCTCTCTCTCTCTCTTTTATTCACCCTCTTCTCCATCAAACAATCAATCTAGTACCCCCCCATCCCCTCCATGGCCCCGGCGTTGGCCCCCTCGGGCTCCGGAATCTCGGTCACCACAACGTCGGAAGTCAGGAAAGTCCTCGCGACCGAAGCAGCGTTCTCGAGAGCGCACCTCACCACTTTCGTTGGGTCGATGATCCCGGCCTTCATCAGGTCCTCCAGGGTGTCGGTCGCGGCGTTGTAGCCCACGTTGTCGTTCTCGGCGTCGACCACGCGCTGCATGATGACGGAACCGTTCACGCCGGCGTTCTGCGCGATCAGACGTAAAGGATACCCGAGAGCCCTTTTCACGATGTCTGCGCCGACGCGCTGCTCGTCGTTCTTCAGCTGCGCTTTGATGCCTTCGACCCTGCCAGCCAGCTTGAGCAGGGTGCACCCGTCGCCGATCACGATCCCTTCCTCGACAGCGGCCTTGGTGGCGTTGAGCGCGTCCTCGACGCGGAGCTTCTTCTCCTTGAGCTCGGTCTCGGTCTGGGCCCCCACCTGGATGATGGCGACTCCCCCGGAGAGGCGCGCGACGCGCTCGCTCAGCTTCTCGCGCTCGTACTCGGCCTCGGTGCCTTCGATCAGCGTCCTGATCTGCCTGACACGGGCCTTGACCGCGTCCTCGGATGAACCATCTCCGACAATGGTGCATGCCTCTTTCGAGACCTCGACCTTGGCAGCGAGGCCCAGAACCTCCTCGCCGACCTTGTCGAGCGAGAGGCCGAGCTCGTCCTTCACGACCTGGGCTCCAGTTAAAATCGCAATGTCCTCGAGGTAGGAGGTCTTGCGCTCGCCGAACCCGGGCGCCTTGAGCGCGACCACCTTGAGGTTGCCGCGGAGCTTGTTGACGACGAGCGTCGCCAGGGCCTCCTGCTCGATGTCCTCGGCCATGATCATGAGCGGGTAGCCCCCGCGGATGGCGGCCTCGAGGACGCCTGAAGGTTGATTGGGGGTTTGGGTGGGAAAGAGAAAGAGAAGAAAAGGTGAGTTGGTTTCGCTTTCTCTCTCTCGCGAGCGCGCGCGAGCAAGCGGCGAGCGACAAAAAAAAACGAAAACGAAAAAGGTTTCCTCCTCTCTCCTCACCGACGATGTCGCGCGCCGTCGAGATCTTCTTGTCCACCAGGAGCAGGCGGCACCCCTCGTACTCGGCGACCATGCGCTCCGGGTCGGTCACGAAGTAGGGGGAGATGTAGCTGTGCAGAGGTTTGGTTGTTTTTTTTTTTAAGAAAGAAAAGTGAGCTTTTTTCCGTTATCTTTCGTTTTGTTTTCTCGCGACTCTTCTTCCCCTCTCCCCAAGCTCCTAAAAAAAACCTTCACCAAACAAGGAACTCACCCGCGCTCGAACTGCATCCCTTCGACCACATACAGGTTGTCCTCCGCTGTCCTCGACTCCTCCATCGTCACGACGCCGGCGCGGCCGACGCGCGCCATCGCGTCGCTGATCAGCCCGCCGACGACCTCGTTACCTCCCGCGGAGACCGTCGCGACGTTGGCGAGGTCGGCGTCCGAGACCTCGGCAGACATCGCCGCCAGCTCTTTGACCAAGGCGGCGACCGTCTTCTCGATGCCCCTGGTCAGCTGCACCGGGTTGGTCCCGGCGGCCACGATCTTCATCCCTTCGGCGATGATGGCCGCCGAAAGGATCGTCGCCGTCGTCGTCCCATCCCCGGCGGTGTCGTTCATCTTGGAAGCTGCCTGCCTCACGAGCTTGGCCCCGATGTTCTCGACGGGGTCCTCGAGCTCGACCTCCTTGGCGACGGTCACGCCGTCGTTGACGATCTTGGGAGAGCCGTACTTGGACTCGAGTACGACGTTGCGCCCCTTGGGGCCCAGAGTCACGCCCACGACCGTCGCGAGCTTGTCGACGCCGGCCTGCATCTTCTTGAGGGCCTCGCCCTGGCGGTTGAAGTGGAGCTGCTTGGCGGCGGCGCAGGGCTTGAAGGCCGCGGTGCGGCTGTGGTGGGGTTTTGGTGGGGTTTGGTTGGGGTTGGTGGGGTGTGGGAGAAGAGAGAGAGAGAGAGAGAGAGAGAGAGGGAGAGAGAGGTGAGAGAGGAGAGGAGGTTGCGAAGCGCTGCGAAAAGGTCGACGGCGGCGGCAGCGGCAGCAGCGGCGGCGACGGCTTGAAAAGAGAGAGAAAGAGAGAGAAAGAGAGGATTCGCATGAGCGCGCCGCGGGCTCCCTTCCGGGATCGAAATCCAGCAATCGACCTCCAGGACGCTCCGATCCGCTTGGATCACAATCGAGCCAAAGGAATCCCGAGGGCTCTCGGGCGTGTGGCGCATTGGGGACGCGAACAAAGGAAAGAAGAGTAAAAAAGCCGTTGGTGAGTTCCAAAAAAGCGAGCGGCGACGGCTAGCTCCAGCAACTTTTTCCTCGGTCTTTTTCTGCGTCTTGTCTTCGAAATCGACGCCTTTCTAATCTCTCGACGTACCCTTGGCGAGCGACGCGGGCAGGGCCTGTGATGACGTTTGTGAAGTCTGAACGTGTCGGAGGTGGAGGGAGGGAGGGTGAGAGAGCGGAAGGGGAGAGAAAAGAGAGAGAAGAGACGAGAGCAATTGACATTTCCTTCCGGAGAAAACGCCAAAGCAAACGGCGACGAGCAAACGAATTGGCTCGATTCGCTGCCTCGTAGTGGTGGCTTTGATTTCTTTGAACGCGCTCGACACTCGGGCGCGATCACAAGAGTGCCCTGGGGAGGAGAAAGAGCATAAAAGAGCCGCGAAAGTAAAGGCGCAGCGGCTCTGCGAATCGGCTCTTGCTGTCGGCCGCCGCCGCCGCCTCCGCCGCCGTCTAGCCAAAGAGGAAGAGGGAGAGAAACGAAACGAAACGAATCGAATCGTCTCTCTGTTCTCCAGGCTCCTTCGACCATCCCTCACGCGTACCCGTGGTGCGCAGAGCAGTGGTCTGCATGGTGTGTGTCGCGTGTAGTTACGAAAAGAAAAAAGAGAAGAAGAAGTTCTCGCTGAAGGGAGAGGGAAGAGAAAGGAACTCGGAACTTGTGAGAGTTTTCAGTCTTCGTTTTTTTTTCCCGGCTCGTCGGGAATTCTTGAACCTTCTATTTTTCACTTTTTTCTTTCCTTCTTCTCGCGCCTCAACTGCCACGTTCTCAACGCCGTGAACCACGACCGAATAACCATGATCGCTCTCGCGAGCAAGACGCTCGCAGCGGCGCTGCCAGAGAGCCGCAAAGCAGGAGTCTTGAGCAGCAGCAGCAGCGGCAGCAGCAGAGGCAATGCAGCAGCAGCAGCAGCAGCAGCAGCAGCAGCAGCAGCAGCAACAGCATCGATCGGCAAGGGGAGGCGACGACGACAAGCTCTCCTCCTCCGACCTCAACCTCAACCTCCTCTCGCTGCCCCTCCTCCTCCTCCTTCGCGCCCCGCCTCTACTGCTGCAGCTGCTGCTTCCGCATCTGCTTCAGCTGAGGCTACTACGGCTGCTGTCCCCCCAACGATCCAGACCGCGCTCGGTCCCCTGACAGTTCGCCCCCTTCGCAAGGAAGACGCGACCGCCGCCGCCGTCGTCCTCACGCGCGCCTTCACCGCCAACGGCTCGTCGCCGCCGCTGGCCGACGTCGAGGAGTGGCTCGCCGGCGCGCTCGACCCTTCGTCTTCTTCGGAGACTTCGGTCCTCATCGGCGAGCTTGTCCCGGAAGATAAATCTCTGCTGGCCCCGGGGAAGAGCCTCCGGGTCGCCGGCGTCGCCGCGGTCGCGCTGTCGGCCGCTGCGGCGGAAGCCGCCGTCGGGAGCGAGAAATCTTCCGCGTTCCCTCTCTCCTACCCGCTGCTTTGCAACGTGGCCGTGGACCCGCGCCTGCGCAAGCTCGGGATCGGAAGAGCTCTGGTCGCCGCCGCGGAAGCGGTCGTCGTTGCGAAAGAGGGTGGTTCGAGCTCTGAAAAAAAAAAACTCTTTGTCGTCGCGAGGGGCAGCAAGGACGCCGCGGCGGAGAAGCTCTACTCCTCCTTGGGTTTCCGTGAAGTCGTCGAGACCGAGAACAAGAAGCCAGACTTCTTTTCTTCGGTGTTTGGGGCCAAGAAGGGCGCCGAGAAGCTGATGGAGAAGAAACTGTAAATGAAAGAAAAAAGGTAGAGAGATAGAAACAAAATACAGGGAGAAGAGAGAAATTTGAAGTTCAGTTTTTTTTTGAAGTTTTTTTTTTGCATTTTTTTTCATTTCGTTCTTTTTATACTTGTGCTCGGGATCGCCGCAGGAGGAGGAGGAGGAGGAGGAGGCCTCGGCGGCTTCCCCTGTAGGAGGGCCTGGTACTCCCACTTGTCCGCGAGCGTCGACTCCGAGGGCGCAAAGTCCCCCGCCGACAGCATCGCCTCTCGGACGCCCGCAGCATAGAGCGCCGGGTCTTTCCTTTCGGCCGCATTTGGGTAAAAAGCAGGGAGGCGGCGGACGACCGCGGTCAAGTAAGGTTGCATCAGCAGCAGGAGGGCGTGCCGACCCGCCGCGATGGACTCCCACGAAGGGTTGAACTTTGAGCCGGGGCAGGGGCCGTAGGAAAGCAGCACGGGCGCGACGGGGGCTCCTGGCGTCGTTCGTGGAAGAGAGGAAGAGAAGAGAAGAGAAAGAGTGAGCTTTTTTTGCCATTTCTCTTTTCTCGCTCTCGCTCTCGTGCTTTCTCAAAAGAAAGGGGGGAAAAACTCCAAAAACTCCAAACTCACCTGCTAGGAATGCCCCCGTCTTGAACCTCAAGAGATACCTCCCGTTGGTCGTCGTTCCCTCGGGGAAGAGCAGCAGCGGCGGCGGCCACAGCACAGAAGAAGAACTCGAGGAAGAACTCGAAGAAGAGCCTTTCTTGCCGCTCTTGCCGCTCCTGCCGCTCTTGCTGCCGCCCTTCCTCCTCCCCCTCCTCCCCGCCTCCGCGGCGGCCGCGACGCGCTCTCTCACCAGTGCCGCGATCCCGCTCGTGCCTTCGGCTTTCGTCCTGTCTACGTACAGGCAGCCGATGGCGCGAGCGATGACGCCGATGAGAGGCAGGTCCTCGGTCGAGGCGCGGGCGACGAACGAGGGGAATGGCGACGAGAGCTGCTGCGGCGGAAGTGGAGAAGAAGAAGAAGAAGAAGAAGAAGAAGAAGAAGAAGTACCTTTCGAAGGATCTTTCGGATCTTTCGAGCTCCGGTAGGGGGGCGCCGCCATGTGGATCAGCACGTCGATCCAGCCGCAGTGGTTGGAGACGATGGCCCCCGCGGCGAGCGGAGCGGAAGAAGAGGAAGAGGAAGACGAGGAAAGCTTTGTCGTCGTCGTCCGTCTTCGCCGCTGCTCGTCCCCCACTCCTCCGCCGTTGGCCCTCCCCCCGTTCGCCAGACCGTTGCTCGCAGCAGCAACACCCTCCTCGTCATCTTCGCCGTTCCCCTCCTCTTCTCGCTCAATCGGGGGAGACCAAGGGTAGTTTGGGGGCAGCTCGTCCGTCGCCACGTCCTCGTACCGGACGCTGATAAAACCCAACCCTAACAGCGCGAGCCTGGCGCAGCGCCGGCCCAGGGAGGTGACAACGCGGGCGCGGCGCTGCTCGTCGCGGAAGAGGAGCGGGGAGAAGCTGTGGTGGTGGTGGTGTGTGTGGGGGGGGGGGGGGGGGGGGGGGGGGGGGAAAAGGGGGGGAGGGGGGGG
>Ga0114918_10001257_pt1 | contig 22611 bp, 32 predicted proteins | sample LantaG_FD_87015 | JGI IMG/M metagenome (GOLD analysis project Ga0114918, IMG submission 87015) | Deep subsurface microbial communities from Baltic Sea to uncover new lineages of life (NeLLi) - Landsort_02402 metaG | ecosystem: Environmental > Aquatic > Marine > Oceanic > Sediment | place... | reverse complement strand
GTTGTTGTTGAAGCGGTAGGGGTCGTTGTTCGGGTCGAACTCGCCGCCGCTGCTTGCTCCTCCTCGCGGCGGCGGCGAGCGGAAGCTCGATCTCGGCGGGGGAGGGGGGTAGTATCCCGTGGCCGGGTCGTTTCCTCGCCTGCCACGTGGCGGAGGCTCGCGCTGCTGCTGTTCGTCGCCCCTGCCGTCGCTGTCCCAGTCGGGCTCGGCGCGAAGAACGGAAGGGCGGCGTTGATGACGATGATGAAGATTCGGCGGCGGCAACGGCAACGGCATGGCCCTCGACGACGACGTCAATCGACTCCCTCCTCTCGCGTCGCGACCGCTGCAGCTGGCCGTGCCGGACTTGGCCAGCGAGGCAGGGCATCTCGCGAAGAGGACGCCCATGGGTTTGAATGGATAGGGAAAGGCCTGGAGAGAAGGAGAAGAAGGAGAGGCGAAGAGTTGAACGTCTAGACAGCAAGGAGCTTTTGTTTGCTCGCGTTTTTTTTGGTGTGAAATTCACCTCTTTTTTTCTTGAATTTTTCTCTTTTCTCTCTCTCTTTTCTCCCTCTTTCTCTCTCTCTCTCTCCACCCCTTCTACCCGTGCAGCCTCCCGCCAAACAGGTCCATCGCCCCCGCGGGTCCAGTGCCTCCGCGAGGAGGAGCATTGTTGTTATTTTTGTTGGAGGGGCGCGCGCGGAACGGCTTGGGGTCGGGCTTGGGGAGCTGCTTGGCCTTTTTCTTCGCGGCGGTGGCCGTGGCGTCGGCGCGAGCGCGCGGGGCCGCCGAAGGAGCGGCGGCGCGGCGCTTTGGCTGCTGCTGCTGTTGCGGAGCGCGCCACTGCTGCTGCTGCTGCTGCTGCTGCTGGGGGAAGTGCTGCACCGCCCAGGGGTTCGCAGCAGCAGCAGCGGCGGCGGCGCGAGCGGCGTTTGCGTTTCCGCCTCCTCCTCCGTTTCCTCCGCTTCCTCCTCCGTTTCCTCCTCCTCCTCCTTGCCCACCCGCGAGCGTCTCCGGAGCCACGAAGAAGCGCAGCCCCCCTCCTTCTTCTTGCTCGTTCTGCTGCTGCTGCGGCGGCGGCGCGGGAGCCGGGGCGATGGCGGCGGCTGCGGCGGCGCGCGAGCTCGGCGCGCCCCCTTGCTGCAGCAGCAACAGCAGGCGGCCGCCGTCGTCGTCGCCGTTGTCGTTTCTTCCCTCTCCTCCGTTACCGCTGAAGCAGCAGCTGCTCTCGCCCACGACAGCAACAGGGGCGTTGCTGTTGTTGTAGTTGAAGTTGTAGTTCCGGTTCTCCTGGTTCCCTTCGGCCGCGAACACGCCGGCGTGGAAGAGGTTGTTGTTGTTGCCGCTGCCGTTGCCGCCGTTGAGAGGGAACTGCTGCTGCTGCTGCTGCTGCTGGAAGCCAAACTGCTGCTGCAGTCCCTGCTCGTGCTGCGCCTGCTGCTGCTGGTAGAATTGCTGCTGCTGCTGCTGCTGCTGCAGAGGAGAAGGAAGAGCAGGCGCGGGCTCGGCGACGGCGGCGAGCTGAGCGGCGTTCCTCTCGGCCGCGAGCACGTTGTTGTTGGCGTTGTTGGCGTTTCCTCCTCCTCCTTCTCCTTGATCTCCTTCTCTCTCCTCCTCCAGGAGCAGCAGGAGCTTGTTGATATCGGCAGAGGCCTCCTGCGTGGCCCAGGCGAGGCGGCCCAGCCTGTTTGTGGGGGAAAGAGAAAGAGGAAGAGAAAGAAGAGGAAGGCAAACAAGTGAGAAGAGTTTCTTTTTCTTCCGTCGTTTGCAACCGCTCGAAAAAAAAAACTACCCCATCTTACTCGTGGAACGACGCCGACTCCCACGCCTTCAGCCTCGCCAGGCTCTCGCGCAGGGACGCCTCCCCTCCGTCGTCGCCACCGCTGCTGCTCCCTCCTCCGTTTCCTCCGGTAACAGCTGAAAGCCTCTCGCGCAGCTCAGAGACCCGCGCCCTCGCGGCCTCGAGCTCCCCCTTCCTCGCCGCCTGCCCCGCTTGCTCCCCTTCGAGCTTGGCGACGCTCCTCGCGGCCTCCTCCTCGGCCTCCTTGTCTTTTTTGGCTTTCAACGAGGGGCACGACCTCTGCCAGAGGTCCTCTGCCTTCGAGGCGAAGGCCCTGACGCGATCCAGGAGGTGGGAGCGCGTCGCCCTCTGCGATCCCTCGAAGCGCTCGCGGAAGGAGCTACCGCTTCCGCTGCCGCCGCCTTCGCCGCCGTCGCGGCGCTTGAGCTCCTTCCTCTCCGCATTCGCCTTCTCTTCCGCTTCCGCCGCGGCGGCCTCGGCGAGCCCGGCGCGCGTCTCGTCCACCAGCTGGCGCTCCAGGGAGTCCTTTGATTCCGCCTCGAAGCGCGAGACGTCCTCCGAGGCGGCGAGCGCTGCGGCGCGGGCCGAGGCGGCGCGGGCGGCGCCGGCCGCCGCGGCCGACTCGAGCGAGGCCAGGGCTCGCTGCACGGCCACGAGCTGGGCAGCCGCGCTGGCCATTTCGTTTGATTTCTGGTCGCGCAAGATGGAGAAAATGAGGAAGAAAAGGCGAGCCAAAAGAGAAGAGCAAAACGAGGCGAGGCGAGAGGGGGAAAAGGAAGTTGTGGGAAGCGAAGGAAAAAAAAAATCGAAAAGTTCAACCGCTCCTCCTCTCTGACCTCGACCTCGAAGACCTCTTCAGCCTCCTCTCTTTCAATCTCTTTCTCCATTTTCAAACACCAAAACGCGCACGCGCGCCCTTTCCTCTCTTTCTCTCTCTCTTTCTCTCTCTCTTTCTCATTACAGCAAAAACAAAACAAAGAAAAAACCACCACCAACAAAACAAAAACTAAAAAAACTCGCTCTCTCAGCAGCATCCCCCACTCGAGTCGCCGCCCTGGTCAACGCTCGTCAGATGCACCGGGTGCTTTCCACCAACGCCGCACCCCCAGAACCCGAAGTGGACCTTCCTGTCCCCCTGGACCTCGAAGTGCCTGCTCAGCCACGAGTGGCCGCCCTCCCCGAGCATCGCGGCGGTGTTGCCGCAGACGTGCGTCGGCCGTCCGGTCTCGAAAGTGTGCCCGTTATCCAGGATGTAAGACCCCTCGGAGCCTTCGATCGTGCCCTTGTAGGTGGCCCTCTGCCCGTAGTCCTCGCAGCAGGACTCCAGCATCCCTTCAGGCAATTTAAAGAGCCTGTAGGTGATAGAATAGAAGCGTGCGGGACCCAGCAGCTTGCGCATGTCCGCGTCTTTCACCTCGATGGGAGAAGCCGAAAGATAAATCGGGTAAGTGAAGCCGGCTTCCTTGGCCAGCCTCTTGAAGTCCTCGACATAAAGAGCACCGGAGACGCACTCGCCCCACAGCACTTCGTCTTTCTGGGCCGCCTCGGGCACGCGCCTGTCCGCGTAGACGTCGGAAAAGTAGAACTCCCCCCCGGGGGCCAAGACGCGGAAGGCCTCGCGGAGGACGGCTCGCTTGTCGGGCGACAGGTTGACGACGCAGTTTGAGATGACCATGTCTACCGATTCATCTCCGATCCCGGCAGAGCTCAGATCCTCCATATACCCTTTCACAAAGGTCATGTTGGGCTTGGAGTAGCCCAGGGTGCCGGTGCAGTAAGACTCGGCGTGCTCCCGGGCGACGCTCAGCTGCTCGTCGGTCATGTCGACGCCGACGACTGAGCCGCGCTCTCCCACCAGAGCCGCCGCAGCATAGCAGTCCCTGCCCGACCCGGAACCCAGATCCAAAACCCTCAAGCCCTCGATGCCCATGGGTAAGGGGGCACCGCAGCCGTAAAACTTCTCGGTGACGGGCCCGGGAACTTTACGGAGCACCGCTCGCAGGGCCGGCGGCGGGGCGCCAGCGGCGGTGCAGGCGCTGGTCTTGAGGTCTTTCGAGGTTGAGAGGACCTTGCCGTAGTAGTCTTTCACGGAGTCGAAGACCGCCTAAGGGAATGTCATTTATGTTGCGTTGTTGTTGTTGTTGTTGTTGTTGTTGTTGTTGTTGTTGTTGTTGTTGTTGTTGTTGTTGTTGTTGTTGTTGTTGTTGTTGTTGTTGTTGTCTCTGGTGAGTTTGGGGGAAAGAGGTGGAGGTGGCGGCGCGAAGACAGAGGCCACGAGAGACGAAAGACGAAGAGCTAGAGGAGGTTGAAAAAAACGGCGACGAAAAAAGAAAACGGAACAAAAGATCGCCTTCCAATTCCCATCTCACCGTCGTCGCCTCGTTGTTCGCGACTGCGGTGCTCGCCTTCTGCGGCGGGCAGCAGGAGCCCATCGGGATGCGCCTGACCTGGGTGGAGCGAGTGGAAGCGAGTCTTGTGGAGCGCAGCTGAGGGCCGCGAAGCATCTTCGGAGCAGCTCCTCCTGCGGCGTGGTCGATTTTTTTTTTTTTTGAAAGTGCCGCTGAAGCATCAATGCTATTTTTTTCTCTCATTTTCTGCTTCTTCTTCCGAAAAGAGAGGAGCTCTCTCGCTCTCTCTTGTTCTGATTGCTCTCTTCCACTCGGAGGAGCTCTCTGATGGGAGCGGCTCCACGCCATAGTAATGGCGGCGGAGGTGGCAGAGGCGGAGGCGGAGGAGGACGCGGCGGCGGAGGAAGCAAACACTCGTCAATGTCGTCGAGCCGCCGAATCAATGCTTCTCCATTCAACAAGAAGGCCCTCGCCTCGGCCGCGGCCAAGGACCAGCGCAAGATCCCGACCGCCAAGCGCATCCGCGACCTCACGAGGCTGCTCTCCAAGGTGAGAGGGATTTGGATTGAAAAGCTGGGGGAAAAAGCAAGGTTCGAAAGAACTTGAAAAAGCATCTAGCCGCAAAAAGAAGAAGACCCACGACGGAAAAAAATCGAAAAACGTCAAAAAACCTTTTTCAAAACAGCCCAACCTCGACCCGGCGATGCGCTCCAAGCTCGAGTCCCGCCTCGCCGCCGCCAGGGCCGAGGCCGCGGACCGCGCCGCGGCGGAGCGGGAGCGCAGGCTCGCGACCAAGTACCACCGCGTGCGCTTCTTCGAGCGCGTCAAGGCGGAGCGGGCGCTCAGGAAGGCGAAGGACATTCTGAGCAAGTTTCTCGAATCTTCGTCCTCTTCTTCTCCCTCAGAAAACGAGGAGCGTTTGGCGGCTCTGGAGGCGGCTGTCGACGCCGCCGAGGACGACCTGGTGTACATCACGCACTTCCCGAAGGGCGAGAGGTACGTCTCGCTGTTCCGCGGCGTCGGAGGAGAAGACGAAAACGGAAACGACGACAAAAACGGCGACGGCGAAAACGGAGCCGAAAACGAAAACGAAAACGAAAAGCTCGACGCCGAGACCCTGGCCCGCCTCGACAGGGAGCGCCTCCGCCTGCGCAAGCTGGCCAGGGCCAGGAAGGCCGAGGAGGCCCTGGTCGGGGAGGCCGACGAGGGGCGGGGGCTGGCGCGGAGGAGGAAGGAGAAGGAGACCGAAGCGTTCGAGGGAGAAGACGACGAAGACGAAGACGAAGACGGCGACGACTTTCTGCTCCCGGCTGCCGCCGCTTCTGTCCCGGAGAAGAAGGCAAAGGTCGATGCTCCTGTTGTTGCTGCTCCGGTGGCTGCTGCGAAGCCGAAGAAGAAGAGAGCTCCTTCTCCCGTTGCTGCTGCTTCTTCGGAGGAAGAAGAAAAACCAGAAGCAGGCAGCAGCAGCGGCGGCGACGAGGAAGAAGAAGACGAGCAACCTCACCGCCAGAGGCGAAAGACGCCACCCCCGCCCGAAGGCCGGCTCGAGGCTCTGCCGTATCAGGACCCCGTGGTGCGTTTCAAGCCCCCGGCAGAAAAGGCGCTCGCTGCAGAGAGGCGGAGGCAGGAGAAGAAGGAGAGGAAAGAGAAGGAGAAGAAGGGAGGAGCTGTTGCCGTTGCGCTTCCTTCTGCTGTTGCTTCTTCCTTCTCGTTGAAGACGAAGGAGGCGAAGAAGCTCCTGCCTCCTGCTCCCGCGCCGAAGCTGCCCGTGAGGACCCGCGCAGAGGGCGGGCGCAAGCGCAAGCGCAAGAAATGAGAGAAATTGTAAAGAAAAAGAAAGAAAACGAATGAAGATTTGAAATGAAAGGACAGTGTTTAGTTTTTTTTTAGTTCACAGTTTTTTTATAAAAAAGAGGTAACGGATTTTTCAATTTTCGGATTCGAGTGTTTTTTTCTGAAGTTCTGAGAGAGCGTCGGGGACAACTAGACCTCCCCGGCCTGCTTCATCGTCCTGAGAGCGAGACCCCACTCCCTCGAGAACTCCGGGTACCCGTGCTGCTCGTGCCTCGACGCCCAGACGCTTCGCAGGTGCGGCGCCTGGTACTCGCGCTGCACCCGGCGCAAGCGCTGGCGCTGGAGGGCGACTGCGTCGGCGGCGATGCCGCTGTAGCGCTGGAGGCAGGCGGGCCAGCAAGCGGAAGAGGAAGCGGAAGGAGAAGGAGCGTCGGTGTCGGCATCGGAAGACGAAGAGGGACTATAGATCTCGAGCGCGAGAGACAGAGCGCCGGCCGCCGCGGCCGAAGGCACCACTTCCGCGCTCTCCTGGTCCAGCAGGGAGAGCTGCAGAAAGAACGACGCCAGCGTGTACACGTGCATCTTTTCCCCTCCGTCGGTGGAGTTGGACGTGGAGGGAACATCAGCATCAGCGGCGGAGGCACCAGCTTTCTCGAAGGGCGTGGAGGAAGAAGTGCCGAACGAGGAGCTCAGCAGCGCGCCGCCGGCCACTGCCCGGTACCAGAACGACCTCAGGAACATCTTTGCGTTGGGGGCCCTGGTCCGCAGCTGGGCCGGGAGGACCGCCACCAGCTTCGCCGTGGCGTCGACGACGTCCTGCGGGGAGTAGGCGCGGTCTGAGATGTGGGAGAAGCGCGTGGGGTCGAGCTCCTTGTCATTGTTGCTGTTGTCGTCGGCGGTGGCGTCTTCATCAGAAGAGGTCGTCGCTTCGACGGCCGTCGCCGCCGTTGCTGCTGCTGCTGCTGCCGCCGTGGAAGCGACCTCTGCCTCTCCCGCGTCCTCTGCTTCTTCCTCTTCCATCCCAGAGACGTCGGGCGTCACGGGCGCCTCCGGGGAAGACTCCCTCGAAGCGGCTTCTTCTTCGGCAGCAGCAAGGGCAGCAGCAACCTCCACCACCACCACCATTTCGGGGGACTCCTCGCGCCGCTCTTCTTCTCCCGTCGCCCGCTTCTGCTTCTTGCTCGCCGGCTCGCTTCCTTCGTCTCCGGTTTTCTCCGCCGCAGCGACCACCTCCGCCTTGCCCCTCTTGGCCGCCTTGCGCGCCGCCGCGGCTCTGGTCGCCGCGGCCTTGTCGGCCATAGCGGCGCGGAGGGCTGCGATACCGAGGAGCTGATTTTTTTGTTTGAAATTTTTGAAGATTTGAGGGTGTTGAAGAAAAAACGGTCAGAAAAAAAATTGGATGAAGGAGAAGAGGGGAAATCGAAATCCAAACAAGAAGAAGCGAAGAGAAGAAAATCTTTTTTTTTTTTAAGGCGGGCGAGCCGTTGAGAGAGCGGAGGGGAGCAGCGAGCGGAGGAGAAGAGAAGAAGGAGGAGGAAGAGCTGTTTGCTTTCCCGCTTTTCGTCGTCTGTCGCTCTCTCTCTCCCCCCAAGAGAGAGAGAAAAAAATCGAATTCTGTTCATCCTTTCGCCCGCTCCTCGCGCTGCCTTCCAGGTCCTTTTCGATCCCTCCACCACCCCCGGCGATGGAAAGCAACACTAGATGCCCCTCGTTTGCACTTGGGAGAACCGCAATCGGTGCGCGTTTGATGGCAGAGAAAAAGGGCGCGAACCGGAGGGGAGCCGTTGATCAAGAAGAGCAGAGCAAGTTTGGGGATGAAACCGACAGAAAAAAAGAAAAAATCTTCCGCGCGTCGAGAGAGATGCAGCTTTCTTCTTCCACCCCTCTCTTCCTCTTCCTCTCACCTGATACTTCCCCAGCTCCGCCACGCCCACGCTCGCCATGTACGTGTCGAGATAAGAAACGGCGCGGTAGATGACCGTGGACTCGCAGGACCAGTCCCAGGAGACCTGAAGGGAAGGAGAGTTTGAGGAGAGAGAGGGGGGTGGTTCGATATCACGGGTGAGAGTTCGGGTGAGAGCGAAAGAAGGCGAGAGCGGCGATCTCTAGCTTTTCTTGATGCGAAGAGCGGGAAAAAAAAGCAAACAGCTCTCTGGCATTCGCGCGGGAATAGCACCCCTTTCTCGTCTCCCATCCCCGGCGATTCCCATCCCTGGCGGTTCCTTCGCGACGTCGCTGCGCTCTGATGCGGGAAACGAAGCGAGAAAAGGCGCCAACTCGCAACGAGGCGCGGCGGCTTCTCTCGACCTCTCTTCTAATTCTCTCAGATTGATGCGAACAGACGAAAAATCGATGGTGGCCCATCAATCAATTCTCTCCTTACCTCGGCCAGCCACTCGGCCAGGACGGCCCGGTGCCTGGGCTGAACGACCTCCTGCCTCTTCGCGATGGCGCCACCGACCAGCGGGGCGACGGCGAGCTCCTCGCGCTCGCGGAGCTCGAAGAGCTCGGCCTGCCTCCTCCAGGCGATTTCCTTGGCCTTGGGGTTGTTGTTGTTCGGGAGCAGCTCGGCAATCGCCTTCTTCTCGTGCGCCGCGTCGGCAATCGCGGCCCAGACGGGCCACCTGCGCCTGACGGTCGCGGCCCAGGCGTGCGCGCTGAGCTCCCTCAGCCAGGGCGCGGCGCACAGGGCGCGGCCGAGGTCGCGGAGGCCGTTGGAAGAGGAAGAAGAGGAAGCAGAAGAAGAAGAGGAACCGACGAAAGAGAGAATGTCGATGATGCAGTCGTTGGGGAGGTCGGAGAAAGAAGTAGTCGCGGCGTCGGCGCTTGCCAATTGCGACGACGTCGAGGGGCTCATCGGCGGGGTCTCGGGCGCGAGGACGGGTGCTCGCTTGGGAGAGAGCATCTTTGGTTTATTAAATGATGAAGGGGGAAAGTGGAGGGGGAAGTGAGAGAAAGAGAGTGTCGGAGTTTAGAAGTGGAAAAAGTGAAGAGGGAAAAAAAGGCTCTCGACCTCTTTTATCTGTTTTTGGCAAAAAAAAAAAAGAAAAAAAGCAAGCCCCCCCACCTCTCTCTCTTTCTATTTTTTTTTCACTGAGACTCCCACTCCGAGAAAAGGAGCAAGGGAAGCGCTGAACAAGGAGGAGGTCTCTTTACAGGGAAGGGAAAAGTAGGAAAGAAGATTGGGAGGCGGGACTGATGATGAGACCGGAGCTGAAAAAGGAAAAAAATTGAAAAGACCCGGATTTGGCGTTCGTTTTTTTGTGTTTTTGTTTTGTTGTTGTTGATGCCCGGGGACCGAAGGGGACGCAAGGGGGTTGTGGTGGTGGTTGTCGTTGTGTTTGTTGTTGTTGCTGTTGTTTTCTAAGGCAGAAGGAGAGAGAGGCAAGAAGCCCCCCTCTCCTTGTTTTTTTTTCTAGTGAAATTTTTTCGTTTCGTTATTGCCAAGCGCTGGCGGTCAGTGCCGCCCTCGCGCCCGCCGCCGCGGCCGCCACCGGCCACGCCTCCGCCATGACCTCGTCCTCGTCGTCGTCGTCGTCGTCGTCGAAGACCGCAGCGGCGGAGAGCCAGTGCTGGGGAGCAGCAGCAGCAGGAGCAGGAGCAGGAGCGAGAGCGGCGGACAGCTGCTGAATACCTCTCCGTTGCTGCTGCTGCTGCTGCCAGAGCTTCTCCTGCCGCAGGCCCTTGGCCCTCGCTCTGGCCCTGAGCCCGCTCTCCGAGTCGTAGCAGCAGTCGTCCGCAGACTGAACTTGCTGCTGAGAAGCGGGAGGGAGCGGCGCCAGAGGGGGGCGAGAGAAGGCGAAGGCCGAAGTAGAAGCAGCCGGGACTGGTGCCGCGGCGGAATTCCTCGCCGCCAGTAACGCAGCCGCGACCGCCCTCCTCCCGCGGGAGCGGGAGCGCGAGGCCGAGGCCACAGAGGCGATGGACGAGGCCGGCGAGGAGGCCCCCGACGAAGGGGCGGAAGAGTCTCGGTCGAGCACGCACGCGGGAGAGGCCGAGCGGCGGGCTGCTGCCTTCGCCGGCGCGGGGACGGCGACCGGCAGCGACGGAAGCGGCGGAAGCTGAACAACAGGAGTGACAGCAGCAGCGGCAGCAGCCTCGACCCCGACGGCAGCGGCGACGCCGCCCCCTCCTCCGAGCCTCTCAGACAGCGCCAGCGCCTCCGCCGTCAGCGCGAAAGAGATCGCGGAGAAGGCAGGAGCGCCGACGACGGAAGAGGAAGAAGCAGCGGCGGAAGCGGCTCGGAGGCCCGCGAGCGCGGCGGCAGCACCGACCGACGACGGTTTCGCCGCCGCGAGCGCCCCGCCGGCGGCCAGCGCCGCCTCCACGACGGCGTCCGCGGCGCTCTCCGCAGCGTCCCTCGCCGCGGCGAGCAGAGAAGAGGACGGGGAAGAGGTCGAGGGAGGAGACGCGGGAGCGGAAGAAGAGCCGGAGAAGAACGCGGAGAGAGAAGACCGGGAAGACGGCGACGAAAAGCTCGCCTTCTTCTCGTTCTCCTCGATCTCGAGCCGCTGCGCCTCGAACGCGACGTCGAGCAGCGCCCCGGCGAAGCACGCCGCGGTGGGCGCCGACGTCCTCCAGTCGAGCGCGATGAGCATCTCGAGCTCGGCCGCCGTCACGGCCGAGGCCGCGAAGTCGCCGCCCCTCCAGGGGCGGGTTGAGTTCGAAGAGCTCGAGGTCGAGGTCGAAGTCGAAGTCGAGCACTGCAGCCTCGACAGGTCGTTGGGCAAACCTGCTTCCTCCCTCTTGGCCGAGATCGAGAGCGCCGCCAGCGCGCGCAGGGCAGCAGCGCGAGAAGGGATCGACGAGGCCGGGGCAGTGGCGGAGGCGGCGTGGGAGAAGGCGGAGGAGGAAGGGGAGGCGGCCGCGGCGGGAGGGGTCGAGGGCGCAGGCGGCGGCGACGCCGACGGAAGAGGAGGAGCGGCGGCGGAGTTTGACGAAAGTCCGAGTCGCTCGACCCAGCTCTTGCGCTCCTTCTTCCTCGGCAGCGCTGCCGGGAGCTCCTCTTCCGCCGCCTTAGCTTCTCCTTCGACCACCGTCATGCGCCTTTTGGAGGCGACGATCTCGGAGGCGGGTGTGGCCAGGTCGGCGAGGGCGACGGCGCGGGCGGCGGTGGCGGAGGAGAAGCCGTGGAGGCGAGAAACCTTTTGGAGTTCGAGAAGGAGAAGAGATTTTTTTTTTTGAGTTTGCCGCTCTTTTTTTCTTTCGTGGTGATCAATCGCAGCGCTCCGGCGACCCTCTCCCGCCCTCTTCCGCCAGCTCGAACGTCCTATTCTCCATCTCTAGGGGCAAAAAAAGGTTCTCAATACCCCAACGGACTGAAAGGGAGAGGTCGAAAGAAAGGGGAAGAAGGCGCAAAAGGAAGGGGGCCGCGGCGAATCGAATGCTGAGATGAGAGCGGGAAAGACAAAAAAGCAGAAACTCGTGCGATCAAACGAAAGAGAGAAAACAAAATCGCTCACCGCGAACGTCCACTGCACCAGCTTGGCCCTGGCCGCGTCCTCCGACACCAGGGTGGGCAGGGGTGTGGTCACCTCTGCCTCCCACAGGCCGGCGAGGTCGTCGGAGGCGCTGATCGGAGCGAAGGGATAAGGGTTTGAAGAAGATGAAGTCGCCATTTTGTTTCGGCGGGAACGTCTCGAGAGAGAGAGAGAGAGAGAGAGAGAGCGAGAAGTGATTTTTTCTTCTTCATTTTTTCCCCCTTTGCCTTCTTTTTGCCGACAAGAAGAAGAAGAAAAAAGAAAAGAAAAATGCCCGCCTCCGCCCTCGAGCACGCCATCGTCCGCACCCGCGACGCCCAGGCCACGGCGCGCCTGCTGCACGAGGTCGCCGGCCTGCAAGTCGGAGCGCTGGGGCCATTTCTTGCCGCTCTCCACCTCCAACGGCGTCTGCCTCGACCTGCTGCAAGTCGAGGGAGGGAAAAAAACCTCCTCTTCCTCTTCCTCTTCCTCTTCCTCTTCTGAATCTTCTCCTCTCTCTTCTTCTCCTTCTCCTCCCTCTGCTTCATCTCCTCCTCCCTTGATCGCCCCGCAGCACTACGCCTTCCTCACCGACGACGCGGGGTTTGAACAGGGGCTGATGACGCTGAAAGAGAAGCAGATCGAGTTCTGCGCCCACCACACCGGCGCGGGCAAAGGGAAAATCAACACCTTGTATGGAGGGAAAGGCCTCTACTTCAAAGACGCGGCCTCGGGGCACAGCATCGAGCTGATGACGGCGGTCTACGGGGACCCCCGCGAGCTGGAGGAGGCGCTGGAGAGGCTGAAGGTGGAGGAGGAAGAAGAGAAAGAGAAAGAGGAGAAGAAGAACGAGGAATGAAGAAGAGGAGGAGAGGAGGAAGTTTGTTTTCGCGCGCACTTTTGAATTTTTTTCGCATTCAAAATAGAAGAAGTCATTTTTCATTTTCCTTACACGCGTGCGCGAGGAGGAGATGAGGGGAGAAGAGAGACTCTCTCATTTCCTCACCCCCTCGTCGTCGTCGCCGCTCTCTCTTACCCGTTGCTAGTAAACTCAAAAAGAGAAAAAAAAGACCCAGAAAAAAAGACTCCCTCTCCCTCTCTCTCTCTCTCTCTCGAAAAAAAACCCGACTCTCGAAGACGGAAAAAACTCAAACCCAAACTCAAAAAAAAAAAATCAAACGCCACCGGCCAGGTCCCCCTGCGCGATCACCACCGTCGGCTCGTTCGGCCTGGGGTACTCCAGCGAGAACACCCCGTAGTTGGCGTACTCCTCGACGCTCTCCCTGATCTGCTCGTGTGTGAACCTCCGTCCCAAGAGCGCAACAAGGTCGTCCCAGCGGTAGGTCGGCGGCGGGTCCGCTGCGCGTCGTCACGGATCGAGCCGTAGATCGCCGAGGTCGGGTCTGCCCTGGCCCTCGCAGCATTGTTATTGTTTCCGCCAGTATACGCGTCATCGAGCAAAGAGTGCTTGGACATCCTCATGAGCCTCAGGGCCTCGTCGACCTCGGCCTGCCCGACCTGCTCGGCGAACCGCAGCCGGGCCAGCGCCTGCGCCAAGCGGAGGATCGACAGCAAGGTGCGAGCCGTGGTGTACGAGTGCGGCACCGAGGCCGCGGCCTCCTCGGCCCTCATCTCCGCGTAGACGGCGGCGATGTACTCGATCAGCGATTCGGGCACGGAGGGAGAGCACTGCTTGGCGCGGGCGACGTAGGCGCGGAGCACTGCCGGGGGGAGGAAGTTTGAAGAAGTGTTGTTTTGGGTCTGCGTTTGCGTCGTTCCCGCCGTTCCCGCCGCTGCCGCTCCACCTGCTTCGCCCTCGCCTCCCCTGTTGTTGCTGGTCGGCGCCGCCCCCGTCGCGTGCACCTCCAGCACGTGCGCCGCCAGCGCCCTGTCCCCGTCAGGATCAGCCCTGTCCAGGATCAGCCACATCAGGTCGAAGCGGGACAGCAGGGCCGCCGGGAGAGCGATGTTCTCCGCGGGGGACCTTCGGACGTCGTAGCGTCCCCAGGCCGGGTTGGCGGCGGCCAGCAGCGTCGCGCGGGTGTTGAGCGTGGTGGTGATGCCTGCTTTCGCGATGGACACGGTCTGCTGCTCCATGACCTCGTGAATGGCGGTGCGGTCGGTCTGGAGAGAGTGGTGGTGGGAGGAGGGGGGAATTGGTAAGAGAAAGGAAGGGAAGAAAAAAGAGGGTGAGTTTTTTGTTGTTGAAAGTTTCGACCTCGACCTCGAAAGAAAAAAAGTAAAAAAAATTAATGGAAAAAAAAACTCTCACCTCCTCCATCTTGTCGAACTCGTCGATGCAGCAGATGCCGCGGTCGGCCAGCACCAGCGCTCCGCCCTCGAGCACGGCCTCGCCCGTCACCGGGTCGCGCGTCACGGCCGCGGTCAACCCGACCCCGCTCGACCCCCTCCCCGTCGTGTAGACCGCCCTCGGCGCCAGGTGCGCCACGTGCTTGAGCAGCTGGCTCTTGGCCACCCCGGGGTCCCCCATCAGGCAGACGTGGACGTCCCCGCGCAGCCTCATCCCGTCCGGCAGGGAGCGGGTGACCCCTCCCACCAGGGCGAGAAGCAGGGCCTTTTTCACGTCGCCGTGGCCGAAGATTTCGGGGGCGAGGGACCCGGCGAGCCTGTCGTAGACGTCTGCCGAGGCCGCGGCTGCATCAACGGCCTGCGCCAGGGCGGCGTCCTCTGCGGCGGAGGCGTAGCTCTGCTTGTCGTGCTCGACGCGCGTCGCTTCCAGGAAGGTTTTCGCAAGCAACGCAGAAGAACCGGAAGCGCCGTTGCGGCCGCTGCCCATCAACCCTGGCATGGGGGCTTCGGGTAAAAAGATTCCCGACACAGCCACCGAGTCGCCCGGCCTCATCGTCCTGGTCATCTCCCCTCGAAGCTGGACGGTGATCGAGCGCGGGGTAGATCCCGGGGGGACCTCCAAGGGAAGCTCCTGCAGCTTGACCTCCTGGTATTTGACGAACTTGGAGCCTCGCGTCTGCAGGTGCAGCACGCCGCCGCCGTTGCCTCGTCCGTTGCCGCCGCCGCCTGCCGCTGCCCCGGCGCCCCCTGCCCTGCGAGCGGCCCCGGCGGGGAGGGCGGTCAGAGGGGTGAAGACCTTGCTGGTGACCTCTTGGTAGACCTGTTTTGGGAAGGAAGAGAAGAGTGAAGGAGAAGGAGAAAGAAGAGAGAAGAGTGAAGGAGAAGGAGAAAGAAGAGAGAAGAGAAAGAGAAAATGTGAGTTTTTCTTCGACGACGAAGGAAAAAAAAACGAAAAAGACCAAATCTCTTTCTCTTCTTCCTCACCTCGATCCCGCTCGCGTCGTCCAGGTACGTCGCGACGGTGATCAGCGGCTTCACGTCCGTGGCGTGCGTCACGATACCCCTGACGGTCACCAGCGACCCGATGTGAGGGGCGCCGACCGACCGCAGCGGCAGAGGTTTTTGCGTCTTGCCCGACACCGAGGGTCGCAGCAGCACGTCGTAGCGCCGGAGCAGGTCCGGGGGGAGGCGGTTCTGCGGATCCGCGACGAGTCCCGCAGCTCCGGGGCCTCCCTCGGCCTCGGCGCGGGCTTGGCGCTGTTGAGGGTTTGTGGTGGTGGGAGAGAAGAGGGAAGAGAGAGGAAAGAAGGGTGAGAAGAAAGAAGAAGAGGTCGACAAAGGTCGAAGGTCGAAGCATCATCGTGATTGCTAGCGTTTTGAATTTTTCGACGGACGATCTCGAGATCTCATCTTCTTTCGTCGAGCTCGCGCAGGAGACCCTCTGGTACCTCTTCCCTCTTTCTCTCCTGCGCTCGCGAGCCTTCTTGATCTGCTCCATCGCAATCAGCAAAGAGAGGAAGGCCAGCAAGCAAAACACCCAGAAAAAACCACATAAAAAACGCACCTGGCGCTGCAGCACGTCAAAGACGTCGTCGGGCAAGTCGCCGCGCGTCGGCGGCGGCATCGCGGCGTCGGCGGCCTCAGCGGCGAGGCGCGCGTAGCGCCTGGCGTTGGCCGTGGCGTCTGCGGCGAGCTCGCCGTCAGGGTAGTACTGTTGGTTTTGGTTTCGAGAAGAGAAGGGGTGTGTCGAGGGCGCGCGCGAGGTGAGGGATTGAAAGAAGAAGAGGAGCATCGTCGACGTAAGAAGAGAAGAGAGCCGTTTTTGCCGCCCATTCGCCTCTCTTCTTGCGCGCGACAGAGGGAGAGAGAGAGAGAGAGAGAAAGCTCTTTCATCCTTTCGCTCTCTCTCCTTCCAGTGTTCTCTCGATCCAACACTCACCGAGGCCACATCGTCAAGGTCGATCTCGAGCGTTCTGCGGTCGCGGTTGGCGATGTCTTGCTGTGGTAGGGGTGGGGTGGATTTTGAAAGAGGAAGATTCGATGAGCAAAGAGAGGCTGATTTCGTCGAATTTCGATGGCCATCAAAAAAATCGACGACGTTCCGACGATTGCCTCTTGTTCTTCTCCTTCTTCTACGTACCAGCTGGATCAGGTACTTGAGCTGGTCCGTCTCCGGGTCGAGGTAGTTGACCAGGAAGGCCTGGAGCTTCTCTGTGGTGGGAGTTGGTTGGGAAATTGGGCGAGAGCGAAGGGCGCGAGGAGGAAGGGTGAGAAGAAGGGAGGTCGAGAGCGACGAAAACGACGAAGAATCCATCTTGCAGAGTTTGCCGTCGAAATCCAAGCGACGCCAATTCTCTTCTCTTTGCTCCTTACCTCGCTCCAGCGGGTACTTGTCGAGGGGCGGCATGCTGCGATCGTTCGGGCTTGAGCGACGGCGAGCCGAGTGGAGCCGAAGAGGAGAAGAAGCGGAAGGCGTTCTTCTTCAAAAAAAACGAAAAAAGAAAAAAGAAGAGGAAAGTGTGGGCTCTCTTTCGAGCGTCGTCGATTTTTTCATTTTTCTCGTCGTCGACGTCGACAGAAGCAGAAAAAAAACACATCTTCACCATGGCCCCGCCCGAGCTCCTGAAGGAGAACAAGGTGAGCGATGCCGCTTTTTTCACTCCGAGGGGCTAGATGTTGTCGTCGACCTCATAGCGCGAAGAGATGAGCAGAGAAAAGGGGTCTGACGAAGGCCCGTGCGCGAGAGAATAGGAGTTTTGGAGCATTCGATCAAACCTTCACACTCGCCCACTCACGCACGCACTCACTCGACCTTCTCGACCTCTTCTTTCAACAACAGATGTTCGGCGGCGCCGTCCGCCGCTACAAGCACTTCTCCGACAGCTGCGGCTGCGACATGACCTTTTCGGTCTTCGTGCCCGCCTCGGGCGAGAGCGGCAGCAGCAGCACCAAGGCTGCTGCTCCGATCTTCCTGTTCCTGTCCGGCCTGACCTGCAACGACGAGAACTTCACGCAGAAGTCGGGCGCGCAGAGGGCTGCCGCGAGCCACGGGATCGCGCTGGTGGCCCCGGACACCAGCCCTCGAGGGCTGGGCGTGCCCGGGGAGGACGAGGGCTGGGACCTGGGGACCGGGGCCGGGTTCTACGTCGACGCGACGCAAGAGCCCTGGGTGAAGCAGAAGCAGCAGAAAGAAGGCTCTTCTTCTTCTCTTTCCGGCTACCGCATGTTCTCCTACGTCACGGTGGATCTGATCGAGGCTCTGAAGGAGGTCCCGGGGCTGGACGCGAGCAAGATCGCGCTGAGCGGGCATTCGTGAGGGATTTTTTAAATTATTTATTTGACGACGCTTCCAAACTCAACCTCTTCCTCTAACTTTCTTACTTTCTCTCTCTCTCTCTCTTTTCCTTAACCACTTCCAACAACCATAACAGCATGGGAGGCCACGGCGCCCTGGTCCTGGGCCTCAAGCGCCCCGATCTCTTCCGCTCCGTCTCGGCCTTCGCCCCGATCTGCAACCCGTCCGCCGCGCCCTGGGGGAAGAGAGCCTTTACCTCCTACCTCGGAGGAGGAGGAGGAGGAGGGGAAGGAAAAGAAGGAATCCCGGAGTCCTGGCTCTCTCACGACGCCTGCGAGCTCCTGAAGGTCTACGAGGGCCCCGCGAGGAGCATCCTCGTCGACTACGGCAGCGCGGACGAGTTCCTGGAAGAGCAGCTCAAGCCGCTGGCCCTCGAGGAAGCCGCCAGAGTCTCGAAGTCGAAGGAGGCGGTCTCGCTCGTCATCAGGGAGCAGAAGGGCTACGACCACTCCTACTTCTTCATCGCCTCGTTCGTCGACGACCATGTGGAGCACGCGGCGAAGTTTTTGAAGTAGGGAGGAGAAGAGGGGTTTGTTGTTGTTGGGCAAAAAAAAGAAAAAAACTCTCTCAACTCTTTCGTCTCACTTTTTTCGTCTCTCTTGTTTCCAATCGAAAACAAGCAACTTTCTGCCTCTTCTTTTCTCCTCTTTTCTCTGCCTCTCTCGCTCTTTTCGCACGTACGATCAACGATTGAGACTATCGGCTTGCCCTCAGCGAAGCGGCAGCGAGAAAGAAGCAAAACAAGTCGTTCTCGGAAGCAACAAAAAAATCAGCAGCGATGGCCGATTTGAGCGACCTCTTGGCCGAAAAACTCGACCTCGACGCCCCGGGCGGCGCGAGCAGCAGCAGCTCCAGCTCCAGCTCCTCCACGCCCGTGCCTCTCAAGCTCACCGACGTCCCCAACCAGGTGCTCGTGTCTATCTTGATCGTGGCTGCGGAAGATTACTATAACTGGGCTCGTTTGACTGTCCCTTTCGTTTGCAAGGCCTTCCGCGACCTCTACCGCTCGCGCGACGCTTCGCCGCTCCACGAGAAGCTCTGGCTCGACTTCGAAGCCGAAGCCGACGCAGCGAAGGAAGCGAGCTCTCACCGCTCTCCTCGTCGCGAGCCTGTCGTCCGCGCCTCTAGGGTAATCTCCTGGGCTCGCACGCACGTCGAGTCAGTGCGCACGCTGCACTTCGACCCCCCGATACGGAGCCTCTCTTGGCGACTTCAATGCAACAAACTTCGCTCAGCTCGTCGCTTCCGTATGACCTCACTTGACCGAGATCACTATCGCTTCGGGTTTTGGAAAGCTGCTCGGACCTCCTTTCTGGGCGGCGCTGAGGGCTTATGTCGTCCCCGCTCGAAAGCTGCGCAAGCTCTACGTCCTGGGCATCCCAAACGGCCTTTCCATGAGCGACGACGAGCCCTTGCTCCAGCTCCGAGGCAGCCTCGAGGAGCTCGGCCTCTGGGGCTCCGAATACGGCAACCCTTCGATTGGCCTGCATCGTTTCCCGGAGGCTTTTTCTTCCCTCTCGAATCTTCAGAACCTCGCGTTGAACAATCACTTCAGGATAGAAGCGATCCCGGCCGGGATCTCGAATCTGAAAAAACTGCAACGCCTCGCTGTCTACGGCTGCGACCTTGGCTCACTGCCCAAGGAGTTGGGCGCGCTCACGCAGCTATCTCAACTTTTTCGTCTCACTTCAAGTTGTCTCTCTCTCTCTTTCGTCTCTCTCCCGCCCTTGAAATTGTTTTCTTGTTTTTAAGTCTGTGTGTGTGTGTTTGCAGCTCTCCCCCACCCCCGCTCTCTGAATTGAATTGAAAAAAAAAAACGAAAAGAAAAAAAACACTGGTTTGCTCGCGTTTGACCTTTCTCTCTCTTTTCTCTCTCTTTTCTCTCTCTTTCTCTCTCTCCATTTTTTCTCTCCCTCCATTGCTCTCTCTCTCTCCCTCTCCCACCCTTTACTCTCTCTTCCTTATGCCGCGCAAGCCTTCTGGATCGCCTGCAGCGCCCACCTCCCGGCGTCGGTGATAGCCCTCGCGTCGTCGGCGCTGTCCCCGGACCCTTCGCCGGTCCCACTTCCCCCGCCGCTCGAAGAGAAGCCTCCCGCTCCCGCCGCCGCCGCGGCGACGGCGGCGCCGAGCGCCGGCCTGGCCGCGAACAAGGGCCCGCAGCCCGGGACCGCCGTCGCCACGTCGCCCACCAGCGCGATCGCTGCCCTGCGGGCGCTGGCGTCGGCGGCTGGCGGTGGGATCGCGGAAGAAGAGGAAGCGGATCCATCGGAAGAAGAAGCGGGCGCAGCACCGAGGACGGCGGCGCAGAAATCCAGGGCGGCAGGCGCGGCCGGCGCTAGCGCCGCGGCGCCGCGAGCGTCGCCCGTCGCCATCCCGTTGAAGACGCCCGCGTACGCCTCCGCGACCCCACTGCGGAGCATCGCGGCGTACTCGGCTGCGTCCTCGTCCTCGTCGTTGTTGTTGCCTTCGGCGCCAGAAGCAGCAGCAGCGGCAGCGGCGGCGGCAGCGGCCTGCGACGCGAGCTGGGCCGCGGCCGCGAGCGTCGGCAGCACGTGACCCAGGTACGGCTCGAACCTCAACCCCAGGGCCAGCGCCACGTCACCAAAGGCAGACAGGATCGGCGGCTTCACGTCTCGGGGCGTCTCGGGGCTCTGCACGGCTCTCAGCAGGGCCGCCATCAGCACGTCGCCCCACGGAGCCAGGGCCTCGTCGTCGACCGCGCGCGCCACGTCGCCGAGCACGCCGACCGCCGCGGCGCAGACGGCCGGCGCGCGCGTCGCGGCCAGCCCGGCCTCGAGCACGGGCGCCAGCGCAGGGAGGTAGGCCGCGAAGCGCTGGCCCACGACGTAGGAGAGCGCGCCCGCGGCGAGCAGGGCCTCTTCGTGGACGACGGCGCCGCCGCCGGAGGAAGAAGAAGCAGAGCTCGAAGAAGCAGCGGTGGCATCGGCAGTGACTGACGCTGAACTTTTCTCCTTCGCTGCTTCGCTCGCGCTCCCGTCGTCGGCAGACCGGAACACCGCCAGCAGCGCTTCCATCACCGAGTCGGCGTGCGGCGCCGCGGCGGCCTTCCCGACGTCGTCCGACGCCAGCCTCTGCAGGACCACCGTCAGAACACCACATAACAGGCTCTGCAGCTCCGCCCTGCGAGCGCGCGCGTCGGCCGAAGCGGCAGCAGCGGCAGCAGCAGCGGGGCCGAGAGTCGCCGCCAACTTTTGGAGCATAACGGGGATCAAGGCGGAAACCAGCTGCGCCCCTGCGGGCCCGGAGGGGCTCGCCCTGACGACGTCGTTCAGGGCCTCGTAGGCCGAGCCTGCAGCCCTGGCCGAGGCGGCGTCCGGGGAACCGCTCGCGCGGTCCGCCAACTGCAGAAGGCCGGCCATGATCTCCTGCAGGTGCGGCGCCAGCGAGGAGGGCCGAGGAGCGACTCCCGAAGAACTCGCCTCGGCGGCGTCTTCTGCCTCTTCGGCCGCGGCCTCGGCGAGCTGCGCGATGGCGTAGCAGGCCTTGTCGGCGACGTGCGCCTCGTCCCTTGTCGCCCCAAGCAGGGCAGCCACGGCCTGAGGCAGCGCCGCCGCGGGCAGAAGGCTCGATAAGCTTCCCGAGGAGTTTGCCGCCGCCGCTCCGGAGGAGGTGAAGTCGTCGCCTCCGCGGGCGACGAACTCGAAGACGCGCCCGATGGCCCAGGCCGTTGTGTGCCTGACCTGGCTGCTCGGGTCGCGCGTGGCGTTGAGCAGCAGCGGCAGGCCCTGGCGAGCGAGGTCGGCGAGCGACGAGGGGGAAGGGCCCTCCAAGATCGAGCCAAAGGCGAAAGTGGCCGCCTCGCGGAACCTCCACGAGTTGTCTTCCCCAGAAGAAGAAGAAGGGGCACTTGAAGAAGCAGCACTCGCACTCGCGTCTCCTTCCCCTCGCTGCTTGCTGATGTTGGCGGTCACAAAGGGCACAACAAGAGGAACGACCGCGTCCTTGGCCGCCCTCGCAACGAGCCCCAAGGCCGTGCCCGCCGCCATCGACAGGTTCCAAGCGCCGTCGTCCGCGTCCTGCCCTTCCTCCTGCTTCGTCAATTGCGCCAGCAGTAAAGGGACAAGCGCCGGAGCGGCCTGGGCGACGAAGCGGCGGTTGGCCTCTGCGGCCCCCGGAACGCCCGCCGCCGCGTCGTCGTCGAGGTCGGCCTCCTCGTCGGCGACGGTGCACCAGAACTCGATGGCCTGTTTCGCGACGTCCTCGTTGTTTTCCGGGTCCGTGGTGTCCGGGGAAGGAGCTGCTGTCGTGGTCGTTCCATCGGGATTCACGGTCTCGCCACCGACGGCGCGGGCGGTGACGGCGAAGAGGTCTCGCATGAAAGGCTCGAGCTTGTCGTAGTGCGACGCAGCCACTTTCACCAAGCACTCGAACGAAGCCTCCCTCGCCCTGGCTTCCGGTGCCAGGGCCGCCCCCTCGCACATCACCTGCATCAGGTAGGCGCGCTCGTCGGCGGACTCGAAGTTGGCGGCGGCAAACTCCAGCGCGTTGCAGAGGGCTCGCGTCGCGGCCAGGCGCACGCCGGCGTCGCGCTCGTCGCGCCGCATGCCCGCGACGACGGCCGTCAGCACGGCGTTCACAGCGTCCTGCTCCAAGACGTCGTCGTCCCTCTTACCCATCTCCTCGCAGACGTAGCCCAGGGCCTCGAGGGTGGCTGTGCGCAAAGAAGCGGAAGCTGCGGTGGAGGGAGCAGAGGAGGCGGAGTCGGGAGCAGAGGCGTCGGCGGCGGTCGAGGCCATCGTCCCGAGTAAAGTCGGGAGCAGCGAGGGCCAGGCTCTCGCGGGGAGGTCGATGGCCGCGACTTTGGCGACGACGAGGGCCGCGGTGCGGGCCGCGACGGAGACCTGAGAGGGGTTTGGTGGGTGGAAGAGGAGAAGGTGGAAGAGGAGGTTGAGGTTTTTGAGGTTGAGAGAGAGGTGGTCTTGATCGATCGCTCTTTTTCTTTTCCTCTCTCGCTTTGACTGCCTCCGTCGCTCCTTCTTTTCTCGCTTGCCCAGTGTTTCTCTGCTCTCTACATTCCCACGAGGCTCGAGCTCTTTTGACGCCCTCGCTGCTCCGATAGGCAGAAAAGACAAAGAGAAGAGAAGAGAAGAGAGGGGGAGATTCTGGGTCTCTTATTCAACAAACACTCGCATTGAAAAAAAAAACGAAAAGAAGAAAAAACAGTCGCCCGGAAAAAGAAAAAAAAAAAAAAATCATTTCTCACCTGCGACCCAAGCGTCGCCAGGAGCGTGCTGCGAATCTGCGCCTTGACTTCCTCCGGGAGGTTCATCCACTGCGCGGCGAGGACGGCCTGATGGTGGTGAGAGGGGGGGACAGAGGTAAGAGAAGGAGATAGAGAGAAGAGGGGTGAGTTCAATTTTCCTTTCTCCGAGTCGTCGCAAAAGCATCGAGAGGCATCGATCTCCCGCCGCCTCTCAATCATCTCTCTCGCTCCCCCCCCCCCCCCCCCCCCCCCCCCCCCCCCCCCCCCCCCCCCCTCTTTTTTTTTTTTTTTTTCTTGCCCCCGGGCCGCCCCGCCCGCCGTTCTGGCTCACCCCCGCGGCC
>Ga0114918_10001256_pt1 | contig 22620 bp, 12 predicted proteins | sample LantaG_FD_87015 | JGI IMG/M metagenome (GOLD analysis project Ga0114918, IMG submission 87015) | Deep subsurface microbial communities from Baltic Sea to uncover new lineages of life (NeLLi) - Landsort_02402 metaG | ecosystem: Environmental > Aquatic > Marine > Oceanic > Sediment | place... | reverse complement strand
TGCAATGTGCGTCTATGGGTTTGGATTGCGCGGCGAATCCGTTTGTCTTTTGTTCGGGCACATGCAATGTGCCCCTACGGGTTGATTTTTTGCGAGGGAAGGGCACATGCAATGTGCCCCTACGGGGTTTTTTTTCGGACGTCCGTCGTTAAAACTCCTTCGCAGGAACACATGCAATGTGCGTCTATGGGTTTGGATTGCGCGGCGAATCCGTTTGTCTTTTGTTCGGGCACATGCAATGTGCTCCTACGGGTTGATTTTTTGCGAGGGAAGGGCACATGCAATGTGCCCCTACGGGATTTTATTCGCACGTCCGTCGTTAAAACTCCTTCGCAGGAACACATGCAATGTGCGTCTACGGGTTTGGATTGGTATTACCTGCGGTGTCGAATAAGGGATAACGCTTCTGAACGGGTTTTTTGACTTGTTCGAAAAACTCCTCTTACAGCGCTTGTCATAGTTACAATTCCGGGTTTTTTTACGCCTCTCATACTCATGCAAAGATGTTCCGCTTCAACAACCACAAGCACTCCCCGAGGAGTAAGTTTCCGCATGAGCACTTCGGCAATTTCGGTCGTAAGCCGCTCCTGAACCTGAAGCCGTCGGGCTAAGGTATCAACAACCCTGGCAATTTTACTCAGTCCCGTAATCCTATTGTTGCCGGGAATATACGCGACATGCGCTTTACCGACAAACGGAACCATATGATGTTCGCAAATGGAATATAAGGGAATATCTTTGAGTAAAATAATCTCATCATGCTCTTTTTCAAAAAACACTTCGAGGTCATCATCAGGGTTTCGGTGTATTCCCCCCAATATCTCCTCATACATTTCAGCAACTCTCTTAGGCGTATTTTTTAAACCTTCCCTTTCGGGATCATCCCCAACCGCTTCCAAAATATCTTTCACAGCTTTTTTTATTTTTTCTTTATCCATTTCCTACATCCTCCTAATGGTTTAACTTAATATGAATTCAACTTTGCCTTAGCGGATACGCAAAGCGTATCCGCTAAGGCAAAGCTCATTCACTTTCCTATGCAGAATTGGGAGAAAATTTTGTCAAGAACGTCACTTTCGGCGGTTTCTCCTATAATCAAACCTAACTCATGAACCGATTCGTTCAAGTCACTTGCCAGAAGTTCTCCGTTATGTTCATCAGAAAAAACTTTTCCCGCTCTTTCTATTGTTTCTAACACTTTCTCCAATATTTTTTTGTGACGAAGGTTTGTTATTACACAACTTTCGGGCATTATTATATTTCCCTTGAAGAGTTTCCGTTTCACAGCGTTTTCAATATCTTCCAATCCCTTTTTTTTAAGGATGGAAAGTCTCAATATTTTCTCCGGCGCGAACAGCTTTTCAGCTTTTGCCACATCCAGCTTTTTTTTAAGATCTGTTTTATTGGCAAGGATTATCACATTTTTCGACTTGATCCTGTTATAAATATTCTCATCCCTTGAAGATAAAGGCCGGCTGTAGTCCAACATAAAAATCACGATATCAGAAAGATCTAATTTGTCAAGAGAGCGTTTTATCCCTTCTTGCTCGATTTTGTCTTCCGTATCTATTATCCCGGCAGTATCCGACAACGAAACCTTTACCCCTCCTATGTTTACATTTTCCTCAATAATGTCTCTAGTAGTTCCTGAAGTTGGCGCGACAATGACCCGGTCCCGACGAAGAAGCGCGTTCATTAAGCTGGATTTGCCGACATTAGGCCGGCCCGCGATAACAACGCTAGCGCCGTTTCTAAGCATCATTCCCGCGTCAGCCGTTTGGAGCATGTTTACAACCGAATCCCTCACTTTCTCCAAACGCTTTTTTATTTCCTCCTCATTAGAAAATTTCACATCCTCGTCCGAAAAATCTATGGCAAGCTCCACGCGAGATAATATTTCGATTATCTCGTTTCTAAAATTGCGCATTTTTTCTGAAAACTCACCCCTTAAATGTCTGGCGGCAATTCTACTGGAGAAGTCAGTTTCAGATTTTATTACGTCAAGTACAGCTTCCGCTTGAGACAAATCTATTCTACCGTTTAAAAAAGCTCTTTTAGTAAATTCTCCGGGCTCGGCAAGCCTTACTCCTTCGGCAAGGCACGCCTCCAGCACTCTTTTAGAAAATACTATTCCGCCATGGCAGTTAATTTCGACGATATCTTCCCGCGTATAGGTTTTGGGAGAGCGCATAACAGTCAAAAGAACTTCATCAACGATTTCTCCGATATCCGGCAAACATATATATCCATGCCGCATAGTATGACTCTCATACGTAGACGGAGATTTCCCGCCTGAAGAACGAAAAATTCTATCCGCGACCTTAAGCGACTCTTTCCCGCTTAAACGCACTATGCTAATTCCTCCATCACCTTCCGGAGTGGAAATCGCCGCTATCGTGTCATTATTCATTAAAAAACCTCCGAGCGTCACCATAAACCATTCGCTAAATAGCGTTCACTATACGTCTTGCTTCGGCGATAACAAAAAAGGAACCGGTAGCAAGTATTAAGTCTTTTTTATCTGCGAGATTAAACGCTTCTCTCACACCGCTGGCCACATCAAGCGTCACTTTAACATGACTTTTTTTAATACACTCCCTTATGATACGAGGATCTGCCGCGCGCGCGCCTTCAGCGCGCGTTAAAACAATTTCATCCGCGAAAGGCGCGAGATGACGGCAAACACCTTCAATATCCTTATCCCGGCTCATCCCCAATAGGAGCACTAATCTATCGTATTTAAAAACTTGTTCAATGGATTTTTTTAAGTTGAGAGCACTATCCGCGTTTTGCGCGCCGTCTGCCACAAAATAAGGTCTTTTAAGCAAAACCTCCATCCTGCCGGGAATAAACGCGTTTTTCACGCCTTTTTTCAAAATGCTTTCCCGTGAAGCGCGGCCTAAAAGCATCTTCTCGCATATCCCTAACGCCGTGACAGCGTTAGAAACCTGAAAAATTCCCGGAAGAGACGTCTGACAGTTTTTATAATGACCTTCCCTCGTATACAGATCGAACTTACTGCCTATCTCAGACAAACTATTAATTTGATATTTCAAATCTTTATCGACAGAAACTAACTTCGCGTCAACGTTTGAACACCGTTTTTTGATAACACGCGCCGCGGCCGGGCGCTGTCGAGAACTCACACAATACGCTCCGGGTTTTATAATAGCGGATTTCTCGCAGGCAATAGACCTAAGAGATTTGCCTAAAACTTGAGTATGATCATAACTTATGGGACTTATCCCGCAGAATTCTCCCGAAACTACATTAGTCGCGTCAAGCCGCCCTCCCATACCGACTTCAATAACCGCAAAATCTGTTTTTTTTCGACTGAAATGAATAAACGCTATCAATGTATAGATTTCAAAAAACGTATATTTCGAGCGTGCCGGCTGATCAAGGTACTCCATTAAATAATTAAAAATTTCGGCAAAATCACTTTCACTGATAATTTCGCCGTTTACCTGAATTCGTTCTCTCGGAGTAATTATGTGTGGTGAAAGAAAAAGCCCTGTCTTCATCCCTGCTTCATTCAAAATGGAAGAGACAAAACTGCATATAGACCCCTTCCCCTTTGTCCCCGCGATATGGACAACACGTCCGGCACGCTCCGGATTCCCTACTCTTTTTAGAACTTGCCGCAGTTTATCAAGATTAAATTCTTCCTGAATATCGTCAAAACCAATACTTTCAAAATTGGTAAAAGAATCAAGTTCTTTAATAACTTCTCTATAAGATTTCATCGTGATATTGTAAATTTTAACCCGGATATCGCATTAGAACACGGCGTTATTCGCCATGTTCTAATGCAATATCCGGGTTTAAAGAGGTAAGAGCGGAGAGCAACCCGCCAACAACCTCGTAGGTTGCCGGTGCCCTTTACCGACAACCTACGAGGTTGTTGGCGGGGACAATATACGACTGTTGTCTTTGAACTGACTCATAGCACCTTAATGCTTAAAATGTCTCACACCCGTAAAAACCATGGGTATGCCAAAACGATCCGCCGCCTTGATCACTTCTTTGTCCCGAATAGAACCGCCGGGCTGAATAATAGCCGCTATTCCGGCCGTATGCGCAAGGTCAATTGAATCCGTTTGTGGAAAAAACGCGTCACTGGCTAAAACAGCGCCCTTAGCTTTTCCTCCGGCTTTTCCTATTGCGATTCGAACCGAATCCACTCGCGACATCTGTCCCGCGCCGATACCTACGGTTTTTGTTCCACTCCCGAGTACGATCGCGTTGCTTTTTACGTGTTTTACGATTTTCCAGCTAAAAAGTAAAGCCTCTAATAATTCCTTCGGCACTTTCTTTTTTGTAACAACCTTTATTTTCTCGGGATCAAGCTGTTTGCTGTCAGCTCTTTGAACAAGAAAACCGCCGGAAACTTTTTTTATATCTATGTCATCTTCCTGCTCTCTCGCTCTTAAAGACATTTTTAAAACGCGGATATTTTTTTTAGCTTCAAAAATCTCCGCCGCGCCTTTTTTATATCCGGGTGCCGCGATACATTCCACAAAAACAGATTCATTCAAAATCGTCTCCGCTGTTTTTTTATCAAGCGGTTTATTAAAAGCAATGATCCCGCCAAACGCGCTCATCCGGTCACATGCAAGAGCGTCTACATAAGCCGCGGTTAAAGTTGACGACGACGCCGCTCCCGACGGATTATTATGTTTAACAATACACGCGGCGGGTTTTGAAAAATCGCCAACTATGTTATAGGCGGAATTAACGTCCATAATATTATTGAAAGAAAGTTCTTTGCCTTGAATCTGTTCTATGCCTGCTATGTCAGAATCCGCGATCGAGACATCTCTATAAAACGCCGCCTCCTGACGCGGATTTTCACCATACCTCAAAGTTTTCACTTTTCGCATTTCCAGTTTTAAAACAGATGGCAATTTATTTCCCCGCGTTCCATCTTTTTTTGACAAGTAGGCGCTAATAGCCGCGTCATAGCTTGAAATCCCGCGAAAAGCTTGCGCGGCAAGTTCTTTTAAAACGTCATCTTTCAATTGACAATTATTTTTTTCAAGGCACTTCGCTATTTGTGCGTATTGGGAAATCGAGCTTATAACGGCAACAGACTTGAAATTCTTAGCCCCGCTTCTAAGCATTGCCGGACCTCCGATATCAATATTTTCAAGCGCCTTTTCAATTGCCGCGTCTTTTCCGCGCGCCGCTTTTTCGAAAGGATAAAGATTCACCACAACCATATCGATCGGAAAAACCTCATTTTTTTCCAATTCTTTCATATGTTCCTTGTTCCCGCGCAGAGCCAGAAGAGCCGCGTGCACCTTCGGATGAAGTGTCTTCACCCTGCCGCCAAGCATCTCGGGAAACGCGGTATAATCCGCCACTTCTCTAACCTTGATTCCAAATGAAGCGATCGCCTCAGCCGTACCTCCGGTAGACATGATTTCCACTCCAAGCCGGTCCAAAGTTTTCACAAACTCCGCTAACCCCGTCTTGTCAAACACACTTATCAACGCCCTCCGAATTTTCACCTTTTCCCCTTAATGAGACTTTGGTTTCAGAACGCGAAGTGTTCTGAAACCATTAGTCGAATTAATGTCCGAGCACCTTGGGGGAAATTTGCTTGCCAAATTTACCCCAAATCCCAGGGCGCCGGATTAATGAGACTTTGGTTTCAGAACGCGAAGTGTTCTGAAACCATTAGTTCGAATTAATGTCCGAGCACCTTGGGGGAAATTTGCTTGCCAAATTTACCCCAAATCCCAGGGCGCCGGATTAATGAGACTTTGGTTTCAGAACGCGAAGTGTTCTGAAACCATTAGTCGAATTAATGTCCGAGCGCCTTGGGGGAAATTTGCTTGCCAAATTTACCCCAAATCCCAAGGCGCCGAACCCAACAAAACTTTCTTCACCTAAAAACCTTTATTTTCAATTTTGTTATTTCAATTTCTTCTTTCAATTTATTCTTTTCAAGATTAACATTTTCCTTATTTTCTATAAGTGAAGCCAGCCGTTCATTCCATATGCGCATCTCTTCCTGGGTCAAAGACAAACTTTCTTTCTTTTTGATCAAAGAATTAATTTCGTCAATATCTCTGTCAATGCTTCTGCACAATTCGGATTTTTGTTTGTATTGGTATGATATTTCCATAAGAGATTTTTTTAATTCTCTCTTTTCCGGCTGGATTTGACGCGTTATTTGTTCTTCTAAAGACAACTGTTCTTTTTCCAACTGCAATTTTTCTTCCTGCATACCTTTAATTTTGTCATTGATCTTCTGTTTTTTTTCACGAAAAATCGTTTTCTTCCGGTCCAATTCACATTGAAGCGAATTTCGTTTATTCAAAAGTTTCTGAAAAGACGGGTCATACTCCACAATCTTCTTTTCCGTCTCCGCCATGTTAAAAGGAGAACACCCCTGAAAAAAGAAACTCATAACCAGTATTACCCCGCAAAAAAACATCATAAAAATCGTAGGGGCACATTGCATGTGCCCAAAAGAACCGGAATTCTCCAACTCGGCCCCTTCTCCGTTTAACCCCTTAATCATTTTCCTGCTTCATTTTTTTTGTATCTTTAATTTCGCTTAATCCCGACAGAACCGCTATTACGCCGCCGATTATCAGAAAAACCGGAATAACCCCCCTGCAGATAAACAAAAGTTCATACCACCAATTTATAAGCAGTATTATTCCTCCGATAAAAACAACAGCTCCAACCAAAAGGCTCAGTATTTTACCCATTTTTCACCTCCGTTTAAGGTCCTCCGTATCACCAGCTTTGAGTATATCACAAAATTTTAAGGCTTTCAATCGGTCGGCACCGCCAACCTCGCGGGTTAGTGGTGGTTCCTCACACCACTAACCCGCGAGGTTGGCGGTGCCGAGGTTGGTAAATAAAAAAACGAGCATCAGTTACACTAAAAAGAACGTTGCGATACCTAAATAAATCGCGACTCCGATCACATCGTTCAAAGTGGTAATAAACGGACCCGACGCTATGGCCGGATCTATACGAAGTCTTTTGAATATCATAGGAGTTACTACCCCCACAAAATTAGACCATACCACAACCACAAAAATAGAAAGACCGACAATAATGCCAACCATGCTGTTTTTCATCCAGATATTGGCAAGCACCGTAAGCACCGCGCCGCACACAACACCTAACCCCAAAGCGATCTTAAATTGACGCCATACCTCTTCAAAAATATGCAAATAAGACATCTGTCCAAGCGCTATACCGCGCACGACAACAGTCGAAGCCTGAACCCCGCTGTTGCCTCCGGTCGCCGTAATGACTGGAATGAAAGAAACCAGCGCGATAGTTTCGGCAAGCGTTATTTCATAAAACTGTATGACAAGTCCCGTAACAATACTTCCCAGCATGCAAGCTACAAGCCATGGAAGCCGGTTCTTAGCCGCCTGCAGAGTTGTTTCCGTTCCCTGTTCTTCTCTGGTAGTACCCGTCATTCTGCTGATGTCTTCGGCATGTTCCTCGTCCATAACGTCTATAATATCGTCAACGGTTATCCTTCCCACTAAACTTCCGTTATCATCCACTACCGGCAGAGAAAAAAGGTCATATTTTTTCATAATAAGAGCCGCTTTTTCCTGATCCGCGCGGGCAGGAATGGAATGAATGTCCCGTTCCATAATATCTTTGATTAGCGTCCCATCCGGAGACGTAAGAAACTTGCGAATAGGAACCGCTCCGCGCAGTTTCATTTTTTCATCCACCACGTATATGTAAAATATATCTTCACCCACTTCCTGTCTTCGTATATATTTAACAGCGTCTTCCACGTCATTGTTTTCTTTGACAAAAATAAATTCAGGATTCATAACGCGGGCGGCACTGTCCGGAGGATAACTGAGAATCTCTTCTACTTCTTCGGCATCCTTTTCTTCCATCAAGTCAAGAATGTCCCCTCTCGTTTCTTCAGAAGCTTCTTCAACAACATCAGCCGCCTCATCCATAGGCATTTCATCCAAAACTTCCGCCAACTTATCGGCATCTATTTTCTGAAGCAGCATGAGACGTGTTTGAGGATCCGTATCATCAAGCACAACCGCGGCATTCTCAAGGCTAAGGAAATTGAAAATTTTAAGTTTTTCTCGGGAGGAAAAATCCGCCAACATTTCAGCAATATCTTCCGGTTCAATCTTTTCCAAAAAGAAGGCCAACTCTTTATCCAAACCGCTTTCCAGAAGATTCTTGATCCGAGCGACTCTTTCTTCAAAAACTTGAATTTCCTTGCTCTTTCCTTTTCGCTTTTTCATAATTTTCCTGTATATTTTTCATTGTCAACAAAAACTATTTCGTTCTTTAATCCGTATAACCCAACTCTCTCAGCGCGGAGGGATTTTTTTTCCATTTATCATAAACTTTAACCCACAAATTAAGACGCACTTTTTTTAAAATAAGTTTTTCTATGTCTTTGCGCGCCTCGGTGCCGATTTTTTTGAGCATAGCCCCGCCGGAACCGATGATAATAGATTTTTGTGATACGCGCTCCACAAAGATCGTGGCAGACACATTTACTTTTCCTTTTTCTTCTTTAATCTCATCGATCATAATCGCGATCGCGTGAGGTATTTCTTCGAAGGTTCCCGACAATATCTTTTCCCGAATAATTTCACGTATCATAAATTCAGAACTTTTATCAGTTAGATCATCCTCTTCATAATGGAAAGATCCTTCAGGAAGGTATTTTTTTATTATCCGCAGAAGTGTTTCAATATCTTTGCCGGAGAGCGCCGATATGGGAACAATTTCGTCAAAGGGATAAAAATCACACGCTTTGTTCATTAGCGGCAAAAGAAGTTTTTTGTCTTTAACTTTATCAACTTTATTGATTACCAAAATAACTTTTTTCCCGCTTTCAGGCTCAGGCAAACGGCCGCGTATATTTTGGTCTTCTTTCCCGAAAGCTTGATTTTTATCGGTAACAAAAAGAACAATATCGGTCTCCATAAGCGAAGATTGAGCGCGGGAAAGCATGATCTTTCCCAAAAGGTCGTGCGGCCGGCCAATACCCGGAGTATCAATGAAAACGCATTGGCAATCTTTATCCGTAAGAATCCCGCGTATATTGTCCCGGGTAGTTTCCGGTTTCGCGCTAACAATCGCGATTTTCTCATTTAAAAGCCCGTTCAATATAGTAGATTTTCCCACGTTAGCACGTCCGGATATAGATACAAATCCAAATTTTTTCATAGTTTGACAATTATAACACATTTTCCCGCACTAACAAAGAGCTATCGTGGTGAATTGTAAACAGTGAATAGTTATTCGTAGGGGTGGACCCAAGAGTGTCCGCCCTTTTCTCTTTAAACGATCATACGATTTCCAATTTAATGTTTTTTTCGTTTTGTTCGGGCACATGCAATGTGCCCCTACGGTACGGGTTCGGGCGGATTTTATTCGGGCATATGCAATGTGACCCTGCGGGTTGGTTTGGGGGAATTTTATTCGGGCACATGCAATGTGCCCCTACGGGTTGGGCTTGGGCGGCTTTTGTTTGGACACATGCAATGTGACCCTACGGTGCGGGTTCGGGCGGCTTTTGTTCGGGCACATGCAATGTGACCCTACGGGTTGGTTTGGGGGAATTTTGTTCGGGCACATGCAATGTGCCCCTACGGGTTGGTTTGGGCGGTTTTTGTTCGGGCACGTGCAATGTGACCCTACGGTGCGGGTTCGGGTGGATTTTGTTCGGGCATATGCAATGTGACCCTGCGGGTTGGTTTGGGCGGCTTTCGTAGGGGCACATTGCATGTGCCCGAATTACATATACCCACCGGTTGTCTGACCTCAATTATACACTCATCATCATCTTCTCGTAATTCTTTATCACGTCAAGTATCGCGTTATAATCCGCTTTTTTGATCTTCGGCATATATATGTATATCCTAAGCCCCTCATTATTCGGGTCAAGCGCTATCTTCCCTAAACTTGCCGGTATTTCTCCCGAGGCGCTGAACTCAACCAATGTAAAAAGAAGTTGAGATATGATTCCCTCCCCCTTCATTTGAATAAACACAGGGGCTTTTTCATCTTTCGCCAAGATTTCTCTATCCTCAGAAGAAAGATTCAAATCTTTCGTACTTCCGACAAAAATCTGGTCATCGTTAATAGTAAACATATGTTCCCCGAATCTGTGTTTTACCTTCCAGAGAATTTTATTAAGCGTCATATTCTTCTCTTCCCGCTCGGAAATAATATCTACATTTTTCGCGTTGAGATACCCGTCCAATCCGGTTTTTTTCATATATTCAATCAGATTTTCTTGCGTCTTCACGTTATCATTACGCAGTCTCACGTGAATAAACTCCGATGCTTTCTTTGAGTCAATTCCCAAATCCTTGATCGCGTTCGCGATAAACCTCATATCCGCCAGGTTATACGCGGACACGCTTATGTATTTTTTGTTCTGGGTCATGCATAACCCGCCGCCGCCTTGCGCAAAATGTTTAGCATTAGAACTCACTCTATTTTCCCCGACAACCGCCCTATGCCACTTATTCACCGGAATATGATACGCGCCTTTATTCATAAGCTGGAGGCTTTCAGCCGGCAAAGTCCTGACTAACACTTGTATTGTTTTATCCCACTCTTTTGTTTTCTCTTTGGTTAATTTCTCTAATTTTTCGAAATCTTTTTTGATTGCTCCGCGCGTAAGCCATTGCAGTTTAAAAAATCCTGCCTTGGGCGCCATAAGAGGCGTGATCTCTTTTTTCGCGGTTTTGATGAAATCTTTTATTATCGGCACAAGCACGTCAAAATCACCATCATCTTTTAAAACGCTGGAGTCGACAATCATACCTATAACTCTCTTATCTTTTATCTTTTCATTTAATTCCTTCTGCATAATTTCACGATCATCATTTTCTTTAAGCGATATTATCTGAACCCCATTCGTAATCCCTTCCAGTAAAGTTTCTTTCCCTTCCCTAAGACTCTTATTATAAATCTTTTCAGGCAATCCAATCACGATTTTAAACTCAGTTTCTTTTAACCTGTATTTGTATCTTTCGCTACAAATACGAATAATAATACTTCCGACAAGCACCACCGCAAGTAACATTACCACTCCACCAAATCCTACAAGTAATTCCTTCACGACTACATCTTTTTTCAAGATTAGATCCACATAAGGCTGTGCACCGGCAATAGTCGCCGATAATACTGCACCAGACAATGTCACAACAAACACCCCAAAATGCTTTTTAACTGAATCTACTATGTTTTTTATTCCTCTCGCGGCCTTGTCAAAAAGTGTGTTTCCCACACCCTCACGTTTAAGCACATCCTCAATTGACGTATTTACATGTTTGAGCTCTTTCGATTGCTCGGATTTATTGCCGAACCATGCTGTACCGATAAAACACCCTTCGTCCGTATCAAGCGTACTTGCGGGTTCATCCGTGTCATCTGTAACCGTATCATCTTCATCTATAACATCACCATCGTCAGTATCATTCGGTTCAACCGTATCGTCATCCACGACAACTTCATTCACTGTTATCGTTAAGGTATCCGTTCCGGAATTTCCCGCAGGATCAGTTACGGTTAAAGTCGCCGTATAAACTCCGGGTTTATCGTAGGTGTGTGTTGCCGTTACCGTACCCGCGTCTTCCTGTATCCCGTCATAATCGTCAAAATCCCAACTGTAAGTTTCTATTACACCACTTTCATCGGTTGATTCACCGGCGTCAAAGCTTATCTCTACACCCTCATCTGCCGTCTGATCACTAACAGCGGCATGAGCTATAGGCAATTCGGTATCATCCAATTCATCCGGCACATCAGTATCATAATCCGCGCTCATCATATATTCCGTGGTTCTCTCGTATTCGTCCTTATCCAATGTATATTTCGGAGCAAATCGATTATCAAACCATCCGTATACGCCATCCGCACCGGATTCGTGCGCCGCGAGAAACACTTCATATAAAATCGAATCAGTTGTCCTTGACTCAGTGTCATACATACTGACCTGCGCTTCTCCGTAGCAAATCTTTACGCCCTCAGGCACTATAAATCTACCTATATTTTTTCTAAGTTCTGCAAGCAGTTCCTCAAGATTATCGTTGTAACAATGGATCTGGTACATGTCTCCGGGCTTAAGCATAGAGGAAAGAAGCCAGTTCCCTACGTGTTCGATCTTATCCGGGCCGAGAGTAACGGGTTTGCCGATATCATTTCTAATCATTGTGTTTCCCGCTTTCACAACTTGTTGTGTATACCAAGAAACCAGTCCCGCGTCATCCGGCTCGTTCAGTATCTCTGCGTATTCAAAATATTTCCATGCGTCTTCTCCACAAATATCTTTCGCTCCGTTAAGGGCGATCCTATCAAGCGCAAGTAATGCTTCCCAATTCTCCTCGTCACTAAAAATACCTGAATGTGTTTCCGTAATATCTTTATTGTGTAATACTATATCTAACTTTATATCTGTCTCACTTCCGATCCTTATCAGATTCGCGATATCCAATATCGCAAGTTCCTGATCTTTGAACCCAATCGGCATATCGCCACTTTCATCAAATTCTATCCCGCTTGTATCTTTTGAACCCATACAGAGAAGCACTCTCGCGTTTTTAATTCCTTTTTCCGCGTACTTCTTAAATTCATTCAAAGTTTCTTCATAACGCGCTGTCACGCCGTCAGGCGTTCCTATCGCCCTTTCATACATCTTTAAATAAAGACTAATGCCCGAATTCGCGACAAACGTCTCCACGCCTATGGCCGGCATCGCAATCGGCACGTCTCTATAAACATTCTGCCACTCGGCTTCATGGACAACACCTTCCACCGGAAGAATTTTTATACCCGCCACTTCCAAAAACCCGTCCCTAACAGTCTCATCCGGATTTAGTGAAACAAATGTATCCTGAAATTTCTCATCAATAACAAATTTCACTCCGATCCTTCTGATTCCCGACAAAGGATCAAAACCAGGATCCGTATATTTGAATCTTGCATTGTTCTCTTTTCTTCGCGCGCGCCCGTACGGCAGAGGAACCATCTCAATAGTTACCCATTCTCCGGCCCTTGTAATCTTTACTCTATCCGCGTACTGATTGTTCCAGTTCCAGTCTTTCATAAATGGTTCCACTCCGTTATCACCGTTAAGCGCGTATTTTTCAGGCACGCGCACCTGAAAAACCAATTTCCTGTTTGTAAAATCTTGCGGTATGGAAAAATCACGATAAATCTCACCTTTGCTCCTATTATCATCCTGCCCTCTCAAATCCGCGACTATTTTTAATATCCCGCCTTCTTCATAAACATCAATTATCCCCTGAGAGTCATACCAAGTTTCAGCATACCAGCCGGTTAAAGGTATAACCTTTTCTTCCACTCCCCCCGCGCTCGTTTTCGGGCTGGGCGCGTCGCTTATCACGGGAAAAGTTCTTGGTTCTACATAAACTCCCGCATCGTGTCGCGGCTCCGTAATCTTCACCGCGGGAATTGTCTCCGGCGCGCTGTACACATTTTGAGCCTTAACTGCCGGCGTATGTGGCAAAACCATACACACTATAAACATTATAAGAGTCAACAACGCGCCGCGCGTGTGTTTTTTATCGGAATACATTTTCCGAAGTTCCGCTCCGGTTCCCACTATGGCTATAATTGTCACACACCCTGCAATAATAGCGCCGATTAATCCATAAGTCCCGAAAACCGCGACAAAAATAATATTTGCAGGGCCTCGAAACGCGAACCGCCCTGCCCAACTTAATATAAGTCGAGCGTTATATGTCATGACACCAGCGCTGATAATCCCCGCCGCGGCAACCGCCCCCGAACTTATCAATTCACTGTATTTTCTTCCGCGAATAAAAAAGTCATAAATTCCTTTTAACATTATGGCTGTCGATACTATTGATGCCGCGAATATTCCCGCGAAAAGTGCGGCCGAACCGGTTGATACAAATATGCCGGGAACAGATAACCCGTTACCTCCAATAATCATCTGATTAAAAAAACCTGTTATGAACCTAATGTCTGATAAGAATATTAAACTCAATACAGTTGATGATGACCAACCTATAGACGAACAGAACAATTCAATACTATTCATTTGTTTCGAGAACATTTTTTCCGCGAAAAATGTGAGTAAAAACATTAAACCAACCGCGTTTATACATGCAACCGCCGCTATAATCCAAGGGAACATTACCGCCTTAGGTGAAACTAAAAGCGCCCCTCCCCCGATTCCTTTAGCCCCTGCAACAGTCGTCCGCAACAACACCCCGCCGGCAAACACTGTCCCAATAAATACGCTAAAATACGTCTTTATAAAACGAAATATGTCCTTAACAAAAGAACCGGCTTTTTTAAGCCCCATAGGTATTGCGGCGTCTAGTGTAATCCACGTAAACAATATCGCGATTCCCGCCACGGCCACGCTTGTTAAAAGTCCCGCTCCAACCGCTATTGAACCTAATATTTCATGTTTCATTGGAAGATCCAAGCATATCTGCCAAAGCGGTTTGTGAAAATATCCAATTAAAAGCGTCATCGCCGAAGTTACAATGCTTATTCCCGCGTATCCTTTTAATTCTTTGAAATTTCTTATCTCCGGAATTTCTACAGAAGCGGTTTTTTTATCACTAATTTTTTTTGTTTTATCTAAGCTTCTTATTAAAAATACCAGCGCACCTATTGTACAACCGGACAACACCGCCATCGCCATAATCGAAGAAGAACTCAACCCAACACTCCCGTCATATGCCTGCGATATTGACACTAAGCCTATTATTGAAGAAACGAACAGAGCTGATATCAGGTCTTTATATTTTTTAGCTAACGCAAATTTGCGTTTTAACCAATTTTTGCTTTGCACAAAAAGTAACTTTTTTCGACTCGTTACTTCCGCGACTGAAACGCTTTCACCATTTTTTGTAGCTGTCATTACAATCGTATCCGTTTTCAAATCCCCTTCAATCCTCTTTGTTTCTGTATTTTCCACACCCGCCGCTTTTACAAACAATCCATCTTTTATGAATGTCCATACGGAAAAAATAAGAGCGGCAGTTGCTATCGCAAAAAGGAACACGCCTTTCGTAAAAGCACCGTCCGCCATATACTGAATAATGGTCTGATACGCGAAAACTCCTGCAACAATAATATCTAGTTTGCAAGTTTCTTTGCGAAGTATCTCAATAATAGGTAATTTTCTTTCCGCGCCTATTTCTCCTTTGCCAAAACTCAAAAACACCCAGACAGTGAGAGCTACAGCCCCCATCACCATCATAAGTTCTACCATCCCAAATGTTGACGTCGCAAATAACGGCGTTGACGACACTCTTTCTATCGTCCGAACAAACCCAAAAGACTCTGCATTTGTAATCACCGCGATCGACATTATAAATCCAAACATCATTATGATCAGATTTTTATGCCTTATGATCAAATTGGCTTTGTCTTTTATAAATTTTACGACTTTTCCCGGAATTGATTTTATAAAGTTGTCCTTTTTGACCGTCACATCGTCAGCCTCATCCACCGTTTTTTCTTCAACTTCTTTCACATATGCTACAAATTTGGACTCTTCTTCCTTTTTAGCTTGATTATGTGTTACACCCAGCATTATCAGCATAAGCGCGGTAAATATCGTTCCAGCAAAAGCCATTCTCATAAATTGAGCTTTGATTTTTTTCATGAACGATTTTAGATAAGCACGGGAACCTGTCTCATGATCATTAATTTTCGCTATAGCCGGCGGATTTGTATCCAGTTCTAGCGCCACGTCTTTTGCAGTACTAGCTAAAAACTCAAGCAAATCTTTTTTAACTTCCGGGCTTACATTTCTCGTATCTTTCAATATTGCAGTTGGTTCTACATCAATCGCTTCCATCTTTTCTTTTGGAGTTAAATCAACTGTTTTAGTATCAAAATTTGCGGTTTGCTCCGACCCCTGCGTAGTATTCGCCCCAAGCTTATCTTCAACCCACTTCCTGTCATCCCGGCCTTGAGCCGGGATCTCTATTTTTGTATCATCCGTAACTACCCCAAGCTCAAGCTTTGCTTTTTCTTCAGCTTTTTTTACAACATCTTTAAAAATATTCATAGCGTCCGGAATTTTTTGTTTTTTATTTTCTCCAACATCAATCGCTTCGCGTTCTTGTTGTTTCGTTAATGTCACCTCTTCCACTATATTTTCAAAAACAGTAGCGCCTGTTTTTAGATATTCTTCTATATCTTTTTCGACCTTGTTCCAATATGCATCATCTTGGGAATCAGGCTTTCCAAATATCGAAGCCGCCTTATTAGAGTTCTTCCACGCGCCATTTTTATCCCCCTCTACTTTAAGTCGCCCAAATATTGATGTTCCTGAAGCTTCATATTCACACATAGCGTTATATTCTCTTTGAAATCCTTTTATAGTTTCATCGATCTCGTTCCAAGATTTTTCATCTCCGAAATCAGGCTTTACAAATATCTGATCCGCCTTGTTAGGTTGATTATTCTCGTCATCTTTTTTGAGTTCATCCATTATCCGTTGTATCTGTTTCTTGCCGGTATCGCTTTCAAGAAATGTTTTTGGAGCTCCCATTTTTAGAAATGCTTTTTCTACGTTCTTACGCAGTTTATCTGTACTTTGTCCAATTGGCCTACTATCTGCCTCATCCATTAAACGTTTGCAAATCACCTCCACCCTTTCTCGTGTCAAAACAAAAGGCTTATATAAAACCGGAGCAACTTCTGTTTCAAGCTTCACTTTCGATGTAACATCTTTCAAATCAGGGATATTGATTCCGACACGTTTTTCCCAGATTTTTCTAAGTTTCCTACTCACTTTTATTCTTTTAGGATTCCCGTCTTTGTCTTTCGTAAGAGCAACCATGGGAACATCGCTTAATCCGGCTAATACGGTGTCTCCTATGCGCCTGACAACCAAACTTCCAAGCACTTCCCGGATATCCGCATTCGGATCGATATCGATTTTCCAATCTTCAATTACTTTTTTCCAGTTACCACTTTTATAAAGTCCGGTTAATCCGCCGACCAATAACGCGATCTCCTGATCTTTAAGCAACTGCGCGTCTATCCCGTCAAGAGGGTTATTCCACGCCGCCGCCATAATCTGGTATTTTCCGGTGTCTATTAGTTCCTGATACGGCTTCTTTTTCCCGGTAAGAATCGCAATATAAGGCCTCTCTTCGTCTTTTTCGAATTTCGGAGATATGATGAGGTACGATAGTTTGTTCTCTTTCATGATCTGGGTGAGGCCTTTTGTGTGATAGCCTCCCGTAATAAGAGCGGCTACACGTTTTTTTTCATCTTTCATGCGCTTTAATGTATTTTCTATCATGAGCCAGTCGCGCTTCGCGGCGGTTTCATAAAAGTTTACGGCCTCATCCATTCCACCGATCATCTCGGCAAGATCATATCCTTTTTCGATAGTTACGTTGTATTTCCCGCATTTGTTTTTTAAAAATGCGGCGAATTTTTTCGCGTCGTATTTTTCATGATATGCTTTTAAAAAACCGAAATCTCTTGATGAAAGCTCAATACTGTATAACCCGCGGAGAAGTTCCGTCATGGTAAACATCTCGTTCAGCTCGCGTTCATCGTCCGTTCGGTACAGCTTATCGCGAACCCTTTTCTCGAGAGATTCCACTTCACTGTAAAGATTGAATATATCTACCGATTCATAAAGAGAGATATATTCGGTAAACATACTGAAATTTTTGTAACCTGATATGGATATGTTATTTTCTTGGGCAAGACGTTCGAGATATTTATGAAAATTAGCCGGCGAAATTTTTTGTTCCTTAAAATTCACCGATTCCAGCACTAAAGTTTCCAGCTCTTTTTTTTCAAGGCGGCCCGTTAACTCGCTTATGAGATCAGTTCTTTCCGTATTCGCTTTTTCAAAATTTATTTTTTCTTCGAGGTTAATTGATCTAATAAGGAGGGGCATGTCGCGTAAGGTGCTGGTTTCGATGCCGAATTTGTCAAGAAAGGGGCGTGTTTCTCGCCAATAGTCCACAAAACTCATCATTCCTTTTTTATGCGCCCTTCCTTTATATATGAATTCCCGAAGCTCTTTCGAATACACTTTTTCTTCAAGCGCGACTATCTGACTTTTAAAAGCCTCCGCCATTTTTACCAGAAATTCCCTCTGCTCGATCACACGGCAGAATTCATCAAGATTTTCTTTGTAGAGCGCGTTATCCTCGACACCACAGAGCATTATATTTTTCTCATCGCGCGTTATTTGAAAAAATTCGCCCGCGCTCATCCGCCCTTCCCTCATAAGAAGGTCCGCGGTTTTTTCTCTAATGTCTTTATCCGGAAAACTTTTTAAAAGCGACGTATCAATAACCCCTTCGGTCCCTTCAAGCGCGATAAATTCAAGGTCATAATCCTTTGCCAAAACGTCCAGAAGATTTACCAGAGAATACTGCGCGCTGAGTGAAGCATGCGCGTCCTGAAGATGAATTATCGTTTCCTCGCGCGCGCCCGAATACACTTCATCTCTATGCGCGAGATTGTAAGGAAGATCAATATCGCGCGCGTCAACCTTCGACCGATCAAGAGCCGTATTTTCTCCGGCGTGTGCCGGAAGCGCCGCCGGCGCCGGCGCGCCTTCAGCCCAAACAATCTGCTGATGTAAAAAAATCGCCGCGACAACAGCCGCAATAACCTTCACATAAAATTTCCCCCGCATATTACTCATATCAATTCCTCCCATTAAAAAAAATCACAATCATCAACACCCCGCCGGTCTAACCTCGTCATATAGGGCACATGCAATGTGCCCCTACAAAAACACCAACCTCAAAAACACCAACCTAAAAACACCAACCTCGTAGGTTACCACCAACCTACGAGATTGGTGTTTGGTTTTTTACATTTTTAAACGGCTAACATATTGTAGGCATCATTTTATCACTGTTTCAATTTGGGGTCAACACTCTACTTTCCGCCTTTTTTGATGCTTAACAAACACCAACCTACAAACACCCCGTCGTCAATCTCGCGCAGTATAGGGCACATGCAATGTGCCCCTACGGTTCGGTTTGCGCGGATTTTGTTCGGGCACATGCAATGTGCCCCTACGGAAACACCAACCTCGTAGGTTGGTGGCGGAATTTAGATTTTTATGTTGAATTTGGATAATTGGACACGAAGCGTGGGGGGATCTTGAAATTGAAACGCTCGGATCCCCATTGTTCTGGCGGCAGATATCAAATCTTCACGGTCATCGGTATAGAAGGTCTCTTTCGGAAGCGTATCGGCAAGTTTTAACGCGCGGACGAATATTTCGGGATCGGGTTTCTGCACGCCTTCTTCGTGTGAGGTGATATGCCCGTCCAATAAATCCAGTATTTTATACTTTTCCCTCACAAAATCATAATGAACTTCGTTGGTATTGGAAACAAGGATCATTTTGATATCCGGATAATCTTTCTTGAATGTCCGGATAATTTCTTCCATTTCGGGATACGGCTCAAGAACTTTGTTCCACAAATGATAAAATTCGCGATATTTAATGTCCAGCTTAAAAAACCGGCGGGTTTTGGAGAAAAACTGTGAAGAAGAGATTTTGCCTTCCATATACTTATTGACGTTGTCAGAATCCATAAAATAATTAATAACCCGTTCGGGCACAATTTTTCCGCACTTTTGGAATCCTTCCACCAAAACTTCCGGATTCACTTTCACAATAACATTACCTAAATCGAAAAATATAGCCCTAATTTCCGTCATAAATTTACCTGTCTGTTTTAGATGTTACACATTATCGGCAAAACTTCTCACAAGGTCAAGAATTTCTTTCACTATGCGAAAAACAATTATCAAACGATTAAAAAAATTTACCCCGGATATTGCGTTAAACCAGGACGAAGAACGCAATATCCGGGTTCAATCAACTCTTTCCCTTTAAAAAAAAGGAAGATTCAATTTTGTCCCTATTTATTTTATTCCTTTTTCAAGAAGTTGGCGGGAGCCTTCGTATTCTATCGTTTTTAGCGCGTCTTTTGGCGAGTACCATCTCGCGTCTTGGATTTCGGAAGTTTGTATTTTTAATTCTTCGTTTTTAAGAGTCTTTACTATGAAAACATATACCGTTTTGAATATTTTTTTCTCGTCTTGCGTAAACCAATATTCTTGCCGGCCGATTTCTTTTATAATTTCGAGGGTTCCGAGACCTGTTTCTTCGCGTATCTCTCTTAATGCCGCCTGAGGCGGAGTTTCGCCTTTTTCTATGTGCCCTTTCGGCCACGTCCAATGTCCGAACCTGTCTTTTATCAGAAGAATTCGTAAATTTTCTTTTTCTCCTTTAACGACTATCCCACCTGCCGACAATTGTCTCTTCTCCAAAATTACCTCCCCCATCGTTAATCAAATTGTCAACCATTAAACCGTCGAACCGGAGAACCAATCACATTTCTATAACCCGTTCTCTTCCTGAATCATTCATTCTGCTTTCCGCTCGCCACACGTCATAATCTTCACTTGCCAGTTCTTCTAAAAATCTGCTTCTCGGCGCGTTTACCGTGCCAAGCTGATAGTCGTATCGCAAAGACGGATGAATCATATACAAATATTTTTTGGCTCTTGTTACGGCAACATAAAAAAGACGCCTTTCTTCTTCCATTTCGTTTTCTGACGCCGACGCTTTTGAATGAGGGAACTGTCCGTCAGAAAGCCCTATGATCATAACAGCGTCCCATTCCAATCCTTTTGCCTGATGTATCGTTGAAAGAACTATATGCCCTTTTTCTTCCGAAATAGACGCATCTGTTTCAGTTTCACCCCGAAAACCCTCTCTGAGAGAGGTATCGTTCAGAAAGTCTGTCATACTTTCATATTCGTGTGAAAAATTCATAAGTTCACGGATGTCATCAAGTCTTTCTTTAGCATTATCATAAGTTGCCAAAAGATGTGTTTCGTACGCCTCATCCAATATCCTTCCCACAATATCGCCTATTCTGGTTTCTCCTTTTATATCGCAAGTTATTGAACGCATTATTTTTTTAAAGATCTCGAAACCGGCTTGAGCCTTTGACGGAACTATTCCCCTCATCTCGCCTGAAAGAAAACGGGACATATCTTCCCCTTTTTTGCGAAAAGCCCCATAAATTTTCTCGGCATACCCCGGTCCTATGCCCGGCCAAAGAGTTAATGCCCTCACCCAACTCGGCAAGTCCAAAGGATTAACTATAATTTTCATATACGCGAGAATATCTTTTATGTGCGCCTGCTCAAAAAAACGAACGCCTCCTCTAATAACGTACGGCACGTCTCGTTTTACCAGTTCCATTTCAAGTTCCGCCGATTGGTAATGAGCCCGAAAAAGAACCGCGATCTCATTGATATCGATCCCTTCATCTAAGAGTTCCCTCACCCTTTGAGAAATAAAAGCCGCCTGCGAATACGCGTCTCTGACTTCAACAAGAGCAGGCATAGAAAAGGACGGGTTTACCGTCCTAAGCTCTTTCTGAAACTGATTATCGTTATTTAAAAGCGAATCGTTGGCAAGCGCGACTATTTCGGGAGTAGACCGGTAATTGGTTTCCAGCTTAAATATCTTCGTGTTCTCAAACTTTTTCGGAAACTTAAGTATGTTTTCAACACGCGCGCCGCGAAACGAATAGATAGACTGCGCGTCGTCTCCTACCGCTAAAATATTCCGGTGCCGGCTCCCGAGAATATCAATTATTTCAGCCTGCAAAAAATTCGTGTCCTGATATTCGTCAACAAGTATATACTTAAACTTTTCGGCGAATTTTTGTTTGACTTCGGAATTATTTTTAAGCAGTTCCCTCCACCTCACCAAAAGATCGTCATAATCCATATTTTCCGAATCACGTTTTTTTTTGTCATATAACTCATTTATTTTTTTGATCTCTTCGCGAAATTTAAAAAAATAAGGATATCTATCCTCTAACACCTTGTCTAAAGTCTTATTTGTATTCACAGATAGGCTTATGATCGCCTGGACAACGGAAGGTTTTGGAAATTTTTCTTCTTTAGGAGCCGCGCGCAGTTTTTTTATGCAATTTTTTATTAGATCCCGGGAATCCATCTGATCTAAAATGCCGAAATCCTTTCCGTAACCTATCTCCCCGGCATGTATCCGGAGAGTTCTGTTGCCGACATGGTGAAATGTTCCGCTCCAAAGACCCTTAGGATTATATCTCAAAAGCTGTTCAGTGCGCTGTCTCATCTCACGCGCGGCCTTATTGGTAAAGGTCACTAAAAGAATATTTCGCGCGTCCACTCCCCTCTCCAATAGATATGCCAGACGATAGATCAGCGTCCTTGTCTTCCCGCTTCCCGCGCCCGCGAGAACAAGGCATGGCCCCTCCGCGCCGGAGACAACTTCATATTGCTGAGAATTCAAACTCCCCTTGAAATCAATATGCGTTTTTATTTCTTTTGAAAACCCGTCAAGGATATATTGCTTCATGGTTTGTAATTATAACGCAGGCGTCGGCGAAAGTAAAAGTGAAAAATCTTAATGATCCGGTTACAGAAAATAATAAAGACCTCCGCGCAATCACCGCTTCTTCCCATCCGTCATTCTGAACGAGGCAAAGCCGAGTGAAGAATCCCGCTTAAAAAGAGATTCTTCGCCCGCCTTCGGCGGACTCAGAATGACGGATG
>Ga0114918_10001255_pt1 | contig 22634 bp, 48 predicted proteins | sample LantaG_FD_87015 | JGI IMG/M metagenome (GOLD analysis project Ga0114918, IMG submission 87015) | Deep subsurface microbial communities from Baltic Sea to uncover new lineages of life (NeLLi) - Landsort_02402 metaG | ecosystem: Environmental > Aquatic > Marine > Oceanic > Sediment | place... | reverse complement strand
TTTATTATTGGTTGTAACTTTACTTTATTTTGGGTATGTCTTATATTTATAATAAATAAGTTAGTTTCTCCAACCATATTAGTTTTAATTTTAATATCATCAATATTAAATATTATTGTTCAAAGAGAAAAATAAAAATGGCGAGAAAATTACCTAAAATATTAACCCAGGAAGAATTTGAAAAGATTTTGAAAGCAGAGCCTAAGAAAGAATTTAAGTTGGCTTATCTTTTAGGATTTGAAGCTGGGATGAGAATATCTGAAATTGTTGGATTCAAGGATAGAATTAAACCATTATCAAAAGAATGTGTTGAAGGTAACAATTTAAGGATCATTGCAGGAAAAGGTGAAAAGGATAGAATTGTTCCAAAACCTAAAAGATTGAATCAAGTAGGAATGAACATACTACCATTAAAAATTCCAAGAAGAACTTTACAGGGAAGATTTACAAGACTTGCAAAAAAAGTTTTAGGAAAGGATTTAACATTTCACACTTTAAGGCATGGGTTTGGTTCTCATCTTGCAAATCAAGGAATGTCAATACATCAAATCCAAATGTTAATGGGCCATGCTAATTTACAAACAACAGGAGTTTATCTTCATGCTAACCCTAAGGAAGCAGTAGAAAGGGCTCAGGAGTTGTTTTAAAATGGAGGAAAAAGAATGAGTTTATTATTGTTTCAAGAATGTGATGGTAGAGATGATAATGTTTTAAAAAAATGGGAAGATAGAGCACTTGGAGATTTAAAAGCAATAAGATTTATGAGAGAGCATAATAAACAAGATAGATTATTAACCCCAGAAGAAAATGAAATATTAATAAGTTGGTGTAATGGTGAAGAATTAAATAAAGAATTATTGGAGGAAACAAAATGAGTTTAAAATTATATACTAAAGAAGAAGTAATTTCTATAATAATGAGAAATAATATAGAATGGAGAAATAAAATAGAGAAGATAAAAGATAAAGCAATAAAAGATAATTATGGTAATTTTACTATTGATATAGATGAAATAGATAAAATCTGCGAGGAGGAAAAAGAATGAATAAAGAAGATTTTAAAATTTATAGAGAAGGACATTTAGAAGGTTATGAGATTGGTTTAAGAGATAGTGCTTATGTAGAAAAAAGATTAAGAACTTTTTTAGAAGGTGTTATAATTGGAATATTATGTGGGATAGGCATTTTTACAATTAGTTTAATTTCCCTTAAACTTAGAGGAATACTTTAAATACAAATATTATTGGAGGAAAAAGAATGAATAAAAAACAGATTATAGATGATGTAGTAATTTATGGGTTAATTTATGGATTTGTTTTTGGATTTGTTTTTGGATTAATTATTGGGTCAACTTATGGATTAATTTATGGTTTAACTCTTGGATTTATTTTTGGGTCAACTTATGGATTAATTTATACTTTTACATTTGGATTATGGCTTATAATTTATGGAGGTTGAAATAGAAACAAAAAGTATTTAAAGAACAAGAACTTATAGAAAGTAGTAAAAATGGTAACAAGAAAACCAAGTGTAAGTGTAAAAGGTTATAGAGGTGATTATAAAGTTTATTATACAGATAGATATGGAACATCACCTTTTTCTGGAAGAAAATTTAAAACAAAAAGAGAAGCTATGGTTAGTGCAAGAAAAGTAGTTAGGGGGTTTATTAAAAAATAAAAAATGGCAACAAAAATAAGATATGCTGTTGAAAAAGGAAATAAAAGATATTTTGTATTTAGAGTAAGAGGTAATAATCCTGATTCTGTTAAAAGAGTTAGTAGTGAATCTGGTTTTAAAACAAAATCATCTGCAATGAAATTTGCAAGACAATTAAGAAAAAAGTAGTAAAAATGGTAAAATATATTACAACAGGAAAAAAAGGAAAAAATGATTTTCAATTAAGGCTAAGAGGAAGAAAAACATTTCATAGAGTATCGGCAGATAATCTTTCTCATGCAAAATTTAAATTCCTAAGAGGAATGAAAAATGTTAATGAAAGAGATGTTATAGTTAAAAAAAGTAAATAAAAATGGCAACAAAAAAACTAAAATTTAGTAAAGATTTTGATAAAGTAGCCGAGAAAATATTTGTAGATAGAGCAAAAGTAAATAAAAGAAAAGTATTATTTAACAAAGCTATGATAGAAGGTTGGAGTTATACTAAGTTCAAACAAAGAGCAAAGAAGCTATAAACCATCTATTACGACAAAATAACTAATTCTTATCATATTGTGCGAAACACAATTTAATTCTACACATAGCTATTTAACAAGTTAGCATATAATGTACCTTTTGTGCAACAGAAAAGTATATAAACTATTTGTATCTTAATTAAGTAGTAAAAATGGCAACATTAGAAGAATTAAAAAGAGAGAATGAAAGACTTAGAAATATTCAACGAGGAATTAATGAAATGAGAAAGATGCAAGAGGAAAGAGTAAAATTGGTTAAACAAAATAAATCACTTTCAAGAAATATTAAATATGGAAGAACAATTAAAACAGGAAAAACAGTTACAAAAAAAGTAAGTAGGGGTGTTGCAACTGCAGGTAGAGGAATACTTAAAGGTTTACAAAGATATGGAAATTATATTGAAGAACAAAAGAGAAAACAAGATATGCTTAATAAAAGATTAAAGAAAAGAAAAAGAAGGTAACTAATTCTAACAACAACTCTTATAAACTATAGAATTATAGAATTATAGTATGAATTCAAACGAGGTGAAGGTAGGGAAAACAACAATACAAGTAAGTGTTATTCTACATAGAGAATTAATACAAATAAAATTAGACAATAATTTTAATACTCTTGAGGAAGTAATTAATTTCTTAATAACTAAATATAATCTTCATAAAATATAATGGTATTCGGAATAGAAATTGGTGGAATGGGAGGAGCATTAACTCAAATAATTTTATCACCTTTAATGTGGTTAGCAATAGTTGGTTTAGTTGCATTCTTATCATTAGGATTATTATGGGTTAGAAAACAAAAAAGACTTAATGTAGTAACTTATATTTTTACAGAAATTGCAAATGGAAAACAATCAATCCAAAAAACAAGATGTGGTTGGTTCAAAAGCAAATCTATCTTCGGTGGACTTTATGATTATTCTGGAGAACAAGTTATGAAAACAAAAGATAATAGAATTATATTGGGGTGTAGTTCTGTTGACTTCCATGATTTTCAAGGTAAACAATGTTTGTTAGTTAAAAGAAAAAGTGATGATCCTAAAATTCTTGTTCCTTTAACAAGAATGAAAATTGAGAATAGTGATTTATTAGGATTGATTGCACCAGCAGATTTTAGAGACGCTGCAGTTTCTTGTATTGACCAAACTAATAATGAGATGAGAAGTAAGTGGGAACAATATATTCAATGGGCAATATTTATTGGAGTAATTATTTTTGCATTAGTATCAATTATTTTAATAACACAAATGGTAAAACAAGGTCAAGCCGAATCAAAAGATTTGTTATTACAGGTTGGAAGAATGATACATGGAGGAGTTACATCATCAACTGCACCATAATGAAATTCATAAATTTAAATTTAGTAGTGAAGATAAACGGACAAACTAATGTTACAGATTGTATAATTGCCGATGGTGTTTTACTAACAAGATACTCAAATCCACAACAAGGTGAAATTGTTTTTAGAGGATTAAAGAAACAGGATGAAACAGTTACATTTGAGAAAGGTGTATTGAAACAACTTTATCCTGGAAGTACAAAAGAACAAATTAAAAAAATAGTTTTAGACCAGATTGCAGATGTTGTTAAGAATCTTAAATCAAAAGGTATTGGAGTTTATACCAAATTAATAGAACATGAACATGATTGAAATTAACCCTAAGAATTTTTATACTATTGGTGTAGTATGTTTTGGAGTGATAGCTTTAATGAGTGTTGTTGGTTACATTGCAACATTTAATATTTTACCTTGGTATGGTCATATTCAAAAGATTGCAGGAATAGTTTTTAATTTTGCATTGATTGGTTTCTTCTTTTACTTCTTAAAACTTATGGGTTCACAACAAAATATTGTTAATGCAACCGACGACGAAATGAAACAAATGATGGAGGAATTAATCTAATGGTGGTACGAAAAGATGGAGAGAACAATCTTGAATCTCAAGATCAACAAAAGATTGTAGAGGTTCCAATTAACTTGGAACTCTTAAATCAAAAGTTGAATTATATAATAAGTATTCTTGAGAGATAGGTTCTCCTATAATATATTCTTGAATGTTTGGTGTTAGCATTAGCTCTGGATTATCTTCTAAACAAACATCACATGGATTTGACATTACCCTATTATAGTAGTTGAACTTTATGAACCCATTTAAAATTACAAACCCTAATGCTATTGTTACAACTACAATTAAAATAAACTTTGATAACTCATAAGGAGTTAACTCATTCAGTTGTTCTAACATGTTATAACATTTCTTTTCTTCTTCTTCCATTTTATTTAAAAGTTATTCGGTTAACCGATTAGTTTTATTATATGGCGAGTTTATGAGGGGCAAAAAACCACTTTCCTTAGGAGTATCATCTTCTAAAGCAGTATAACTGCTTCTAATGTTAGAAATCTTTGCAGAACTTAATCCTTTTGTACCTCTTGACTTCATAGCATTAGATATTTGTGTTTCTGTATACCTAAATTTATCAACTAACTCCATTATAAGTGAATCTCTTTGTTGAATCCATATCTTTGATTGATTAGATACCTTTCTCTTACTAAATGCTTTTGCTTTCTTTAATCTATATTCCTCCTCATCTAAAACATACTGATCATAAAAGGCAGCAGGTGGAAATGAAGACTTTGGATAAGTATAGTTGTAAGTCTTCTTTCCTTTTAAGTATAAAAGTTTCTTTGAGTTCTTATCAAATACAATATACCTTCTTTCATCTTCTGGTGTAAAATAAACATGAAACAAAGCTCTACATCTCCAGATTGCAAAGTATCTATCTAAGTCAAAGAAAGTTGGTAGAACAATTAAAACAAATAAATTCTTTTGTCTCATCTCCGTCGCTAATGCTATCATACTTCTATTAACTTCTGTTAATGCTGCACGAGAATTAGCTGCATTAAACCCTTCATCAAGAACAATACAAGCACCTTTCTTTGTATTTGGATCTCTTATTTTATTCATAAAATCATCTGCAGTAAACACAACATTATCTAAACAAAAGTTAGGGTCTAATAGTTTAGCATGTTGCATAGCAAGTACTGATTTACCAGCACCTTCTTCACCATCATAAACTGCAACCCAATCTCTATCTTTAGTTAGTACTCTTAATTTAATCTTATCAAGTTGTTGTTTTACAAGTTGATTACAATAAGGTATGTCTACTTGTTTAGGCATTATAATCCTGGTATTCTATATCCTTCACCGAATAGTTTACCTTCCTCCATTTTTTGATATAAAAATTCTTCTAACTCTCTTAATACTTTATCAAACTCCGAAGATACATTTGAATTCTTATTTGTTCCATTCCAAACAGATACATTCTTTTTTGCAAGTTCATTTATTCTTTCAACTAATTGATTATATGTTTTAATAGCTTCATCTTTTTTTCTAAACTTATGAAATGTTATTGTCTTTAAATCTTCTAATGATTTATACCAATCATAGAACTTATGTTGCTTTCTTAGTATGGTTATATCTTCCATGTGTTTACCAACAAGCATTGCATATATTTGCCTTAAATCATAAGGAATATCACCAGTACTATCTGAATTATAATCGGCCATCTTAATTATAATTCTATAATATTATAGTTTATATAAGTATTGATGGGTAGTAATAAAACCAATAATTATATAAATATCAAAGTGTATTCATTTTAAATGGAATTGAATACAAATGAAAAAAGTATTTTAAATTTTGATGAAAAACAATTTGCTTTAATTATGTTAGGAATATTATTAATCTTTGTTATTGCTATGATGTTAATAGGATACAATGAAATGTTTAAGGAAACAGTAACGGTAACTAATGTTTATCCGGAGGTAGTTAGCATTCTTGTTCCTTAACTAAAATAAAAAGATGGGGATTATTGGAAGAATTAGGGATAGGTTTAGAAAACCAAAACCAACTTCAACAGTTACAAAAGTTTCTGCACCCGCACCAACTAAAATTAATTCTGTAGACTTTTCTGGAGGTGGTGGTTACACAACTGCAACAACTGGAGGAGTAACAACTGTTATATCTGGTGGAAGTCCAAGTAGTGGAGGTAGTGGTGGAAGTGGAGGTGTAACAACCCAACAAATAGAATCCTTTGAAGCATCAAGAGGTAAAACTATTGCACCAGCACCAATATCCCAACCAGCACAACAACAAACAATTCAACCAGGAACAACAAAACTATTTGGAAAGACACAAGCAAATATTCCAGCAAACTATTCTGATTTACAAAGAAAAGAAAGACAAAGGATATTAAGAGATCAAGGAGTTGGTAGAGCGGAATCTTATTTATATTCAAGAGGTTTAAGTATTAGGGGTGCAAATACTGTTTCTGCAAGTGGACAACCTTATTCAACTATTTATTTACCAGGTATTGCAAGTGCAGGATTACTTCTTGCAGGTGATACAATTACAACAGGAATAAATAAAGTTGGAAGTGTTGGGCCAGCATTAGGAATTGGTTATGGTTTTAGACTTCCAGGTAGTGATATTGAAGTTAAAGGAGGACAACAAATAGTTTCAAGTGCAGTAACCTTTGGAGCATTTGCTCCGTTTATGGCTACAACAACCGAAACAATACAATCAGTTATACCTAAAACAACTACTGTAAAATATACTGGAACAGAACAAAGTGTAAAGGGTGGTGGAGTAGTAACTAAAACAAAATTTACAACATCACAAGGTGAGTATGGTTATGCTGTTAGTGGAACACAAAGAGCAGGATCATCAGAGTTTTTTAAGACTGGAACAGCAGGTAAAGTTTCAAGTGGAACAAGATATGATTTTATTAGAGGTAGATTGGTTCCTGGAAAAACAGAAATAATAAAGGGTGCAAGTATTTCTTATTCAACTCCAACAAAAATTAATGTTCCTTCTAAGGGTGTAACACAAGAATTTAGTGGATTTAAACAAGCAAACTTTGGTATAAGCACAAGAGGTGGAGGTAGTCCAACTCAGTTTACAGGTATACAATCTTCTTTTAAACAAGGTGGATTAAAGTTTAATGTTGGTGCAACTACAACTCCAAAAGGAGATGTTGGAAGTATAGGTATTATAAGAAGTGTAACCAAACCATCATCAAGTGGGACAGCTATTTTTAGTGGAGCAGGTAAAAGTATAGGATCTGGAGGAAGTAGTCTAAGTGGTTTATCTTCACAAACAGCTTATCAAGGATTAACTTCAAGCCAATCAACAATATCTTCAACATTAATTAAACCAGCTACACAATCTATTGCACCTAAGTTAATTCCTATGGTTGGTTCTGCATTTAGTTCTTTTTCACCAAGACAAGAAACAGTAACAGAAACAAAAGTTTTACCACAAGTTATTGTATTACCAAGACAAGCACCACCTAAGCCATTAATTATTCCAAGAGCTGGAAGTGGAATAGGAACAACTACAACTACTATTCCAGGAACAACAATTATTCCAAGAGTAGATCAACCAGTAATTCCAGTTGAATCTAATCCAACAAGTCCAGGATTAACTACTCCTGGTAGTCCATTTAATCCAACTCCAAGACAACCACAATTTGTTCCACCAATGTTACCTTTTGGATTAAGAGGTTTTAGTTCAAGAAAGAAAGGTGTTGGTAAGGTAGGTGCTAAACCTAAGTATGGTTATACTCCAAGCTTTACAGCTTTGATTGGAGGAATTAGAGGTAAGGAAAGGAAAGGATCATTGAAAGGTGGAAAGTATAGTGGGTTTGAGTTTAGACCAATCACAGGTAAGTTCTTAGGTATGACAGGTTTTGGTGGTAGTAGTTTCATAAACTTTGGTAGAAAGAAAAAGAAAAGAGGTGATTTATTCTAATGGAAGAAAGATATATGGATGAAAGGGAATACGAACAAGCTATGATGGGAAGTGGAATGGGAAGTGTACCAATGCCTTCAATGAGAGATGGTAAAGCAGATTTACTTGAAAAGATTAATCCAACAGCAATAGTTGAGGAGATAAGACAAAGACTAATGGGAAGGGAATTTATCAATGGTGAATGGGTTATTGTTCAAGAGTTAAGTGATAGAGCTTTAACAAAGAAAGGTGCATTTGATATTGCAAACCTTATGTTATCTGCAAGTTCACAGAATGTTTCTATCTCAAAGTTAGATGATAAAGATATTAGAAATAGAACAATGAACATCCTTAAAACTGCAATGAGAATGTGTTTAAAGAATTGGAAAGAGTATGGAATAACTGGAACAGATCAATTCTTTTTTATTAAAGAAACAGTAGTTAGCAATACATTCATTACATTAAAACAACCAGAAGGCGAAGGAATAAGAAAGTTAATTATGGGAACAATAGCAGAACAAAATATTAAATCAGAAGCAAGAGAACAACGAGGAGGGTTTAGCCTTTTAAGTAAGAAATGGAAATAGTCAAATGGTTATTAGTATTCACCTTCATAATGTTATTACCTTTAACTAATGCAGATGAGTTTGGATACAATCTAAAACAAAATAAGATTCAACTATCTGGAGATATAAATTACACAACAGTTAATGTAAATAATTCGGATACCTTGGATGGATATGATTGGGATACTTATCCAGGAAATATATACTGGTACAATCAAACAACAACTTCAACAGGAAATAATATTTATGGTGGAATGAATTATCATAATTATAGTGGAGTAAGTTTAAACTTTGCAAATGGAGATATTTATTATTATTTAGCTTATACTGATGCATCACATTTAAATGGTTTTACAGCAAATAATATAGGCTTAGGTTTAAATTCATCATTAACAACTTTAGTTTCTGGAACTTATCAATTAACATATTTTGCTGTTGGTAGTGGACAAAACAATCACCAATATCATGTAGTACCATTTATAGATGATGTTGAATATGATTTATGTGAAACAATGAAGAAGATGAGTGCAGGTGGAGATACAACTCCAATGAGTGGAAATTGTTTTATAGATTTAACGGCAGGAGATAATGTTAGTTTAAGAATTAGAGATTTTGAAGATACTGGAACGGGAACTTATTTTGGTTCAAATATAAATTTAGTAAGGGTAGGAGATTAAATGAAAAAGATATTTGTTTTTATGTTAGTATGTTTATTCTTAGTTAGTTCTGTTTCTGCAGTTGAAAGTTCTCTTGGAACATTTAAACAAAATGATGCAATAACATTAAGGCAAATGTGTGCAAGTTGTTCTTTTAATAATATCTCATCTGTTGTTTATCCAAATGGAACAACAGCAATCTCTAATTTAGCTATGACAAAGAGTGGTGCAGAATTTACTTATAGTCTTGATAAATCTTATGTAAACCAGTTGGGAGTATATTATGTAAATGGATATGGTGATTTGTTAACAGTAGATACAGCATGGGTTTATACTTTTGAAGTTACAGAAAATGGAAGTCCAAACCCAGATGGAATAACAAATGTAATTTATAGTATCTTATTCTTTATTGTATTAGCATTCTCAATAGTAACTTTATTTAATAATCTAACCAGCTTAGCAGAAGTAAGTTTTGATATAAAGGATTTAACCTATTCCTTTATTGCATTCTTTGGATTCTTAACTTATTATTACTTTGCTAATATCTATTTTAATCTTGGATTTGTGATGGGAATACTTGATGCAATGATATGGGTTATAGGATTTACACATCTATTTATTCCAGGTATTGCATTTGTAATTACACTAATTAAAACACAAGGATTTACAAAATGAACAAAAGATATGTACAAGTAAGAATGCCGTTGAAGGCTCATGATAACTTGGTTATTAAAAAGAATAAGATGGAATTAGATTATCAAAAGTTAACAGGAAAAAGAAAGAAAATACCAATGACTAAATTACTAATCAAGATGTCCGAATCACCTATATATTTTTATGATAATAAAGAATTTATAAAACAATTTAAGAGGAAGATATGAGTAAAAAAGCACAAGCAGAAGTTGGAATTGTAGCATTAGTTGGAGTTATAATTGTATTATTATTCCTTGCACCTATTATGTTAAAGATAGTTTCAACAACAATAGGTTCTACTTCAGATGCAATTAATTCAACATCTCCTGATGCAGCTAATACTATGAATTATTTAAGTGGAACCTTTGTAACTTTTTGGGATTATCTTATACTAATATCCTTCCTTGTATCAATGTTAATGTTATTGATTAGTTCTTTCTTTATAGATACGCATCCAGTATTCTTAGTGTTCTATATTATGATTGCTTTCTTAGTAGTTATCTTTGCACCAGAAATATTACAATCCGTTAATGCTGTGTGGGATAACTCTGGTATGACAATGCACGATGGAACAATGGTATCATTAGCTTTACCTTTAACAGATTTCCTTAGAGGAAACTTTGGTGCTGTAATCCTTGGAGTGATTGTTTTATCTGGAATAATAATGTATGCTAAAATTAAATACTTTTCAAATGAGTAAAAAATTATTTATCTGCTTTGCAATGATGATCCTTCTACTTGGAAGTGTAAGTGCTTTAGACTTTGATAATATAGTTGAGTATAAAGATAATGATATGAAAGTTGATATTTATAATAGTTTTTTATTACCTACAATAATTAAAGGAAATTTATTAGGAACTGTTGAATTAAAATCTCATAGTTCTATTACAGAAATTAAAAATGTTATTGCAGGAGAAAATAGAATTACAATGTATTATGATAGTAATTTTGTTAAAGAAGAAAGTTTAGGAGAAGTAACATTTATTGATATGAGAACAGGAAAAGAAATAGATAAAGATTATAAAATAGTTGAGATGATTTATGAAACAAAACAAAGAGAAGTTTATGAAGATGGAAATTGTATAGAAACTATTTCAAAGAATGGTTCAATATCAGAAGTATGTGATAGGATACTTATAGGTTATGAAGATTATGAAGTTCTAAAAGAAACAAAAGAAATAACAAAAGTTCCAAACTATCCAACAAGAATTGGTTTAATGGTTGATGTTGAAAGAGGAGAATATGTTGATGCAGTATGGACAATAGCAGGAAAGAAGATAGAAAAACATGCAACATGGACTGAAAGTTTTAATGTTGATTTGGTTTCTTATTGGGATTTTAACGAAAGTTCTGGAACTAATCTTCCTGATAAAGTTTTTGGATTACATAATGGAACAAATGCAAATATGGAAAATGAAGATTGGACAACTGGAATAATAGGTAATGGTTTGAATTATGGTGGAACAGATGAAAAGACAGTTATCCCAAGTTCAACAGAATTTAATCCAGCAGGAAGTTGGAGTTTTAATTATTAGTTTAAATCTTCAGATAGTGGTGGCACAAAGGATGTATTAGGTAGAGGAACAGGAGATGGAAGTGATAGTCAATTTAAAGTAACATTAGTTACAGGACAACTTTATAGTTCTATTTATGTAGAAGGTTCAAACAAAGGAGTTAATAATGTTGGAGGTAGTAGTGCAGATGGTAACTGGCACATGGCTACTATGGTTTATACTTCTGTTGGAACAGGAACAAGCACATATTATGTTTATATAGATGGTTCAAGTGTAGGAACTCCACTAACAAATTTAAATACGCCTATGGAAGATACAACTAATGACTTATGGTTTGGAAGCCACGAAATGAATAATAGATATTTTATAGGTATGTTAGATGAAGTTGGTTGGTGGAATAGAACATTAACAACAGATGAAATTACAAATTTATATAATGGTGGAACAGGAATAACTTATACAAATATCTTTACAACTAACCCAACAATCTCTTTATTATCTCCAATAGATGCACTTAATACAACTTCAACAGTTGATGATTTTACATTCAATATAACTCACAATGGAGATGACTGGAATAACTTTACATTCCAAGTTTGGAATAGCACTAATGATTTAATTAAAAATAGATATGTAGTTAATGGAACTCCTGATGCAGATTGTTCAGTTGTTTCAAGTGATGGAACACAGGCAAACATTGAGTGTATTGGACAAGCAATTTCAATAGATGATACTTACCATTGGAATGTTAATGGTTGTAATAGTGATAATTTATGTGCGTGGGCATCATCAAATTATACTTTTACAATAGATGGAACAGATCCAGTAATAACAATTATAACTCCAACAAGCATAGTTGATTATGGTTATGAAGGAAAGGCACAAGTATTAAATTGGAGTATAGTAGAATCAAATATTGATAGTATTTGGTATTCTTATAATGGAACTAATACATCTATTTATGGATTAATTAATTCAACCACTTTTAATTTAGCAGATGTTTCAACTAAAACATTAAATCTTTATGCTAATGATACATTAGGAAATATAGCAAACAAAAGTATAAGTTGGAACTATAACTTGTTTAAGAATACAGAAGATTATACAACTCCAGTAACTTCAACACAAAGTTCTAACTTCACTATTAACATTACTTATAACAATGTAGCTTACAATAGTATTTATGGAAACTTAATTTATGATGGAACATCTTATGAAGCAACAAGAGTAACAAGTGGAAATAATGTTGTCTTTAGTAAATCATTAACAATTCCAGATGTTTCTACTCCAACAAATAAAACTTTCTTCTGGGAAGTAAGATTAGTAAATGGAACAGGAACTAATAATGTAAATACAACTTCAACAAATCAACTTGTTAATCCTTTAAATGCTGTAGTTGTTACATCTTCAACTTGTGCTGCAGGATTAAATAGTTCAATGTTATTTACTTTCTTTGATGAATCTAATGTAACAAATATAAATACAACAGTAAGTTATAATTTTCAATTTGGTTTATCACAGAATAGTTCAAGTTACTCTTATGGAAACTTAACAAATGTTCCTTCATTAAGGTTATGTATTAATACAACAAATGTTGCATCATATTATTTAAACTATGGAGAAGTTGATTATCAATCAACAGGATATTCTGAAAGAAGATATTATACATTTACTAATAGAACCTTAACAGCAACACAATCAAATGTATCAATTTATTCATTAATCAATGGAGCTTCAACAAGTTTCTTAATGTCCGTTGTAGATACAAGGTTAACTCCTTATGAAGGATACTTGGTAACTTTGAATAGATGGTATCCAAGTTTGAATGAGTATAAAGTAGTTGAAGTTGCAAAGACAGATGAAAAAGGACAATCAGTATTAAAAACAAAAGTGGAAGATGTTGATTATAGAATAGGAATATATCAAACAGATGGAACATTAATACACTTAACTAACCCACTTAGATTTGTATGCCTTGAATCACCTTGTTCATATACAATAACTATTCCAGATACTTCTGGTAATACATTTGAAACATTTAATGATCTAAGTTATTCATTAACTTTCAATTCAACTTCAAAGATATATACTTTTATATTTAGTGATCCTTCACAAACAACTGATAGTTTTTCTTTAACAGCATATAAACAAACAGGAAGTAGTGAGATAATATTATGTAATGAAAGTGTTGCAGGTTGGACAGGAATAATAACTTGTGATGTTTCTGCTTATAGTGGAACAATAATAGCTTATGCTTTTAGAACAGCATCACCAAAAACAACTATAAGTTCTTTAATAGTATCAATAAGCAACACAGCTTTAACACAAGATATTGGATTATTTATTAGTGTATTTGTTGTTATTGCTTTAGTTCTAATAGGGTTAGTTTCACCAGTACTTACAGTAATCTTAGCTGTTGTTGCCCTTGTTCCAGCATTAATATTTGGAATAATGCCTTTAGGAATTATATTAGTATTAACAGCTATGGCTTTTATTGTTATTCACTTTATGAAAAAAGGGAGGGGATTCTAATGGGTAATATGAGTACAATGACAGAAGGAATTTTATTAAGTTTATTATTTGTAGTTCTATTGGGTGTTGTATTAACAGATATGAATACTACTTATGATAAGGAATTTAGTACAGGATTAGATACTTCTGGCCTTGATGATTTCTCAAGTTTAATGGAAACATCAAAAGACCAAGTTACCGAAGGTGAAGTTGTTGAATCAAGTAGTGATAGTGGATTAAGTTTAAAAACTTCCTGGGCTTTAGGTAAAGGTATATTTGAAACTCTTTGGAGTTTTGTAAATGGAAGTTGGATTAGTAATTTAATAATAAACATCTTAAAACTTCCAGGAATAGCAGGACAAACAATAGCATTAGTGTTAAGAATATTATTCTTATCAACACTATTATGGGCAATACTTAAATTGTTTTTCAAGGTAACAGCATAAAATGGCAGTATCAAATTGGACAAATGTAAGTGACTTCGGAGGAATGTTAACCGTTGCTAATGATAATACTGGTGGTTTCTTTTGGGCTGCAATGATGGGAATGATATTTATTGTTTCTTTTATTTCAATGTTAGGTTTTGGATTTGAAGTTGCATTATTAGGATCATCTTTTGCAGGATTAATTATTGGAATACTATTTGCTTACATGGATTTAGTTGCATGGACATGGGTTGTAATGTTTGCAGGTATCTTAGTTCTTGAATTCATTTGGATAATGTATAATCAAAAAGAATACTAAATGTATTCACTTCTTGTGTAATATGCTTACAAAAGTATTTAAGTGATTTTTATAATGTTTACAATAGAAAGGAGGGAATAAAAATGCAAAACAAAAAAGGAATGTTTGATAATCTTTCAGGATTAGCTTTAGGTATAGTTATCTTTGCTATCATGATTGGTGTAGGTGTTGTAGTTCTTAGTAAATTCGGAGATGCAGTTGGTGGAACAGCAAATACAACTGTTCAGTATTTAGTAACTCAATTAGGAACAAGTGGATTAGCAGGATGGGCTCCAGCTATTATAGCTTTAGCAGTAGGTCTATTGTTCATCGGTGCTTTGACTATGAAGTCAAGAAAGTACTAAACACAACAATTTAATTTTTTTTATTTTTTTTATTGGTTTAGTTAATTTTTTAAAAACCAAATATTGAATGTAAGGAGGTAAAAAGTAATGAAAGACAAAAAAGGAATGTTTGATAATCTATCAGGATTAGCATTAGGATTAGTTGTATTTGCAATTATGATTGGTGTAGGAGTAGTTGTACTAACAAGATTTGGTGATGCAGTTGCAACTTGTGGTGGTGCAGGATTAAGTGGAACAACAGCATATAATGCTTCAACTCAGTTATGTTCCAACGGAACAGATACAGGAGCACCAACAAATACAGAATGGGTTTCAACAACTTATCTAAATACACAATTAGGAACAAGTGGATTAGCAGGATGGGCTCCGGCAATAATTGCATTAGCTGTAGGGTTATTATTCATAGGTGCTCTAACAATGAGATCACGAAAATACTAACATGACGTTTAAAAAAAGACTAATACGAGTAAGAAATGGACTATTAAGAATAATACCTATTAGACGTAGATGTGTAAGAAAAAGGAGATAACCGACGATGGTTTCAAAAAAAAAAGAAAAAGTTAGTTGTACTTAGAAATCCTTATTTTGATTTTTCTAATTCTAATTCTATTTTTAATTCTTTCACTACAAAGTAGTAGATAAAAAAACAAAAGATTTAAATACTTATTTATTTTAATTTTAGTATGGATGACATGTATGAGGTAGCAAAATATTTCTTAAACAATGAACAAGAAGTTCATTTAGATTTAACAAGTGGTAAATGGTTAAATGGTGTAATTATAAACTTAGAATCTGATAGATTAATTTTAAGGGAAAGGGTTTTGGGTGTTATGCCTGTATTTTTATGTAGGGTTATTTCTATTGTTCCTGCAAGGAGTTCTAATGATCAATAACTTTACTTGTGCTGTTTGTAATAAGTATAAATCACATGGTAGACCAAGAAAAGATGGTAGATGGGTTTGTTTAAATTGTATATATGCAATGAATGTTAAGTTCGGAAAAAAAGAAAGAGGGGAGAAAAATGATTTGTGAATGCTGTCAAGAAGACAAAAAAGAATATATTTCTGGAATGTGTAAAGAGTGTTCAGATAAAATGGATGATTATGTTTGTGGAGGAGATGAAGAATAATGGATGATAAAAAAAAGATAAGTGATTATGATATTCTAAGAGAAGAAGTTACTGATGGGCTTGTAAGACTTCCAGAGGACTTGGATGGAGAAGTATTAAAGGTTAACTCAGATAAGATAAGGATAGTTCTTGGTGAAGCTTATGAGAAGGTTATAAGTGTATTAAAGAGATATGTTGATTTAAGAGAAGAATACTATCCTTTACTAACTACATGGATCATTGGAACTTATATGCATAAATCATTTGATACTTACCCTTACCTTTTTATTAATGCAATGAGGGGAAGTGGAAAGACAAGAGTTCTAAAGTTAATTGAAGCATTAGCAAACAATGGAGAGTTAATTAGTTCTTTAAGAGAAGCAGTATTATTTAGGGATTGTAAGAATAAAACTATCCTAATTGATGAATTTGAGAGTATAATGAATAAAGAGAATCAAGCTCTAAGAGAATTATTAAATGCAGGATATAAGAAAGGAAATAAAGTTAAGAGAATGAAGAAAGTGAGAAAAGGAGATGGTGAAGATTATGAAGTTGAAACCTTTGAAGTGTATACTCCAATCTGTATGGCTAACATCTGGGGAGTGGAAGAAGTACTGGCTGATAGGTGCATAACTCTAATTCTTGAAAAAAGTAATAATTCTACAGTTTTAAGATTAATTGAAGATTTTGATACAATTCCAGAGATAAAATGGATAAAAAAGGTGTTTTTGAACAATTTGGTGCAGTTGTGTAGTTATTTTGGTGTACAAAGTGTTAAGACAAAATGGAATTGCTTCATTATTAATAAATATACACAAACTACACTTACTACACTTACTACACAAACTACATTAGAGAATGATAGTATTTCACTAACCCAAAGTGATTTAGATATGTTTAATAAGATAGATTTAACAGGAATTAATGGTAGAAATTTAGAACTTATGTTACCTTTATTATTAACTGCAAGAATAATTGGAGATAGTGTTTTTGATAATTTATTAGAAGTTGCAAGTACTTTAACAAAAGAAAGAAAGAAAGAGGAAATGACAGAATCAAGAGATGTAATGGTATTTGATTTTGTTTCTCAACAACAATTTGTAAATGATTTTACTTCAATTAAGGATTTAACATATAAGTTTAGACAATTTATTGGAAATGAAGAAGGTGAAGATAAATGGGTTAATGATAAATGGTTTGGTAGAGCATTAAAAAGATTATCCCTTATTGTAGATAAAAGAAGATTAAGATATGGTATAGAAGTTAGACTTGATATATCAAAGGCAATAGAAAAGATGGGAATGTTTAGACAGGAAAAATGAAAGATAAAACAGGTGCTTATGTAAGATGTTGTAAAAGGTGTGGTACTATTTATAAAACTCCTTGGAAGTTTTCTGTTTGTTGCCCTAAATGTGATACTTCAAAAAACAAAGTTAAAAGAGGAAATATGAAAAAAATCATTAAGAAGCCTAAAAAGGTTCCGACAATGTTGGTTAACTGAACTCGGAGATAAAAAATGACAAATAAAATAATACAAGGAGATTGCATAGAAGAATTAAAGAAACTTCCAGATAATTCAGTAGATGCAATAGTAACAGACCCTCCTTATGGTTTAGGATTTATGAACAAAGAATGGGATAATCCAAATAAACAAAGAGAATTAATTGATAGAGAAAGAAAAAGAAGTGAAGAAAGAAAAGCAGAAGGAAAATCTCCAACAGATGCGCCATTTTCTCAAAGTGTAAGACCAGGATTAGCAATAAAGGGCGCAAAGGAAAATAGATGGTTTCAAGAATGGAATGAAAAATGGGCAATAGAAGCATTCAGAGTTTTAAAACCTGGAGGATATATGTTAGTGTGTTGCGCAACAAGAATGTATCACAGAATGGCTTGTGGAATAGAAGATGCAGGATTTGAAATAAGAGATTGTATTCAATGGTTATATGGTTCTGGATTTCCTAAGAGTTTGAACATTGGAAAACAAATTGATAAGATTAATGGGAAAACAACAGAAGAATTTATTGCATTTGGAAAATATTTAAAGGAAAGTAGAGGAGATATTCCACAGAATCAAATAAGTAAATTCTTTCCTTCCAAAACAGGAGGATTAACTGGTTGTGTTTCTAATTGGGAATTAGGAATGAATGTTCCAACAAAAGAACAATGGATTATTTTAAAGAGAGAATTAAAACTTAATGATAAGTTTGATTATTTAATTGATAGGATTGAAGCAGAAAGAGAAGTTATAGGTAAGAATAATTATACAATTCCAAAAGAAGTTTATAATATTGGAAAAGAAAAATCAGGAGAAAGAGGTGAAAGTTTAATAACAGCACCAGCAACACCAGAAGCAAAAGAATGGGAAGGTTGGGGAACAGCATTAAAACCAGCAAATGAACCTATAGTAGTTGCAAGAAAACCATTAAGTGAAAAAAATGTTGCTTTAAATGTTTTAAAATGGGGAACAGGTGGAATTAATATTGATGCTTGTAGGATAGTTTATAATGGAAAAAAACCAAATAAATCAACTACACCTGATTTAAGAGATGTTGGAAAGATGAGCAAAGAAGCAATAGGTATTGATAAGTTATCTTTTGGACAAGTTCAAAATGCAAAGAGAATTGAATATAATCCAAATCAACAAGGAAGATTCCCTGCAAATATAATCCTTGATGAAGAAGCAGGAAAGATGTTAGATGAACAAAGTGGGATTAGTAAATCAATACCTCATAGAAATAAACCAAGTGGAAGTTCAACTGGTGTTTTTGGTATGGGAGAAGATTGTGCATTTTCAACAATAAATGACAAAGGGGGAGCATCCAGATTCTTTTATTGTGCAAAGGCAAGTAAAAGTGAAAGGAATGAGGGATTAGATAAAGAGGAAACAATAGATTGTGATAGAAACCCAGATTGTTATTCAGCAGATGTTCCATTTAATAGAAGTTCTATTCCAAAAAAGAACAATCACCCAACTGTGAAGCCAGTAAAACTAATGGAATATTTAATTAAATTAGTTTCAAAAGAAGGTGCAGTAATCCTTGACCCATTTTTAGGTTCTGGAACAACAGGAATTGCTTGTGCTAAATTAAACAGACAATTTATAGGAATAGAAAAAGAACCAGAATATATCAAGATTGCAGAAGCAAGAATTAAACCATATTTAGAACAAAAACACATAACTCAACTACCGAAACATTTAAATACTTAATATATCTTAAAGATATATCAAAATACAAAAAGAAGTGTTAGGGTTGGTAAATTCCAATCAAACCACTTTCATATTCAAACAAAATGACACAAATACAATTAGACTTAACAAAAGAACAAGATAAGAAAGTTGCAATTCATAAAATCATTTGGGACTTTCAAACTAAAAAGGAAGCAGTTGCAAATATCATAGAACAATATAAGGAGTGGAAAATTGAAGATGAGCAATGAAATGAATGAAACAGATATAAACAGTGCTATCTTATCAATAGCCATCCAGAAGCGAATAGAAGCCCAACAGAGAGCTTTATACCCAACAGCAGAGGATATTGTAAATGAACTTAATAATCAAGGAACTTTTAAGTCAACCCCTTTCAGTTCCTTGATTCATAATAAAGGAGGATAAAAATAATGACAACATTAAGTGAATTTGCAAAAGAATACACACCTGCAACTACAAAAAATATCTCAGACTTAGATGAAGTTGATGTAAGTTTAAATCTTGAAGATAGAGAAGGACAAGATAAAAGTGGAAACAGCTTCAAATATAAAGTCGTTGTGGTTAATGGTGAAGACTATAGAGTTCCAAGTTCAGTTATAAGCAACTTGAAAGCTATACTCTTAAAAAAGCCAACTCTAAAGAAATTTAGTGTAGCAAAACAAGGAACAACAAAAGACGATACAAAGTATACAGTTATTCCTTTAGATTAAAATTATTTGGGCTTATTGCCCTTTCATATTAAACGCAAAAACAAAAAAAGTAGTAAAAAATGAAAATTTACGTGTAAAATTTACGCGCAAAAACATAAAATGGACAAAGAACAATTAAAAATAAAGAGGTATGCAAAAGAGGTTTTAATCTATGCAGAAAAGAATGTTTTTAAGTGGAACCAGATTGCAAAAGAAGTTCATAAAGAACTTGAGGAGGAAAAAGAAAAACCAATTAAAAGAGCAAGAAAAATAATAAATAGATTAAGGAAAAGGAATTAATGGAGGAAAAAGAATGAATAAACTGAAAACATTAGAAGATATTAAAAGAATAGGTAAATTTAAGGAAATTATAGAAGAAACTATCAGAGATGATGAACAATCAGAAAGATATAAAACAACAAATGAATGGTGTGTTAAATGTAATGAACTAAAAGCCGAAGCTATTAAGTGGGTTAATGATATTAAAGCTAATAAATCTTTAGATATTTCACAAATGAAATGGGCTACTATGCAGTGGATAATTAACTTTTTCAATCTAACAGAAAAAGATTTAAAGGAGGAAAAAGAATGAACATAAAAGAAGTAATAAATGAAAGAATAAAACATCATAAAGATGAAATAATAGCACACAGTGAATTACATAAATTACATAATTCAACAAGACAGAAAACTAAAATTCAAAAGCATCATTATAAATTAAGTGAATTAATATTAATAGCAGAAAAAATGAACTGGGATTATTGTAAGGAGTGTGGAAATGTAAGATGAGCAAAAAAGAATTATCTTATGAGAAAATAAAAGAAATATTCGGAGAAGAAATTAAGGAGGAAAAGAAATGAGTTTAAGTAATGATATAATAAAACCACCAAAAGAATTAACTTGTATTTGTGGAAAGTGTGATTTAAGTTATGTAAGAACAACAAAACTAAAACAAGCACTAAAGGAACTAATTAAAGAGTTAGATAGACTTGAATTTCCTTATTTAAAAATATTTAAAGAAACAAAACTAAAAAAAATATTCGGAGAAGAATTATTGGAGGAAGAAGAATGAATTTAAATTATATTTTTGGTTTAATTGTTGCTTATATAATTGGAATTCTTATTGGTTTTAGTTTTAAAATAATAATAACTAAACCAGACTTTATAGGAGATAATCCAAAAGAAATGGAAGAAGGAACAATTTGTCCTTTGAAGGAAAAATCATTTGAAGAATAAGAAAAGGAAATTACTAAGAGATTTAAGAAAGGTATGAATATAAATGTGGAGGAAAAAGAATGAAAAAAGATTTTTATACTAAAGAAGAAGTGTTTTTTATGATATTGCAAAATAATAAAAAGTGGGAAGATAAAATAGAGAAGATAAAGAATAAGATTAGAGTTATTAAAGGAAGTAATAAAGTAAATAGAGATTATAATATTGATTGTGGTTACACTTTAGATTTAATAGATAAAATCTGCGAGGAGGAAAAAGAATGAGAAGTGAAGAATTACAAGAAAATTTAGTTGGTGAATTAATTGTTGGATTAATTGGTGGATTAGTTTATGGATTAGTTTTTGGATTAATTATTGGATTAGTTTATGGATTAGTTTATGGATTAGTTGTTGGATTAGATTATGGATTAGTTGTTGGATTAATTGTTGGATTAATTGGTGGATTAGTTTATGGGTTAGTTTATGGATTAGTTTATGGATTATTTTATGGATTATTTTATGGATTATTTTATGGATTATTTTATGGATTAGTTGTTGGATTAGTTACTCAAATAATAGCATTAATAACAAATAATCCTTTATTTTCTATGTTTGATTTAATTAGTCAATTAATTTTATTAATTATTATTCAAATAATTGGATGGTATATTGTTTATAGATTAAATAAGGAGGAAAAAAAATGAATCAACCATACAAACAATGTAACTACTATGAATTATCAAGAACAGAGTTAAACAAAAATAGAAGTTACATGATAACAGAAAGAAAAAATGGAGAAGTAGAAATAAAAGGATGTCAAGATTGTAATGGTTATAATATATGGTGTGAAATATTTAAGGAGCAAAATGAACAGAACAAATAGATGTATAGTGTGTGATAGAGTAATAAGAAAGCATAATAAGTCTGGACTTTGTGAAGGATGTTCTAAGAAATCACCAAAGAAAAGAGTTGAACTTATTAATAAGAAATTTAATGATCCTTGCCAGGTTGCAGGAGGTGGTTCTTCCGAGTAGAGGGTTCACTATTTCTTACCCAAGACTACAAAGGTTAAGAGTGGCTATGTTAATCACTCTTTTTAATATACTCTTAACCAGAACCAATAATTAAAATAGCACATAACATATCTAATATGCTAAAACCAATACTTTTATTAAGGAGAGAAGGTATTAAGTTTAGCACAATATAATAAAAATGGCGAGAAAATTACCTAAGATATTAACCCAGGAAGAATTTGAAAAGATTTTGAAAGCAGAACCTAAGAAAGAATTTAAGTTAGCTTATCTTTTAGGATTTGAAGCTGGGATGAGAATATCTGAAATTGTTGGATTCAAAGATAGAGTTAAGCCATTATCAAAAGAATGTGTTGAAGGTAACAATTTAAGGATCA